>Ga0307510_10002872_pt1 | contig 19820 bp, 14 predicted proteins | sample 12_EM_MG_FD_207224 | JGI IMG/M metagenome (GOLD analysis project Ga0307510, IMG submission 207224) | Populus trichocarpa ectomycorrhiza microbial communities from riparian zone in the Pacific Northwest, United States - 12_EM | ecosystem: Host-associated > Plants > Roots > Unclassified | place...
CGGTGGCGGCGGGTACGATTTTATGGATAATACGGTTGAGGCTTTCCTTGGGGCAGCTCAACTGCACGCCAGGCATGGCACCACAGCTATGCTACCCACCACCTTAAGTTGTGAAAAAGCAGATTTGCTGGAGACGCTCCGCATTTACGAAGAAGCGAATAGCCTGAATACAAAAGGCTCTCAATTTATCGGTATACACATCGAAGGTCCGTATTTTGCCATGAACCAACGCGGCGCACAGGACCCGCGCTATATCCGCAACCCGGACCCTGCCGAATATAGAGAAATACTGGCATCATCAAAATCAATCAAAAGATGGAGTGCCGCGCCTGAGCTGGAAGGCGCAATCGACTTTGGCCGGTATATGGTATCTCGGGGTGTTTTACCTGCCATTGCACATACCGATGCAATATATGAAGATGTAATAGAGGCTTTTAATAATGGTTATACTTTAGCTACTCATTTTTACTCAGCCATGTCAGGCGTAATCCGGCGTAATGCCTTTCGCTATGCAGGGGTGATCGAAAGCGCTTACCTGATTGATGAAATGGATGTAGAGATCATAGCCGATGGGGTGCATCTGCCTGCGCCATTGCTCCAGTTAATATGCAAGATCAAGGGACCTCAAAGAACTGCGCTGATAACCGATGCCATGCGCGCGGCAGGAATGCCACCAGGTGAAAGCATTTTAGGCAGCATAAAAGATGGAACAAAAGTGATCGTAGAAGATGAGGTTGCCAAAATGCCCGACCGCAATTCATTCGCCGGCAGTGTGGCTACCTTTGACAGGCTTGTGCGGAATATGGTTCAGCTTGCGGGCGTTCCACTAACAGAAGCGGTACGAATGGCCTCAGAAACTCCGGCCCGGATTATGAAAATGGACAAAAAAGGGTCTGTGGAAAAAGGAAAGGATGCAGACATTGTAATATTTGATGAAAATATACATATTGCCGCTACCATTGTAAATGGGAAAATAGTTTATACGAATACATGATAAAAGAACTAAAAGCCGATAATTTAGAAATAAAAGTATATCAGGATAGAGTAAAAATGGGAGAGGTGGCAGCCTCGGTAGTGAGTAAGCAGATCGTTAAACTATTAACCAAACAGGAATTTGTTAATGTCGTATTTGCCTCGGCACCCTCACAAAATGAATTTTTAGCAGCTTTAATCCGGCAAACAGGAATTGACTGGAAGAGAGTCAATGCCTTCCATGTAGATGAATACATAGGTTTGCCGGAAAATTCGCACCAAAAGTTCGGCTCTTTTTTAAAGGAAAAACTATTCAGGCATTTGTCTTTTCATACTGTGAATTATATTAACGGCAATGCTCCGGATGCGCTGGCAGAATGCGGTCGGTATGCTGAGTTATTGCTTAAATACCCTTCGGATATTGTTTGTTTGGGTATCGGAGAGAATGGGCACCTGGCTTTCAATGATCCGCATGTAGCCAATCTGAATGATCCTGTGAGGGTGAAAATCGTTGATCTTGATTTTGATTGCAGGCGACAGCAAGTAACAGATGGTTGTTTCGATAATTTAAATACTGTACCTAAGCTTGCTATTACATTGACCATCCCGGCCTTAATGGCAGGCAAGTATGTGTATTGTGTTGTGCCCGGGAAAAATAAAGCAATTGCCGTGCATAATACCCTATATAAACAAATCAGCGCGCAGTGCCCGTCTTCGGTATTACGTACCCATCCCGAAGCAGTTTTATTTTTAGATGAGGATAGCGGTGCATTGATAAAGTATTAAATTTGATTTAATACAAATCATGCTATGATACTCGAAAACAGCCTTTCCCTTAGTTCTGGCAATCAAAGCCGCAGGAGATTTATTTACAATATAACAACCGCAGTTGGCACTGGTATGGTATTATCAGTTCCGACGGTAAGCAAAGCCGCCCGACTTATTAAGAAGGCTGATACCTATACGGTAAAGCAGGTAATAGATCTGTTTATGAAACAGGTACCCGGTGCACCTTTTCCAAATACGGTGGATACATTAAAATCCGGCAGCCCGGATACAGTTGTTACGGGGATTGTTACTACCATGTTTGCGACCATAGATGTTATCCGTAAGGCAATTGATTTGGGCGCTAACTTCATCATAGTGCATGAGCCAACCTTTTATAATCACCTTGATGCAACCGATTGGCTGAAGGATGATGATGTTTACCAATATAAGATAGACCTGCTGAACAAGCATAATATCGCCGTATGGCGCAACCATGATACCATACACCAGCTAAAACCAGATGGCGTTACAAAAGGCGTGCTGGAACAATTAGAATGGCAGCAATATGCAGGTAAGGATATACCTAATATTTTAACTTTTCCGCCCATTTGGGTAAAAGACCTGATTGCCCACGTTAAAGAGAAATTGCATATTGAAAAAGTGAGATTTATAGGTGATCCTGCACAAAGCTGTACCAGGGTGCTGTTTATGCCGGGCGCACCTGGTGGGACAAGACAAATACAGGGAATAGGCAAAGTAAAACCAGATGTGCTGATGTGCGGCGAAATAGCCGAATGGGAAACTGCCGAATATGTACGCGATGCCCGGGCCAAAGGCGATAACATATCGCTTATATTATTGGGCCACATTGCCAGCGAAGAACCTGGCTCGGCATTTATGCTGCAATGGCTTACAGAAAATGTTCCGTCGATCAAGTCAACTCACATTTATTGTGAGAATTCGTTGTCGTTTATGTAAAATGGGCAGCCAGCATTCTTTTAACACTGGCTGCAGGTTATATCGATTACTTAACCGCGTGGTAGCACAAGATCACTATCCCATTCTGTAGCGGAGTAGCTTTAACCAATTCTAATTTCCGAGGGCCGCCAATTGTATTGAATATCGCCATTCCTTTTCCCGCAGCAGCAGGGTTTACAAACAGGTGATATTCGTCAATCAGCCCTGCTTTTATCACTGATGAAACAAATTCAGCACCGCCGTACATGATGATGTCTTTGCCGCCCTGATTTTTTATGTTGTTTATTTCAGTAACCAAATCTCCATTGGCCAATTCCGTATTATCCAAGGTAGATTTATCCATTGTCTTAGTAAATACAATTTTAGGCATGTCTACCATCTTTCTCGCAAAGGAGTACTGGGGATCTTCCGGCCGGGTTGTAATGTCGGTCCAATAGGGTATAAATCCGTCGGCCAGCTTACGGCCAAGCAACATGGTATCGCAGGAGTCTGTCAGCTCAGTTACGTATTGTATAAAATCATCGGTTGCATTCCAGGTTAACCAATCCATTTCGCCGTTTGGCCCGGCTATAAATCCATCTACTGATATCTGCACCTGTAATTTTAGCTTTTTCATAGTTTTTGTTTTAATGGTTATCTAATTGATATGAGCAAATATATAGGTATTGATCGGCCTGCTGTGAGCCGTAAATACGACTATCGGGTGGGTGATTTGCGACAGAATCAAATTTGCCCAAAATAAGTGCTTTAAAGTTTGGCATAGAGGGATTTTGGAGTATCGCAGTCTATTTTTGTGCCTTTTGTCATTTTGGCAGTCGTTTGTCAGTTGATTTTTACTGAATTTTTGTCAGTAAATTCATGGAATTTGCAAAATATGACAAATTGTCAAAAATTTTATTTGGTATGTTATTAACGGAAAATAATGTGCTTAAAGAAGTTTTTTTGACCAAAAGATGTCAAATACGTCAGTTTTTGGATGCAAAATGAAAAGATTGCGCTGTTTTTCGGAGTTTTTATAAGCTAAATCAGTAATTGTTCTGCAAAACCTCATCTTTTTTCTTACATATTTATGAATTTCCTTTAAATGGAATTTATTGACTTTTGTCAGGCGATAATTTTTGTACCTGAATTTTAAACGCAAAAATTTTTCAGGAAACCCTGGATGTTTTAAAATGATTTTTTCGTTTTAATAAATTCCATTTTCGCCCTTTTTTTAACAAAAAAAATATTTTCAATTGTGGCATATATTTCGCTGCATCCTGTTCAGAAGAATAAATTGTTCTGTTCAACCTGAACCCTGAATTGTAAGATTAAGGTGTAGCTGTAAGACAGTTTTATTTTTCTGAAAGCTATTTAATCATTTAATAATAATTTAATAAAAAAAGTCATGATCACAGTATTAGAAGTTGCTCTGTTGTTAGCTATTATTATAGTACCGCTTACCCCTGCAAGAAGCAGAGTAAAATAATTTTGTACTATACGTAAGTTTCAAATAAAAAGGGACGGTGGTAACACCGTCCCTTTTTATTTAGGTATTAATACCTTAGTCTATTATGGTATTTGGGCTGTTTTCTTTGTTTTTGAATAATAAACGAAGAAACTTGAAAAAAAATTACCGTTTTTGCAAAGTTTTTCCGAATTTGCACCTCTGTTTCCGAAGATTATAAAACTATATTTTAAATACTTATTAAAATGAGCACTAGCCCAAATACCTTGTTTGATAAAGTGTGGGACTCGCACGTGGTAAGGAAGATCGAGGATGGCCCGGATGTATTTTTTATCGACAGGCACTTTATTCATGAAGTGACAAGCCCGGTGGCTTTCCTTGGATTAAAAAACAGGGGCGTTCCGGTAATGTTCCCAAATAAAACATTTGCAACAGCCGATCACAACACACCCACTATTAACCAGCATTTGCCGGTTCAGGACCCCCTTTCGGCAAATCAACTAAAGGCTTTGGAAGATAACTCCGCTAAATACGGTATATCACATTGGGGGTTAAACAACCCCAAAAACGGTATTGTGCATGTGGTTGGCCCTGAAAATGGCATTACCCAACCGGGAATGACCATTGTATGCGGTGACTCACATACCTCAACCCACGGCGCATTTGGAGCCATAGCATTTGGTATTGGTACTTCGGAAGTAGAGATGGTACTTTCTTCACAATGTATTATGCAGCCGAAGCCTAAAAAGATGCGCATTAAAATAGATGGTAAACTAGGCAAAGGTGTTACCCCGAAAGATGTGCCTTTATTTATTCTTTCTCAAATTACTGCCAGCGGTGCTACCGGGTACTTTGTAGAGTTTGCCGGTGAGGTATTTGAAAACATGAGCATGGAGGGTCGTATGACCGTTTGTAACCTATCTATAGAGATGGGCGCACGTGGAGGTATGATCGCTCCTGATGAAACTACGTTTGCTTATTTAAAAGGTAAAGACAAATCACCTAAAGGTGAAGCATGGGATAAAGCCTTAGCTTATTGGAAAACTTTAAAGACTGACGAAGGCGCGAAATTTGACCTGGAATTGAATTATCATGCTGATGACATCGAGCCACAGATCACTTATGGCACCAACCCCGGTTTGGGGACAGGTATCACCCACCATATTCCTTTTGCATCGGAAGTAAAGGATGGGGAAGCCTCCTATAAAAAGTCATTAGCTTATATGGGCTTTCATGAAGATGAGCAACTGATCGGGAAACCGGTGGACTATGTATTCCTGGGAAGCTGTACTAATGGCCGTATCGAAGACTTCAGAGCTTTTGCATCAATTGTAAAGGGCCGTAAAAAAGCTGATAATATTACCGCATGGCTGGTTCCGGGATCACATATTGTAGAGAGCCAGATCAAGGAAGAAGGCATTCTTGATGTTCTGAATGCAGCCGGATTCCAGTTGCGTCAGCCGGGTTGTTCAGCTTGTTTGGCAATGAACGACGACAAAATACCTGCAGGTAAATATGCAGTAAGTACCAGTAACCGGAACTTTGAGGGACGACAGGGACCGGGTGCACGTACTTTACTGGCAAGCCCGTTAGTAGCAGCAGCAGCAGCAGTGACAGGTGTGGTAACCGATCCAAGAGAGTTGTTATAATCGGGAGTTTTAAATTTTATAGACATCAAATAATGGCATACGATAAATTCACCATATTAAAGAGCACAGCAGTCCCTTTACCTATAGAGAATGTTGATACCGACCAGATCATCCCGGCGCGTTTCTTAAAAGCTACGGAACGTACAGGCTTTGGCGATAACCTATTCAGAGACTGGAGATATAACCCGGATAATACACCTAAAAAGGATTTTATATTAAATGATTCAACCTATTCAGGCAAAATACTGGTAGGTGGTAAAAACTTTGGCAGCGGCAGCAGCCGCGAGCATGCAGCATGGGCAATTTATGATTATGGGTTCCGTTGCGTGGTATCGAGCTTTTTTGCTGACATATTCAGAGGTAATTCACTCAACATTGGTATCCTGCCGGTACAGGTTAGCCCTGAGTTTTTAGATAAGATATTTAAAACGGTGATAGCTGATCCTTCAACAGAACTTGAAATTAACCTGCCTGAGCAGACCATCACTCTTTTAAAAACAGGTGATAAAGAATCATTTGCTATCAACGGATACAAAAAACACAATATGCTTAATGGGTTCGACGATATCGATTACCTTCAGGCCATGAAGGAAGATATCGATTCTTTTGCTGCAAAAAGTCTCTATTAATCAGCAGCATTATTTATCAATAAAATGAGCCAATTGCAACGCCATATAGAAATTATGGATACCACACTGCGCGACGGTGAACAAACCAGCGGGGTATCCTTTTCTTCGTCCGAAAAATTAACCATCGCACAGCTTTTATTAACAGAAGTAAAGGTTGACCGGATAGAAATTGCTTCGGCAAGAGTATCTGAAGGGGAGTTCCAGGCAGTGAAGAAAATTACAGACTGGGCCAATCTAAACGGTTATATTGATAAGATCGAAGTGCTCACCTTTGTAGATGGCACAACTTCGGTCGACTGGATGATCAAAGCCGGGGCTAAAGTGATGAACCTGCTTACCAAAGGTTCGATGAACCACTTAACCTATCAGCTTAAGAAAACACCGGAACAGCATTTTAAAGAGGTAGGCGAAGTAATAGCTTATGCAGCAAAAAACGGAATAGAAACTAACGTATACCTGGAAGATTGGAGCAATGGGATGCGTCATTCGCAGGAGTATGTTTTTCAATATCTTGATTTCCTCGCAACGCAGCCTGTTAAAAGAATATTACTGCCGGATACACTTGGTGTTCTGATCCCATCTGAAGCAAGAAAATACCTGGACGCTATAGTTCCGAGATATCCAAATATTCATTTTGATTTCCATGCACATAATGATTATGACCTGAGTATAGCCAATGTGCTGGAAGCAGTAAATGCGGGTGTTAAAGGTCTGCATTTGACAATAAACGGAATGGGTGAGCGGGCTGGCAACGCGCCTTTGGCCAGTACTATCGCTGTATTGAATGACTATGTGAAGGATGTAAAAACATCAGTCGAAGAAAAGTCTTTGTATACCGTAAGTAAACTGGTGGAGACCTTTTCCGGTTTCAGGGTGCCGGTGAATAAGCCTGTTGTTGGTGAAAATGTATTTACCCAAACAGCTGGGATACATGCTGACGGTGATAAAAAGAACAACCTCTACTTTAACGACCTGATGCCCGAGCGCTTTGGCCGTCAGCGCAAATATGCCCTGGGCAAAACAAGCGGTAAGGCTAATATTGAAAATAACCTGCAGCAATTAGGCATTCGTTTGTCAGATATTGATTTAAAGAAAGTTACTGAAAGGGTTATTGAATTGGGTGACAGGAAGGAAGTAGTTACACAATCCGACCTGCCTTACATCATTTCTGATATACTGGATAGTAATACTATAGATGAGAAGGTACATATTGAAAACTATGTGCTTACCCATTCAAAAAACCTCCGGCCATCGGTTACCTTACGGATCGATGTAGATGGAGAGATTTTTGAAGAGCATTCGCAAGGCGATGGGCAGTACGACGCCTTTATGAATGCGCTAAAAGTGATCTATAAGAAAAAAGGGCTCGATCTGCCCTTATTAACTGATTATGCCGTTCGTATCCCGCCGGGTGGTAAATCAGATGCCTTGTGCGAAACGATTATCACATGGGATTGCAAAGGGCGGGAGTTTAAAACCCGTGGACTGGACAGCGACCAAACTGTAGCTGCTATTAAGGCTACCCAAAAAATGCTGAACCTGATTTAAACTGGTTATTTCCCGTCATAAGCATCCTGTAATTTTTGGATATCCAGCTTGGTCATTTTCATCATGGCTTGCATTGCACGCCCTGATTTTTCCGGGTCGCTGCTAAGCAGTAATTTGTCAAATATGGTGGGTACGATCTGCCAGGTCACGCCGAATTTATCATCCAGCCAGCCACATTGGTTAGTATTACCACCTTCGCCTAATTTTTCCCAGTAGTAATCTACTTCGTCCTGGGTTTCACAGTTGACAAAAAAAGAAGTTGCCGGCGAAAATTTAAACATTGGTCCACCATTAAAGGCTACAAATTCTTGCCCAAATAACTCAAATGATGCTGACAGTATTGTTCCTTTGGAACCAGGTCTTGCATCCGGGTAACGCCTGATCCTTCCGGGCTTTGAATCTTTAAAAACTGAGGTATAAAATTTCATTGCTTCTTCGGCCTGGCTCTCAAACCATAAGAAAGGGGTTATCTTTTGCATAGCTAGATTGTTTTAGTTTATAATTTGTTTATTGATATATCAAAGTTAGGTTGCAAAATCACCACCTAAAACACCTGGTTGCGACAAAGAGAGGGTCAAAATCCGACAAGTATCAATGCTTCAAATAAGCATTAGGAATGTTGCCGGGTTTATAATCAATACCATAAGCATATTTGATCAATAATGAGACGGTTTCGGCAACAGTAGTTTCCCGGCGGTGCATCTGCGGTAAAAAGCCCATCATGGCATAGCTGATGGGGTTAACAGCGGGGATAAATGTTTCCCATTCGTATCCTTTTCCCCAGATCAGGCCCTTAACAGGAATGCTCAGATCGGCACCATTCTCTAAAAGAAAATGCATCATTCCGGCTGAGTTATTCATATTTTGGTTTACTGTATGGAATATTGGCGTGTGCCCGCCAAATCCAAATTCATCAATAGCAGCTTTTGCATTTACATCGGCGCCATATTTTACAAGTATTTTAGCACAGTCTGTACAATTGTATTCGGCACAAAAATGCAACAAGGTTCCCCCGGTGAGCGGTGTATAGGTATTATTGAATAGGTAATAAGTTCTGCTTACGATGGTTTGATCGGATTTGAGCAATTGTTCCAATTTTTCTGAATCATCAATTAAAACAGCTAATAAAGCTTCGTCATCAAACCTCAACCCTTTATCAACAAATACCTGTACACAATCTTTAAATCTTGGCGTCCGGGTATACATTTCCACCAACATAGCAAACAAAGGCACACCATCATTTACTTCATTGGGATCGCCGCCTTCATCAAAATACCGCCGGATGCCTTCGACCGAATGCACCTCGGTATCATAGAGCATTTGTGTATAATCTGGCATAAGAAAATGAGTTAGATATGTGTATTGAAATTAGGCATTATCTACGGTTCCAGATATTTTTTTCGCAAATAATATGATATTTTAAGTTTGCTTTATTTAATGGATAATATAGTTAAATAACGAAATGTCGTTGATGGGATTTTTTAAGGGTTGCCTAATTTATTAAAAATCAAATCTTTATTAGTTGGTATGCCATTTGAAATGGTGTTAGGCACAAATTAAATGTTGCTTTATCCACAAAATACAATATTTTAATGCGATAGGAATATTCAGCCTTTAATTGTAGTTTTAGGCTTAAAACTGCTTACAGCAGTATTAATTTGATACTTAATAATCTTACCTGATGAATTATAAAGTCTTACTTGAGCAAGTAGCCCAGTATGTAACATCGATGTTTGGCGGCCACGCCGATCATGGATTGCCTTATCATAATAAAGCGCATACCCAATTTGTAGTTGATGCAGCCATACAGATCGCCAACCATTATCAGTTAACCGACCGGGATTTCTTTGTAGTGGTAGCAGCTGCATGGTTCCATGATACCGGTTATCTAAAAACACATGAGCATCATGAGCAGGAGGGGGTGAAGGTTGCGGATAATTACCTGAAAAAGGCCGGTATTGACCAGGAAACCACTGACCATATAAACAGGTGTATTATGGCAACCGAAATGCCGCAAAATCCACAGGATTTACTGGAAGAGATTATGTGCGACGCTGATTTATTTCATTTGGGCACAGATAGCTTTACCGAAAAAAATAAACTGCTAAGGAAAGAGATAGAATCGTTAACAAAAACAGAGTTCTCCAAAGAAGCCTGGCGGCTAAAAACTGTCGAATTTATTGAACAGCATCATTACTTTACTGATTATTGCAACCTGTTGTTAAACGATAAAAAGAAACAAAACCTCGAAAAGATAAAAGGTAAATTAGATAAAGAGTCTTTAAGTCAATTAGCAACTGATCTGCCATTGATCAATGCGGAAGAGCATACAGAGCACACTAAAAAGAACAAAGATATACCAGAACGCGGGATAGAAACCATGTTCCGTATCACATCCGGCAATAATCAGCGGTTGAGTGATATGGCCGACGGGAAGGCACACATATTGATCACCGTAAATTCCATTATCCTGTCTGCCATTATCAGTCTTGTTTTGCGAAAACTGGATACCAACAACTTTATAATTATACCAACATTTATGTTGCTTACCGTAAGTGTGCTAAGCATTATTTTCGCGATTCTTTCTACCCGGCCGGCTATTCCTCCCGGCGTTTTTTCGACAGAAGATATAGATGATAAAAAAGTAAACCTGCTTTTTTTTGGGAATTTTTATAAAATGAAACTGGATGACTATTCTGTGGGTATGCAAAAAGTGATGGCTGACAAAGGCCTGCTATATCATACCCTCATAATGGACGTGTATTCGCAGGGGGTAGTATTGGGGCGCAAATACCATCAGCTAAGGGTTGCTTATAACATTTTTATGTTTGGGCTAATCCTTTCTGTGCTTGCATTTGTTATAGCAGTCCTTTTTCATAGTGAGCCCTTACCAGCAATCCCTCAATAGTTATTATATGGAAACTACTCCCCAATATTTTGACCGGGATATAAGTTGGCTTGCATTTAATGAGCTCATACTGCTGGAGGCAGGTAAAGAAAGTGTGCCCCTGCTGGAAAGGATAAAGTTCCTGTCTATTTATTCGTCTAACCTGGATGAGTTTTACCGTGTACGTATGCCTGTGCAGATGGCTTTGCACCATATTGCCGAAAACGAAAGTGAAGATGGTATAACCGAACAAAGCAAACCTAATCTGCAAGAAGCGCGACGGGTTATTTCGGCTCAGTTGGACAAATTTGGACAGATATTAAGACGCCAGATCATTCCATCACTCAGAGAGAGTAATATTCATTTGTTCTATAATGAACCGATTCCTGAGGCCGTATTGACCATGGCTAATGATTATTTCCATAGCCAGATGATGGCATTTTTGCAACCGGTGGATTTGGAGGATGATAAAGCGTTTTTTCCGGAAAATAATAAAATTTACTTCCTGGTAAATATGGAGCAGGATGGTAGAGAGCGGAACATGATCCTGAATATACCATCCGATCAATTACCCAGATTTTATTCATTAAGTATTGATAAGACGCAGTACATCCTGTTCTTAGATGATATAATCAGGTTTAACCTCGATAAAATTTTTAAAGATGCCGATATCAAAGGTTGCTTTTGCATCAAAATAACCCGCGATGCGGAGATCGACCTGAAAGACGAGTATTCGGGAGATCTATCGGAACAGATCGAAAAACAGTTACAACAACGGGATTTAGGGCTGGCCACGCGATTTCTTTATGAACCCGGTGTGCCTTTGCGGATACTATATCTTGTGGAAAGCCGGTTGAATATATCTGTTGATAGTATCACAGAAGGCGGAAGGTACCATAACCTGAAAGACCTTGATCAGATACCAGTTCGCATCCCTCAGTTTAACAACGATGAATGGCCATCTTTGTCGATAAACGAAATCAACTACAAAGCATCATTATTCGACCAGGTAAAAGAGAAAGACTTATGTATTCATGCGCCTTATCAATCTTACAATACCATATTGCGGTTTTTTAATGAGGCTGCTATTGATACAACAGTTGAAGAGATCTACATAACACTTTACAGGGTTGCAAGCAATTCCAGGATAGTTAATGCCTTGATAAGCGCTGCCAGGAATGGTAAGAAGGTATTTGTAATGATCGAGTTAAAGGCACGTTTCGATGAAGCCAATAATATTAAATGGGCCAAAAAAATGAAAAGCGCCGGTGTGCAGATCGTTTATAGCGTATCGGCTTTAAAGGTCCATGCTAAGGTCGCACTGGTAAAGCGAAATATTGATGGCCGAAGCAACTATACAGGACTGCTATCCACAGGAAATTTTAACGAAACAACGGCTGCATTTTATACCGATCATATACTGATCACCACTAACAGGGATATGCTGCGTGAGGTAGAACTGCTTTTTATTTTCCTGTTGAAAAGAAAAAAGCCAGGACCTGAAGATAAGATCGATTTTAAGCACCTGCTTGTGGCCCAGTTTAATCTGCAATCGAGATTCATTGAATTAATTGAGAGGGAAATTGCTAACGCTAAGCAGGGACTTCCGGCTTCGATCATGATCAAACTAAATAATCTTGAGGAGCGTGTTCTGATCAATAAGCTGTATCAAGCGTCAGAGGCAGGGGTGAAGATATCCATGATTGTTCGGAGCATTTGCTGCCTGGTACCAGGCGTTGCGGGTTTAAGCGAAAATATTACCATCACCCGGATTGTGGACAGGTACCTGGAGCATGGCAGGGTATTTCTTTTTCATAACAATGGTCAGCAAGATTTATACATGGGATCGGCCGACTGGATGAACAGGAATATTTATCACCGTATAGAAGTTTGCTTCCCGGTGAAGGATAAAGATATAAAGGCACAGATCATCGCCATGTTAAATCTTCAATTGAATGATAACGTCCAGGCAGTAAGGGTTGATGAGAATCTGAACAATGTAAAAGTGGAAAACGATGCACCGCCTGATCAATCACAAAAACAGATATATCTTTTGCTGAAAAACAAAATACAGGAGCCGGTTTTGCAGTAACCAAGACGTACTATTAATTTTATTTTTAAACATCTATTTAATGCCGTTACGTAATTGTTATATCGTTTTTTTTACATTTTTGCTGGTCCTTTTCCGGTCGGGTGTTAATGCTCAAAACCTTGATGTCGACATATTAAAAGCCATCAATCCTGAGCACCCCGACTCGAAATATTGGCAATACACCAGCAATTCTGTCTATTATGTGCCTGCGAGTGTAACATTTGGCCAGCTCTTTTATGGTATAGGCCAGGGGAGCGGCCTTACGCGCAATAGAGCTTACGAAACATTTATCAGTATCGGTATTAGCGGCATTATTGGCGAAGTCTTAAAATATACAATAAAAGAAGTGCGTCCTGCCGACAGGTATCCGGGGATAATATTTGCCAATAGCGAAACGAAAGATCCATCATTTCCATCTGGACATACATTAGTAGCATTTGCTACGGCTACCTCACTGGCATTGGAATATAAAAAATGGTATATCACCGGCCCTGCATTTCTCTGGGCCGGCTCAGTTGGTTTTTCCAGAATGTATTTAGGTAAACATTATCCGTCAGATGTTTTTGTGGGGACGGCATTGGGGATATTAAGCGGGATTGTAAGTCACCGGTTCAGCATCAATGTATTGAAAAGCTATAATATGAAATAATATGAAAAAGATCATTCTTATTCTTGCCATTGTATTGCCCGGCATCCTGGCCAGGGCGCAAGACGACATGAAACCCATTACCCAGGATAGCATTATAGTAAAAGTGCACGCAAAGTACGACCAAGTAAGCGGAATGCACCGCTTTTTCTTAGGCGAGGGTTACCGCAAAGAATGGGGCATGAACGTAAAACTGCCTGTGTTCAGGATATCTGAAATGAAAGGTGGCCTTACGCCTGAAAAGAAGGGAGGGGGCTTCCAAACAACCTCAATAAGACTTGTTGACCCGACCGGCAAGGAATGGGTATTGCGAAGTGTTGAAAAAGACCCGGTAAAAATATTGCCTGTTGAGTTGCAGCAAACCTTTGCCAGGGAGTTGTTAATTGATGCAATGAGCGCACAGCACCCGTTTTCGGCCTTGGTCGTGCCCCCGCTGGCCGATGCTGCCGGTATACCTCATTCTACACCAATAATTGGGGTAGTATCGGCCGATAAATCATTAGGGAAATTTGCGCCATTGCTTGTAAATAAAGTGTGCTTGTTTGAAGAAAGGGAGCCAACAGGAAAATCTGACAATACCCTTGAAGCAATGCGTAACATGTATGATGACAATGATTATTCATTGGATGGGAAGGCGTTTTTAAAGGCAAGGTGCCTGGATGTTTTAGTAGGCGACTGGGACAGGCACGATGATAACTGGCGGTTTCAAAAGGAAAAGGACGACAAAAAAAGAATATATACGCCTATACCACGTGATAGGGATCAGGCAATGTATCTTAATACTGGCGTACTCCCATATATATCATCGCGTGATTGGACAGGGTTCAACCTGCAAACATTTGGCGGCAAGATCAGGGACATACGTTTTTCTCTTTGGTCTTCTACCTGGATGGACAGGTATCCTTATTCACGCATGAGCTATGAAGAATGGATGAAAGTGGTAAATGATTTTTGCGCAGTTGAAACGGATGCAGTACTCGAGGATGGGTTAAAAAGATTACCAAAGGAAGTCTACAAACTAAGGCATGATAAGTTGTTGCAGCAGTTGAAGGAACGCCGGGCCAATATACCTGCAGCCATGTCCTGGTATTATAATTATGTATATAGGATCATTGATATGCATGTGAGTAATAAAAACGAGTTGCTGACTATTAAAGATGCACCGAACAACGGGCTTAATGTTGTAATAAATAAGATCAACAAAGATGGGGATGTAAAAGATGTCATATATGAGGGCACATTCGATCCGAAAATTACCGAGGAAATAAGATTTTATTTAGGAGGAGGCAAGGATAAAGTTGTTTTAAACAACAGCCAATCGCCTATAAAGTTGCGATTTGTAGATAGCCTCGATCATAAAGAATACCATATTGAAAAATCAATAAACAGGGTTCAGATATATGATAAGGAAAAACAAAATATAGCCCTTAGCGGTGAGATTTCCAAGGCAAGCCTCCACATTAAAAATGACAGTGCGACCACGGCCTTCTTACCGGTTAACCTGGTTCATATATGGATGCCTCTGGCTAATGTGCAGGTAAATAAGGATGATGGATTTTTATTAGGATTTGGATTTAAATATACCGGGAAATCCGGCTTTAGAACACACCCTTATAGCGAAATACAGGAATTAATGGTAACACATTCTTTCTCCACCCAGGCTTTTGATGTTAAGTACAGGGGAGAATGGATACATGCTATCAATAATACCGACATTATAGTAGATGCAGACGTTAAGGCACCTAATAACACGATCAATTTCTTCGGGCTTGGTAATGAAACTACGTTCGATAAAACAGGTGATTATGTAAGATATTATCGTACAAGGTTTAATACTTACCTGCTTAATCCGGCACTAAGATGGAAAGATGAAAAAGGCTTAAGCTTTAGCATAGGTCCATCATTCCAATACTATACTTTCGATGCAGATGATAATGCGGGCAGGTTAATAGAAAACCCATCTCTCATTCATTCATATGATAGTTTGACTATCGCAAAAAGTAAGGTGCATCTTGGTGGTACTGCAACACTGATCAATGACAGGCGGAATAATAAATTATTACCAACCGGCGGAAGTTATTTGAATATCAAACTGGAAAGTATGGCCGGATTAAATAGCTACTCAAAAGGGTTTACACAAATAACCGGTGAAGCAGCATTTTATGTGCATTTTGCGGATACTGTGATCACCTTAGCTGATAGAATTGGCGGGGGCGCCACTTTTGGGGACGCCGCGTTTTATCAGTCGTTGTTTCTGGGGGGGCAGGGAAATTTGCTCGGATACAGAGCATATCGTTTTGCGGGCAAAGAAATGGCCTTTAATAATTTTGAGGCACGTATCAAATTATTTTCTTTGGCCAGCTATATTTTACCAGGTGAACTTGGCTTAACCGGCTTCTTTGATACAGGCAGGGTTTGGACTGATAATGACAATTCTGATAAATGGCATACTGGCCAGGGCGGTGGTATTTATTTTATGCCTGCAGGACTTACATTGTTCCAGGTCATAGCTGCGCACTCATCAGAGGGATGGTATCCATATTTTTCGCTATTATTAAGGTTTTAGAACGCTGTATCTGTCTGAAAATGAGTAGTAGTAGCTTCATTGATTTGTCAGGAAACCTGATAGTACGCAATGAGCATGCTATTTTTGTATAACTTTGGTCGGACAGATCCTGTAGTATATGCTTCTACCGCAATTTTTTGATAACCCTTTCCAGGTCAGGCTTTCATTTCATAAGATAATCGAAAGGTTAGAAGATATTGCGCAGGGAAATAAAGATTTCAGCAACAAAGATGTAAGAGGTTTATTAAGTGAAATAAATGCCCATCCGGAATTAAGGGACGGTATCACAGATATTTCGCAAATAAGGGATAATGAAATTTTGATCTCCCGCCTCTTAGCTGAATTGTTCCCGCCTGTACTTACCAATAACGAGATAAAAGCTATAAGTGTTCCATACCAGGGCCTGATATTTAATTGCACAGAAAGGTTTAAGAATATTTTGAACGCAGCCGGAATTGGGTTCGAAATTAATATCCGGGACTTTGATGATCACCAGTTTTATATAGCAAGCTGCTGTTTGATTTTAAATGAATTTTATGGCACACAACTTGACTTTAGCAGGCCGCTTTTCTATGACATCCCTACTGCTGACGGTATTATTAAGCATTATCGCATCTTGTATAATGCTGATTTTATGGAAATCATCCCTACCGAACGATCTGTTAAACTAACGGCAGATGATATCAAGCAGTTGGTCGACAATTATGATGACCTGGTTTTGTGGAAAGAGAAATTTCCAGAAGGAAGCTGGATATTGAAGGGATTTGCCATCATTACATTATTTGACGCTACTATTGAAAATGCGGTTTCAATATTAAAAACGAATTTATTGTCCGATGGCGCCGAGCCAGAAACACAGGTAGCAATAGAGTCGGTCTTCCGGTCCATTTATAAGATACCGGATATGAGGGTGGGGTTTACCTCATTTGATAAGAGTGAAGGTAAATTTAGTAGTCAAATATCCGGAAGAAAAATCCGGAGTTTTCTTCTGTCTGATAGATATGAGGGCGTATGCAATGAAATTCTCTCTAAAGCATCCTATCAAAATTTAATCAATGATCATGAATATTTTGCCGTTTCCGATCTCGACGAATACGCAGCCAATGAGCCGAATAATGTAATAGCGGCACAATTGTTATCGCAAAACATAAAAAGCATTATCCTGGCTCCTTTGATTAAAGATGGGACATTGCTGGGTATACTGGAACTAGTTTCGCCCAGGGTTAATGAGCTTAATAGTGTAAACGCCCACAAGTTGGAAATTGTAATGCCCTTTTTGGTGGATACTATTAGCCATAAGATCACTGAATTTCAGAATAGGGTTGAGGCTGTTATCCAGAACAATTATACAAATATGCACCCCAGTGTAAACTGGAAATTCAGACGCGAAGCAAAAAACTATATCCACAATTTTAGTTTAGGATTGGCCTATACTTTAAAAGAAATTACATTTAAGGATGTGTATCCATTATATGGTGAGGTGGATATCAAAAACTCATCGTTAACAAGAAATTTAAGCGTCAAAAACGACCTGAAGAACCAGGTTAATCAGCTTATTCTATTATTGGAGCAGCTACACCAGGACAAAGTGATCAAAGGAGTTGAGCATAATCTGGCTGAACTCAAAGTATTTATTGATGAACTGTCGGCTGGCATTAAAGCAGATACAGAGCAAAGTATTCAGCATTATCTCGACGTTAACATTTATCCTTTATTCAGGAACGCAAACATTGAAGGAGCAAGAGCTGCGGAGATTGAGGAATATTTTGAAAATATTAACCCATTAACCGGCTACTTTTATACCAATCGGCGCAATTACGAAAAAACACTTTCCCTGGTAAACGAGAAATTGATAAGCATCCTGGATGAGCGGCAAATGGAGATTCAACAGTATTTTCCGCATTATTATGAACGTTTTAAAACCGATGGGGTTGAGCATAACCTATATATAGGCAATTCGATAGCTCCTGACCGGAAATTTGGTATTCCCGACCTGGAACGTTTGCGCTTATGGCAATTGCTCGTTACAGCTGAAATGGAGATAGAGCAATACAGGCTGAAGGAGATATTGCCTTATCATCTTGGCGTTACCTCGCTGATATTGGTATTTAGTGCTCCAATTGCGATTCGTTTCAGAATGGATGAAAAACATTTTGATGTTGACGGGGCCTATAATATCAGGTATGAGGTTATCAAAAAACGTATAGACAAAGCTTATATAAAAGGCACCCGTGAGCGCATTACCGCTGAGGGCACAATAACTATAGTGTATTCAAAGTCGGAAGAAGAAGAAGAATATAGGCGATACCTGGAGATACTGCAATCAGCAGGGATTTTAACAGCCGACATCGAACATTTTGATATCGAGGATCTGCAGGCTGTTTCAGGGTTGAAGGCTCTAAGAGTAGGTGTGGCATATGATACAAGCAAGTTTTTATCAAAAGACTTCTCCTATGAAATCATTTATGGGAGATTGATCAACCTAAAAAAACAATTTAAATCTGTCTAAGCCCCGGGTGGCATATGCGGTATTATTCTGTAATCTTACTCCTGAAATTAGCTTGTTCCCAATACAAGCATTACTTCATTTTTGGTGAACATCCTGGTATAAGTCACCATTGTATGATCAGCCACTTTAACATCAATAAGACAAGAAAAATATTTAGGGTTAACTAAAACAATTTTTTAGAAATACAATTAATAAGGGTTATAGTAAGCTAATATATTTTTAGTACCGAACGGTTTATATGTACGCTTCAATATTGCTTGTTGCTTTAAAATTTTAAAAGGATTTCCTATATTTATATTTCGTGTTTTTATACTTTTTGTTGGCTTATTTAATTGAGTGGCATAATTACTTAAAAATCACCCTGATCTGATACTGCATATACTAAACTTATGATTAACTAATACTTAAGTTCCCTTTTTATCATGGAAAATGATATTTTAGACGAAATCCTTGTGCAAAACAAGAGCATTGAAAACCCCGAAACCGATTCACTGGACCTCAGGGAATTATTAAAAGTACTCTCGCTAGTCAAAAATGGCAAGCTTAATGTCAGGATGCCGGTCACACAGGCGGGGATCAACGGCAGGATATGTGAAGTGCTGAACGACATCATAGAAATGAATGAGCGTTTGGTAGCCGAGATATCATCGGCTGAAAAGATCATTGGCAAAAAAGGCGATCTATCCAAAAGAATTGAGTTGCCTGATGCCAAAGGAGAATGGGCAAGTGGTATCACTTCCTTAAATAACCTGATAGCCGACCTGACGTCTCCAACCCTGGAGATCGCGGGTATGATTAACTCAGTGGCTAATGGTGACTTATCTAAACATATACCATTAGAAATAAAGGGGCACCCTTTGAAAGGAGAGTTTCTTCGTATTGCCAAGGAATCAAACCAGATGCTTTCTAAGCTCCAGTTATTTTCGATGGAAGTAACCCGGGTAGCAAGACAGGTAGGTTCCGAAGGTAAATTAGGTGAGCAGGCCAGGATTAAAGGGGTAGCCGGTGTATGGGCCGAGTTAACGGACTCTGTAAACCAGATGGCAGGTAACCTAACCGCACAGGTGCGAAACGTAGCGGCGGTAACAACGGCCGTAGCAAAAGGTGACTTGTCCCGAAAGATCACTGT
>Ga0307510_10002873_pt1 | contig 19819 bp, 15 predicted proteins | sample 12_EM_MG_FD_207224 | JGI IMG/M metagenome (GOLD analysis project Ga0307510, IMG submission 207224) | Populus trichocarpa ectomycorrhiza microbial communities from riparian zone in the Pacific Northwest, United States - 12_EM | ecosystem: Host-associated > Plants > Roots > Unclassified | place...
ATCTTTGATGAGACCTTGGTTCTTTTACTTGTGCAATGACTCAATTGTTATCACATTATAAAGCTATTAGATCAACAATTCTAGGAACTACACCTAGTTTAGTCATGAATTTCTTGATTCAAACAATCTTATTTGCCACTTCTTATGCATAGATGTATTTAGAAACAATGCTTTGATGCAATAAGAATCTCATAATTATAACAACTTTATAATTTTCTATACAAAATATTTTTGTCCCACGGATTTTATCTTTACTTTGGATTCAAATCAAATATTAGATTCATTAATAAAATATAATTGAATATTAAAGATAAAGAAAGCCTTTATTAATAATAAATATATTTTACATGAATAAAATTAGTGCTATATGTCACCAATCGATTAACTACATGGTATATTCACTAACAATCTCTTACTTAGACTAAAGTCAGTCGCTCATGTATCTAATATCCTTTCATACGGTGACCATGCTTCTGTTGGGACAGTGCCTTAATAAGAGTATCTATAAGATTTTTTCAGTAGGCATTCAATAACATCTTCAACTTTTTAATTTCACTTAATTGATTTATTTTATCCATTATGATTAGAATGTAAAATCGATGAATTATATATATAACATGATATTTTAATTCTACAAAAAATTTGGTAGAGTTTCCTCTAATTTTTTATGTTTCTAAGTGTCATAACCCATTTTTGGGTCACCGCGCAAAAAGGAAAAAAATTGAAAAGAAAAGAAAAATAAATAAATAAATACAAAAAATAAAAAGTATTTAAAAAAATAGTAGTAGTGAGAAGAGGATGCCGGAGTGCCCTAAAAATGGTCAAAAATTGGTTGAGAAGGTTTGAAATTACAAAGATTAAAATTTGACAGTATTTTGTTGATTGATGAGAACCCTGTTGACAAAGAAAATTTAATTTGAGAAAGAAAAGTCCAAAATCAGATGTTTATGGACTCAATTAAATTTTATTGAAGGTTTAATAGAATTTATGGAGGTTCTGATTGCAAGAAAAATTGATTTTGGAGTTAATTTAGGCTTTAATTAGACGAAATTAAAGTTCTGGGGTCAAAATATAATTTTTGAGAGTTAATTTGGTCAAATCAAAGGCTTAATTGCATAAATATTGAAGTTTGATGGCCAATTAGGAACTTAATTGAAGAAATCCAAAGCCAAGGACCAAACTGGAAAAGGCGCGTAAATAGAGGGGCTGTAATTAAAACAGGATCAGGGGCTAAATTGAAGAAATTAGAAGTTTATTGCTCAATTGAGGGTCAAATTGCATAAATTCAAGACCAAGAACCAAAGTGAAAAGGGCGGCTAACTCCAGGGCTGCTGTCTGATTTTTGGTAGGGATGTAATTGAATTGATTTTTACAATTAAAATTGCAATTGAGGACGCGATTGAACAAATCACAAATTGAGGAACAATGTGAACTCAGACATATTTTGACGCCTTTTCATTTAAATGAAACGGCACGTTTTGTCCAAAACGGCGTCGTTCCATACACTGTTAAAAAAAAAGCCCAAAACGATGTCGTTTTGAACGGCACTATAGCCTTTCTTCTTCCCCTGGATGCGCAGAAAATAGGGGAAGAAGAAAGTTTTGTTCCCCTGTTTTCACCGACATTTATCCTCTCCCTCTCTCTCCTAAACATCAAAAAGACGCCGACCATAGCCACTTACATAAACTCATACCCATGGCCTACCACAGGGCGGTGAAAAAAATAGAGGGGACGTGCCCCTCTGTCGGTTTTTTTGGGGCGGCTGCACAGTGGCCGTCCCTGCCTCTCTCCCCTATGTTTTACCTATAAATACATAGGGGGAGAGCACAAAAGGAGGGACAAAAAAAAAGAGGAGAGGCTTTAGAGACCGAAAAAAAAAAGGAACTGAAGACCAAAAGAAAGGGGAAGAAGGCAGTAAAGAAAAAAAACGGAGAAGAAGAAAAGGAAAACAGAGGAGAGAAGAGAGAAGGAACGCCACCTAGATCCACCGCCATTTCACCGCCACTAGCGAGCACCACCAGGAGCCTCCACAGCAGCCACCGCAGGTCAGTTCCCCCCGCCTCTCTCTTCTTCCTTCTTCCCCTTCGCTGCTCCGTATCCCTCTGTTTTCATTTGCATGCAGAACGTGAGAGCAAATGAAAATAATTAGGTGGTTACTATGCTGTGCACAGTAACCAGCTAATTATAATTTTTGGGCCGATGCTGGCCCATTCTTATTTTGGGCCGGTGTTGGCCCATGTTGTTTTTTTCTTTAAAAAAAACCATTAGTGATTTTATCGTGTTTTTTTTATTTTATCCATTTTTGTTAATATCAATTTATATTTTTACACCGTAAAAATACAAATCCGGTATTAAAATACCTGGTTTTCGTCAAAACTTCCAAAAATACAAAAAAAATTAAAAAGAAAAAAGAAAAAAATATTTTTGTGCATATGGTCAAGTGTCTCAAAGCTAAAAATCATATTGTGTTTTTTCATACACCAAAAAACAATGTTATAGCATGCATTTTGGCTTTAATAACCAGTTTATTAAAGTCAAAAAAACATTGGCCAAAATTTCAAAAACAACAAAAGTTTTATTTTGTTTTGTTTTAGTATTAGGGATTATAAATTTATACGTAAAATGTATTCCCAATATTAAAAAGGTATTTTCTTTTGACGACTTAGAACAATTAGGTTTTTACCCGATAAGATAAGGATCTCCTTACAGAGGAGGACTTTTCTTAAACCGTAAACGGACCGACAATTAGAAACCACAACAATACTTTAGATTTTATCAGATAAAACAATGCAGCTTACCTTAGGTAGGGCATATTTAGGGTGCTAATATCTCCCCTTTACGCAACCAGTCTTCTTACCCCATCTCTGAGACCAGTTAGGGTTCCTAGTGACCAGAATACTAGGTGGCGACTCCCAGTCCATATTTTACTGATAAGAGACAAGAATTCCTCGTCTCTTCATATTTTGCCAGATAAACCATTACACCATTTTCCTTGAGTGGTAGATGATCGTCGCGACGCCACACACGTGCGACATTAAGTATTGATATCCTTGTCTTTCACAATTTTCCACAACCTAAACATTTAATCCAATCATTCTAGACTATTTTCATAATCATCATAGTCATTATTACATTTATTTTCCTCTGCGATATAAAATATAAACAAGATAGAAGATAAGTAATAAAAAGAAAACTAACGCTTTCCTTTTATATAAAATTATTAATTATGAAATAATATTACTAATTGGTTATAAGACTAAAATGTTATATGTTTTCTAAATTTGAAATTTAGATGTACATCAAATAGCATTTTAAAAAATTATAATACATGAAAAGTTTACAAAAGTCCCTATTACAACCTTTTGTAGCTCCTAAACATAGAAGTAATATATTGCTCGTATGAATATGAGATCTTAAAATCAAAATTTAATTATTTAATGAGAAAACCTTATTTAATGACCATTATAATATGAAGAAATTATATCTCCTTAATTATGATTCTTATTATTTTTCATTTTCTTTTGTGTAATAACATATTATGAAGATAAATTCTTTATCTAATTAGATACCTTATGATTATCCTGTTTATACAATGTTTCTATTTACCGTTATTTTCATTTAAACTTTAAATAACATATCATCCCGGTCATCAGACATTTTGATGCATCTAGCATCATCCAGGTACTAGTCGATTTTATTTAATCCTAGTCGTCAAATTCTTTGACACCTCTAGTACCTTCCAAGATACTAATCAATTTTAGTCTCAGTTGTCAAATTCACTAACGCTTCAAGTACACTCAAGGTACTAGTCAATTTCAGTCCCGGTCATGAGATTCACTGACACCTCTAGTACTACTCAAGGTACTAGTCAATTTCAGTTTTGGTCATCAAAATCACTAACGCCTTTAGTACCACTCCAGGTACTAGTCAATTTCAATCCATCATTATCAATGTAGACATATATACTTCTAGAATTTGACATTGACTAACATTTAAAACTACAATATGAAGAAAAATATGAGTGTGAGATTAACTCCTAACTAGCACATGTGCTCGTCCTATTGCTCTTGACTTGCTCTCTGACCCGACCATTATGGTTACAATTATTATTATCAGAAATATAACTATCAACCATATCCAAACTCTATTTTCATTTAAACACTAACAAGAAAAGCTTTTCAGGATTCCACTTATGCATATAAATATGTTCATTTTTTTATATTCATACTCATTCTTTTAGTTTTCACATTAATATTATTCTTTAACAACAATTTCAAACAACATTAGAAATTTATAAAATCTTGGTTGGATTATTCTACTCGACCCCCGAACACTGTTAGGTATTTTAATTATACCTAGAGTTATTGAGCTCTATTTTAGACATGGTTGGTCTTTTTGAAAAGGTAAGATGTAAGGTTACAGCTTTGATAAAGGAAGCAATAACCAGTTTTGCCATATACCAACTTGAAATCACCCTTAATAGTAGCATGATAGGAGTTTTATAACTCCAAATTTTGTAAAGGTAGTTTTTTTTTTAAAAGTTAACACATCATGCTACAACTTTTATGAAGAAACATATTTCCAGATCTCTCATTTACTTGTCCTAATTGCAGCCAGAACCTAGATGACGAAACTATCACAATTTCAACTTACAAGTTTAACACACAACCAAAACATTTAAACCATTATAAAAGAAATGTACTTCCTTTACTTTTTTCTTATACTACTATTAATTCATTTTATTATCGAGAACTCAAATCGAACAAAACGGTTCGCTCCCCTTTAATTCCTACTCTTAGCCAAAACCTTACAGTCAAAGAAAATGGTTCCAAATTTTCATTTTAGGGATTATACTAATTATTCAACTTTCTAATACAAGTCACATCATTTCTAAATACAATTCCTCTAATAATTTCATCATGCAAATTCATTTCTTAATTTCTTTCCCTTAGGCCGAAACGTAGCAAGTAATGGGGATAAGTTTATTTTCAATTTTTTCCCAAATTAGATCATAACCCATTCAATATTCATGTATATAAGCATTAATCAAACACTACATTAAGTATTAATTCAATCATTCATTCAAACTCATATCCCATAATGCATTCTTTAATAAACAATGTACTTTTCACGTAACGTACACACAATTAAAGCTTGATTTAAAGCTTCTCGCCTCTTAAGCACAAGAATTTGAAGAAAAGAAAGTGTTAGAAACACGTTTTCTTTCCTTCTAATTTCTCCTCCCGAACTTGCCACCTTCCATGCCAAATTCCCCTAAGTTTTCTTCATTTTTCGAAGCCTAATCTTCTTTTAATCCTTTCTTACCCCTTAATTTCTAGTGTAGAGATATGAATTTAGGTAGATTAATGAAGGGATTTTGTCAAAAATCCCTTCCTCTTTCCTTCTCTATTTAACTGGCAACTCTTGGCTTCCTTTGAAAGCCAATAGTGCTTATATACTCATCTTTTAGCCCTTAAAGATAAGAATTCCCATCCTTTTAGTAATCTAGTGTTTTTTGTTTAAAAGGGTATTTTGTCTCGTCAGCCTGACAATTTTAAATTCAGTACAATTTTTTTGTATCCATATTATTATTAACATGACAATCCCTTAGTTTAATTTTACCCATTTTATTTATGAATCAAAATTTTAATATTTATGAATCTTGTAAAATTTTAACCAAGGTTTACATACTCACTCTATCTTTACATTTTTTTTCTCTATGATTTTTATAATTAAATAGAATCACCTAAGTACATGTTTGGATCATTAATGAGACTTTGGTTCTTTTCCTTGTACAATGACTCTATTGCTATCATATTACATGGCTACTGGATCAACAATGTTAGGAATCACACCTTGTTTATTGATGAATTATTAAATCAAACAACCTCTTTCACCGCTTTAGACACATAAATGTATTCAATTTTAGTTGTGGAATCAATTGTGGTCTCTTACTTGGAACTCCTCCAACTCACAACACCACAATTTAGAGTAAAAACATATCCTTACTGAGATTTGCTATCATTAATATCTGATTAAAAACTAGCATTTGAATAACCATGAACTTTCAATTCATATCCTTCATATACCAAAAAGACATTCTTAGTTCTTTTTAAGTACTTAAGAATATTTTTAACTATCTTCCAATGACTTTTACCTATATTGGATTGTTATCTACTCATTATGCTCAAAGCATGAAATACATTTTATCTTATACATAACATCGCATACATAATGGATTCTATAACCGAAGTATAGAGAATATTTTCCAACCCTTCAGGTGGATCAACCAAAGTCTATACCTGGTTGGTGTACATGAAATCCATTTCAGATTTCATGGCTTCAAACCATTTCTTGAAATCAATATTGAATATTTAATTTATTAAAATATAATTAAATAAATTATACAATTTAACTTATTAACAATTCAACAATTGATTGATTTTTATTTGAAGATTAGATACAATGTTTAACATCTTATCATGATCCTCCAAATTTTAGGAAAGTCATAAGTGGTTTGACTTAACCTTTCAGTGATCAATTTCTCAGTTTAATTATTATCCTTAATCAAGAATGTTTCGATTTAGATATTATAGCATAAAGTATGTCTACTTTGTTAAATCATTTTAGTTCTTAACACTATAGTCATTGATTCTTTAAATACGATTTGAAATTTTTTTTAAATCTCATTGCACCTTGATCAAGGATTTCACAATTAATATTTTTTTTAATTCACCTAAGGTGATGAATCCTCTCTTGATTACTTAAATATCTTTATATAGTTTACACTATATCTAATATCTACCTATTTGTTACCCTTGATTAGAACAATGTGTCGTCAGGATCAAAACATAACACTCTCTATATAAGATAACTTAATGATCTCAACTCTAAGGATCACTTACACAACTATAACGTGAGTTTTTTCATGGACATAGGTGATCTCTCCATATGAAATTCTCTTTTATGCAAGTGTAGTGTACATGTCATCTAACAAGTACTTGCATGTAAGTTCTAGGTATCTCTTGTATCTTAGTTTATGAGAGTAGCTGCTTCCTTTCATTAAAAAAAAAAACATAATATGCTTTGATTTCAACAACTTTAATTAATATTCAGTCTCAATAGAGTATTGATAAAAAAAATATTTATGAACAATACTTTCATGCAATATAAATCTCATAATTATAACAACTTTATAATTTTCTATGCAAAATATTTTTGTCACATGAATTTTATTTTTCTCTAGATTTATTAATCAAACATTAGATTCATTAATAAAATAAAATCGAATATTAAAGATAAAAAAACCGTTACCGGACATATTCACTAACAACAAACAATATCAAATTACAGCTGAGCCTTGTTCAAGCACGGAGAAGTGGATGATATATCTCGTGAACCGTTTTTTTTTAATGGAAATAATGCCGTAGCCTAGAGATGAACTGCTGAATTTTACGAAGCCAGTCGCTGAGATCAAGATAGCTGATGAGGTTCTGCTAATAAGCAACAAGCTCACGGCTGCCCTGTCGAAGCAAGCAATTCTAATAGATTGCATCCACTATGAATCAGTTGTACTGCAGGGAAAATTACGTTGAAATGTGGATGGGAAAGAAAACTGAGCAGTCTATCCTTAAAAATCAACCTTTTCCTGTCTTCTAGCCTTAAAAATCTAATAACCAATGAACATACTATAGATGCAATACTAACTGAATGACAATTATGCATTGCAAAAGTAGATTTCGTTTTCAGGAATTGCTTTTCCTAGCTTCTATCAATAGAATGAGCGAAACAATCAAATATTGAAACTATTAATCAGCAGCAAAGTAAAAGATTAGAGAAGTCATCAGCAAAATTTCAACTTCCACTACTGCTCCAACAATGTATGTACATCTGGTCAAAATACACTGCCAAGCCATGGCAAATAAATAGAGACTGGCAATATCAGTCACTTCATTGCACACAGGATGCTGCTTCTTCGCTATGTACTTGAAAATATAGTGAAACAAGGAAAAAGTCAGGTAAGCACTAGCGCACAAGGGGTCGTAGTAGTGCTAATCCAGATCACAGTGACAGCGTGCAGTCAAGTGGTATCGGGCCACTCTTCAACAGCACAACATCATCTGACGGAATATCTATCTCCTCTGCCCTTTCCGCAGTGTAGTCTCTACTTTGTATATCTTTCAGAATCTCTACGACTTTTTCCATAGAGGGTCTCAACTCCCTTGCAGATTGTAGACATTGAAAAGCCAACTCAGCCACCGCAGAAATCATTTTTCTTGCTGCATAATCTGATTCAAACCCAAGACTTGGGTCAACAAGTTCATTTAATGCATTGCTTTGGATTTTATTGATTGCCATGTTAGACAAATTAATCTCGTGCCGGTGTCTAGAGATATCAACGGCAGGCATTGATGATATAAGCTCAATCAAGACCACCCCGAAGCTATAGACATCACTCTTATCAGTCAGCTGGTAGCATTGATGATAGTCTGGATCAACATAACCAGGAGTCCCTTGTGGAGCAGTTGAAACATGGGTGACGTCTAATGGAAATAGTCGAGACAGCCCAAAATCTGCAACTTTTACGCAGAAATCGTTACCAAGGAGAATATTGGTGGTTTTCACATCACGGTGCACAATATCAGAAGCATGAAGATATGCCAGTGCACTTGCAGTCTCTACAGCAATGTTCATCCGAGTACGACAAGTCAATGCACCAGGCTTTGCTCTTTGACCATGAAGATGATCAGCAAGTGTACCATTGGGAATGTACTCGTATACTAGTAGGAGTTCACGGCTATGCCGAGAGGTGCATCCATATAGCAGAACAAGATTTTTATGGCGCAGGCGAGTTAGGATGTCAACTTCATTCAAAAACTGCTCAAGTCTCTTGTAATTGTTCTCATACAAGCGCTTGACTGCAACCTCGCTGCCATCTGGAAGTTTGCCTAATGAAGAAACATAGGCAGCAGCAACAATTTAAATCAATTGTGTCCTTCAAAAGCCAACACTGTAATAATGATTGTTAGTTCTTTACCGTAATATACTGTCCCAAAGCCTCCATCTCCAAGCTCTCTAGTCTCATCAAAATTGTTAGTAGCCTCTTCAAGTTCATCATAAGAGAAGAGATGGACGCCATTGTAGCTACCTCGCTTCTCCATATATGCCTTGGAAGATGGAACTGATTTAATGCTTCGAGAGACAAAGGATACATATTGCCTTTTCTTGTGGCGGTACCAGAAGAAGAAGGCTATGGACATTATGATTACCGTACCAAGAGATGCCCCAAGAGCTGAAAGGAGAATGCTGGGATTGGTTAGCCTTTTCAGTAACAGTTAGGTGCGAAAACTTTCACAGCATTTAGATACGTAATTGAAGTGATTAACAATGCAGAGAAACATATGTAAATGGTAAAAAGAGATCATGACAACATCTTACCCATACGAACCTTCCGACCCACATTCATGACATCTTTATTTCCTGGATAAAATAGTAGAAAGCAGTGAGGAGTTAGATTTCTAATGAAAAAGTTCAAACTAAAAACTGAAATTTTAGACTTCTGCAAGATAAGAACAGCTTTATATACAAAAAACTGAACTTTTCTAAATTAAACTGCAAAATTTCCACAGCAAATGCTTTGTTTGCATGTACTTGTATTCATGAAAAAGATCAATCAAATAAATAGAAGCATCTAGCATTCCATATAAACAAGCCAACAAAATGTATAAGAAAAATATATTGAAAGAAATATGGTTCTAGACTGACAAATACTCTGATGCAAGCACAACTCTATTCAAGCATTGAGATTTTCAAAGAGTAGAACTGCCTTCATGTCACTAAATGTGAGATATTGACATCATTTTTAGTGGCTGATTGTCTTTGTAAAATCATGGTCTAATCAAGAAACCAATCCAAATTCTCTAATCTTCAAGCTAAACCAAATCAGAAATGGCTACTCAGCCCAAAAAATCTTCAAAACCTCACTATATTTTGCAGTCCAATTTGTTAGAAATATTTGAAGCAGACTTAAAAAATAAATACACTTTTAATAATTAAATGCCTAGATAATATATCTAGGAGACACCTAGAAAAATTAAAAAAACCTTTTGAATAAAAATTTCAAAATTAAGTCCAACACATGAGGAGACTCCTCTTCAAAACCTCACTATAATTAATTTGTTCTAAGCAAACTACCAATGTCTTCACCAGTGTGGAGAGGAGCATTAACAATATATTGGCATGACTTCATTGAAAAGAAAGGGACAATCTCTTGGCTTGTTGATTTGATAGAGTTTGTCAATATTTTCTTGCAAGTTTCAGAGAAATATCAGAAAATATTTGAAAGAATGCAAGTACATGATAGAATTTGTACAAGAAGTAAGCCAGACGAAAATCTAGCATTAAAGATCACATGTAGCATATGCCAAGCTATCTTGACATCCAAGATGTTAAACCTTTGAACATATTAATCTCGAAAGCAACATATTCCTTTGGCACAGACAAGTTCGAAGAAACAGACTAGTTACAAGATCTCTAATAATCGAGCCGAGCCATGATGGGCAAAATTGAAGTTTTCAAGCTTAAACCCAGTAAACATTAGAAATGGGGAATAGGGTTATGGGCAGATTAATTAGGGGAGGCATATTGGGAAATAGAAATGGAAGGATGCGGTTGTGTGAGAACTCGCTGGTTGAACCGAAAGTGTGGAGAAAAGGACACAGGACTGGCTCTTGACATCAGGCTTATCATAAGAAAAACTATAGAGATTCAAATATCACAGTAAGTAGAAATGTTATTGTAATTATTTTTTATTTATTAAAATAATATTTTATTTATTTATTAAAAATTATTTTTAATATCAACACATCAAAATAATCTAAAAATATCAAAAAAATATTAATTAAAAATTAAAAAAAAATAATTTTTTTTAAAATACTTGTAAAACACCACAACAAACCAAATCTAAAACTAGTTAATAAAGTTAAGGACCCACGAAAAGGCATAACAAATGATGATATCTAATATAAAATCAACTCTTGTGAATCAATGAATAGATCAAATAAATAAGGAAACTTCGAAAGAATTAAAAACCAAGATTAGAAAAAAATATATATAAAAATATAAAATAGAAATGGAAAGGAGACTTTCAAATAAATTAAGTGCATGTTGGAAATTAAGGTTAAACTTGTTTTTTTTTTTCTATATTTAAAAGAAAAATTGTTTGAAATAAAAAAAAGAGGGAAATTCAAGCAGGGGTTGGGTAAGAAAAACAAAACAGTACTCTCGTTAGTTTATGCATAAAAAAATTAATAAAATGAAATTGGCAAATATTTGTTGACCCCTCCAGGCCACCTCTAGGATATTTCATTCACTTTGAATACAATTTTGTCTACCATTGAATAAAAAAAGGAAAAAAGCCTAGATGGCCATGAAAATTGACATAGCTTTTGAAGAAAACGAACCCCGAATATGCACGGCAATTGGCAACGAAGCTTCGAAGCTTATTCCCAGTTTCTCTAATTCTAATCCAAAAGCGGATGGATTGCAAGGAAATAAGACATTTGCGCTGCTTTTGCGGACCGTTGACAGGCTCGAACTAGATTTGGGGAAGTCATTTTCCATTAATAAGACACTCAAGCTCACCTTCTTGTGGGGTCAGCTAAAATGTTTCTTGAAAAGAAATAAAAAGGGTAATCTAGAGATTTAATTAAAACAAACTAGAAGCACTAGCTTGCAGAATTGTAAGCGATCGAGGGACTAAACTATTGCTTAACAATTTTCCTATGATAGATGGGTTAATGGGCTTCTAATCGGTCATTAATGCCATTAGAAAGTTAATTTTGAGTTCCGAACAAGAACAAAGCCCTCTTCCTAATTATCAACCCTAATTACCCAACTAACTTAATTGCCCACACAAATAACACGAAACACACTGGAATGAATAATAAAACATATAACTGGGAAGAGAAAAAAAAAGGAAAAGGTATTCTTAGCTGACCTTTGCACACAAAAGGAAAAGGTTGGTCACGGCAAAGGCACAAGAACTCTCTATTGGGATCAGTCAAGTTGGTTCCACATATTCCTTTCGAAGCCATGCATGCATCGCAAATTGAAGGACCTTGATCATACTTGTACGACACGTTAAACTCTTCTCTTAAAACTTGCTCCAATTCTGATCTGTTACCCGTTAGTCGACGAAAAGTCTCAACTGGAATGGGGATTTTGATCCTTACGCTACATTGCGTTTGGTGTAGCCCACTACTGCTCTCTAAGATATCATCACTTCCATAGAATGAACTGCCACTATATTTTCTACAAGCCGAACTCGAAATTCTATTTTGCACCAGCGTCGAGTTCGGGACCGTGCAGTTGTAAAGTAAGTTCAGGTTTTGAAGGTTGAGGTCATAGCCGAAGACATGGATGTCACTCTCAGTACTTGAATTGGCTAAAGTTTGAGAAGGACAAATGTAATATTGGTAATTCACTAGCTGCAGAGTCATCAACCTGGAAGATTGATCTAAACGAAATAGGCGGAATTGTAGTGTGTCACTAGGTATTATAGGGAGCTGACCTTCTTCACACTTGAGCTCGAACCCTTTATGTCCACAAACTTCAGGTCGATCACCTCCCCAGAAAGGATAAGAAAGGTTTGATAAGACTCCACAATTAAAATGCTTTTTGCAGTCTCTGTAATCTTTATTATCATCCTCACCATAAGATGTTGATGCAAGGATTAGGACAAGGAAGATGGTGATGATGGGGTGGTGTTGATAGAGTAAGAACAAAAGATGGGCAACCATTTTTCTGTTTCAGAACGTGAAGAGAAGAGTCTTCAACTAGGAGAAGGAGATTTAACTGGTGGCTCAACACACAGATTATTCTATCATTTTCAAGGAAATGAAAGAGAGGAAGCTTGGGCAAATGTTAAGGTGTACCTTATAATAATGTAAACAAGGGGCCTCTTATTTGCTTTCACAAAGAAAATAAAAGTACAGATGCCCAAATATTAGTTAAAGATTATTATGGAGAATGAAGAAAAAAGAAAAACAAAAGTTGACAATTGACTTCCAGGGTGGCAGTAGAAAATATTGTGGACTGTGTTTGGTGGCACTGGCGGGCGTTACGTGTTACGTAGTGAACAAGGGATAAATTTTACAATTAGCAATCAAAATAAAAATAAAATATTAATTAACATAGCAGTAAATGTTTTTTTTTTTTTTTTTGCAAAATAGTATATTTTTAGATATTGCATTTATGAACTGTAATATTTAATTAAATATCACAATCTGAACTACGATATTAATTAAAAATTACGGTTAGAAATCTTAATAAAATTTTAATTAATATCACAGTTCACAACCACGATATCAATTAAATTCAAGACTAATCAGTTGACTGGATCGTAATAATCAATTACACCGATCAACTTGTTAGTAAGAAAAATCACAAAACTATCAAAACCAGAGCTTCGAGGTTAGATTTTTTATATAAAAAGAAAACTGCCTCCGAAAACTTCTGTAAAAATTTAAGGGTAATCCAACGGTAGAATCAATAGTTGTGGTCTATTGGAGTCATCATTCTGGTTTATCACAATCAGACCTCCTCTTGAGCCTAAACTTGTTCCGCTAGTCCATAAATGCATATGCTAGGTCATCCACGTAATTTGTCTAGGGCAGATCCTCATCTAGTCATGGCAGACCCGCACCTGACTGCTAATAATCACCCGTTATCGCAAGCACAACTACATCATTGACATTAAAAAACATAGGATAATTGTTATGTGAATAATAACTTTTTAATATTTTAATTGGAGTCTATTTTTTAGTCCAAAAGTTAGACAAAAAAGTATATTTTGACTCATAAAATATATGTATATTATGGTTTTTGTGTGAAATAATTGACCGATTCATATAATTGAATCAATCGATCGACCAGCTGAGACAGATGATTAGTAGTGAGGGTAATTATATTTTAAGTTGTCGTGCTTCAGAAATACAACCTGTTTAATTAAATGTCGCTATAAATAGCAACATTGAGTAAATGGCACCGTACTTTATGTAAAAATATATTAATTCACCAAATCTTTTATAAATAGTGTTATCCTGCCAAAACTTTGAACTTACTATACTAATTTTTTTAAAAAAATCCATAAACAAGATGGCCAGATTTGTATCATTTATTGAAGAGGATGAGCTCCTTCTCATAATTTGACAACTAGAAGATGCAGCGTAGCAGGTAGCAGGTAGCTCACAAATTATATGATATTCAATTAAGCGCTTCAATGTTGGAAAAGGGAAGAAAAACCGAAGTTATATACTCTAAAATTGCAATAATATTGTTCCTCGACTTTGCCCCTGTCATGATAACACGGTTCGCGGCTGCGGATCTTTAGAGGCTGCATGCATGGTGGGGTGAAATATAAGTGCAATTTTGTCATGCCTCTCTCGTTGTCAAGTTTATATGTATATATTAAATATGACCCGAAACCAGGTCAAAAGTTTCATTCTATTAGGGACAGCAGATGCAAAGAACTATACGCATAGATGACCAGTCCACAGACAAAAAAACAAAATTCATAGATATAGTGGCCCTCCACAAACAAACAGTAGTGCTTTAGGGTTCTCTTATGGTCGTCGGGCAATTCTCAGGATTTGCACGGTTTCTATAAATATTTGTACTTTGGCTTCGACAAGCAAGCAGAGCTCTCATTCGACGATCGCTTTCTGGTCAATTGAGGTATCAAGAGCTCTTCACATTAATTTGCTAACGAATTCCCACCTTCAGATTAGATGTAGCAGAGTTTTTTGTTTTCTACTCGTGAAAACTACAGTATTTTGACCAAGTCTTGGTGATTTTTTAGGCTCATTATTCTATAAAATCTGACATCCGATCGTAAAAAAGCACTCCCTGAAAGAATTTAACATTGGTTCAAACCACAAACATCAAAGTCCAATCTTTCTTCCATTCAATGTCTACAATAAATGAATACGCCCACTGTCTTTGAAGTCAAGGATAAGGTGCCCTTGCCATTTAATCAAATATTTTATAGACAATTGGACGAAGAATATTGAAGTAGAATGATGAGAATATGTTTTCTTTATTTAGGAATTCTAATATTGTAAGATTATTCTAGATTTTATTATTTAGTTGTTCAATAAGGATTTTATTTATTTTTTATTGAATAATTAATTAAAATTAAAAGTTTTTTTTTTCATGATTAAGTGTGCCTTTTTTGTTTTGCTTTTAAAATTTGAATTTTTATCTCGTGACTTCTTTTTTTGCTGGTGATTTTTTTATTATTATTCTATTTTAATTCTTTTATTTTAGTGATTCTTTCCTCCTTTATCCTACATCACATTTTGAACAATTTGATAATAGGATTTGAGGATTCTTTTACCAAGGCACGAGGCATGAAGCTTGCAAAGAACTACCATCACAGTAAATCAAGCAATGATCAAACATCTAATCTCTCCTCACTAAGGTAAATAAATTGACTTGATGCTTATATATAATTAACATTAAAAAAAATTAGCATACCTCGACAATGGTTGCTTTGTACTTTTACATCCTTCCTAGTATTGTTATACCCACAGTGCCCATGAGAATCCTCAGAGTCACCGCACCCCATACCAGTCTCGCAATCGAGCATGAACCCTTGGCCTATCACCCCAGCAAACCCAATGACCCAGTCATAGCCTGCGACTTGAGCCTTTAACACCATCACCCTTACATTTTCCTTGCATATTCCAAACCAATTAACTTGGTCCGTCTCATTCCCCGTCAACACAATGACATAAGACTGCTTTTCCTTAAACCTTAAGCAATCTATGGGAGATATGGGAGGCTCTGAAAATAGATTGGTAGTGCAATTAAAGTAAAAACTGAGGGTCAAATCCAAATGAGTAATTTAAGGGTAAGGTTTCCAAAGTAAGATTGCGATGGGGTTCTGATACAGTTTTCGTTTGTGCCATAATCAATGTCTACGAGGGTGATAGAACGGTTGATGTAGTTTATATATGTGACATGAAAAGTGCGGTTACCAGAAAATCTAAGTGTTGTTTCACCATTTGCGCATGAAAGACCAAAATATGGATAGCACAATATAGGTTGGAGGTATTATCAACATCCATTCGTCAGAAAGGGTATTTAATGGTTATATTATCACCACATGACTCAATCGATATGAACCTTTTGAACACGCGGTCAAGCAACCCACACACAAAGACATCAATTCTCATAAAACCAAGTAAATCAGGTTTGATAGGAGTGACACAAATATAACTTGTATCTAGGCATCAACACTATTGAAAACGAAAACCTCCACCCAACAAATATTAATTTGCGAACGAGAAGTATAAGGATGATGTCACGAAGTCAATTATTCTTCGATAAGTCGTTTTTAATTCTTTAGAGAACCAAATAAGGGATAATATCTTATCAACACACACAATAAAGTGCAGCAAAGAAGTTTTATTAATCTGAATTGCATAACCCAACATGTCTGATTATGACTTTATTTATACTGACTCTAGACTGAAATAAACCCTAATGGATCTTCCTAACGGACTGATTTGACCCACTTACAAATTGGCATAAAAATCTTAAACTAAAAAGCTCATAACCTGATCCAAATAAGCCTTGGATCCTAACTAAAAACAAAGTATTAATTACACCCAAACAAGCTTAGGGTAGTAACTAACAATAATAAAGATAAAGCTCATAAGTCATAATAAATCCTTGTAAGAAAAGGATTCTGAAACATTAATGAATCCTTGTCATATTTAGAAATTATGTTGCAACTCATTAAAGATCCTTGTAGAACTAGGAGATTTTCAAAACAAGCTGTCACATCCTTGTAGAAAAATGATCATTGTCAAATAGAAAGTCCACAAGTCAAAAGGAAGTAAATAACAAAAGTCATACAGTTTGTTCTAATTAACCTATATCACAAGTCCTTCCCAAACTCCGATTCACATAAAAGCTTACCCCAACATAGACAAATACCTCTATAATTTTCTGGTGAAGTTTTAGCTTGATCTAACAGTTGGATTTGGAGTTATGCCCAATAGCGTAAAACTAGACGGTAATAAATTTTACGCCAAAATCTGAATCTAACCTTACTTGGATCGTATCACATATGCTATAGGATAGTTTGTTGAAAATGAATCAGAGTCATCTCCATATCCATAGGAAATAAAGAAATTGAGAGGTTGTGTCATGATCACGGTCAAATGTTGGATGCACAAATTGTGTTTGCAATTGGCTAGCTCATATCATATACTATATGTAAAAGAAAAGTTCAAAAGTCTCCTTACTAGGATGGATGATATTATATCAAATGAAAAAAACTCTTGATGAGTCCCAAAATCCAAGATATTTAGGAATAAAAATGATGTGTTGGATAATTGGTTAATCTCTTAATTTAAACAATTTGATTTATTCTCTTTAACCAAGGTATCTGGTGGTTGGATACGAAAATCTTAAGTGGTTGGTAGTTAGTAGCTCATGTTGTCTGGTAAGCCAAGGTAGCTGGTAACTTGTACCTGCAAAAGGTACCATTTGATGGATGTGGGGACTATCAGATGTTTAAGTCAGTAACTTTGTAGAGAAAGAAAGTGCAAAAATATTTTAGAGATATAGGTTTTGAAAATATATATGCTGAAAGTGTTAAGAATAAAGAGATTTTGTAACAGGCCCATAACTATTTTTTATTAGCTCTTTTTTTTAATTCCATCATTTGGGTTGTTTTAGCCGTTCTTTTTTATGTTTTTTTTTTTAATTTCATCCTTTAATGTGAGGTATTTATTTAATGTTAGTCTTTAGTATTAGATTGATGGTAAATTGATTTTCGTATTTTTTATCATGTAATAAAAGTTTTTTGCCTCTTTTTTTTATCTTTGGTTTTTTTTTTCAATTCCATCATTTAATATTGTGTTTTTAATTCCTTTTGGTTTTTTTACCACTTTTTTTATCCTTTGTTTTTTTAGTTCCAATTTCATAATTTAATATGAGGTTTTATTTGATTTTATCTTTCAATAATAAGTTGATTTTTTTTTCTTTGAGCCTACCTAATGAACAAGATCACTTTAGAACAACTCTTATATAATTTAATGTAAAACTCGGGCTCTTAAAAAAATAATTGGGTACTGATTTTTTAAATTTGAACCATTTTACTGAGTTTTATAATAATATAAAAAACTTTCTTGTAATTTAAATATTATTTTTTTACATTTAATACATTTTTAATCCAAGCTGTAGCGATGAATAAACAAGTTTGAACGAAAAGATAATATTATTATGTTAATATTGCTTGACCGACTAGGATACATGCATGGTATCTTCATACCATAATTATCAAGCTTCAGGGATTTCCTACGTAGCTTCTCTCACTTTTATTGCTTAACTATTTGCATAATTGCACTTGCAAGGAAAGCGCAGGATAGTGTAATTGCTGGGGAATCACAATTGTAGGCGAACATTGACTAGTTCACAAACCGCGGCATCAGGGTAGATTCTGAGTGTTTTCTACACATCAGCTGATGCTCCATCGATCCACCACCAACTGCCATAGATGGAAGACTTGGGTGTTATTTCACCGTCCGATGGCGGATCCCCGGTACTTGAGCTGCTTCACCATGATAGGTACGTACGTTGAAGTTATTTCCTAGCTAATTGTTGTATCCAAGATGGGCACTGCTTGGTAGGTTCCCCATCTCGACGTCTCCATGATCAAATATTGAATACCCAAGTGGTTGAAATGATTTCACAATCGACTGATGGTGATTGGGGTATTGATCCACCAGCTCGCCTGTTTATTTATTTATTATAAAGCGATTCCATGGTTAATATATAGAATGAAAAGTCTTATTATTTGCATTTTTTATCAATAGAAGAATTAACTATATATATATATATATACACACACCTTGTGTGAGCAGAGGTATGCCACTTGAAATCCCAACAATCTCCTCTAAAGAGTTCCATTCTACATATGCGTGTCTTACCAAAGTCTCAATATAACCCTGTGCAAATGTCAAGAATGAAACAAATAAATTATCACAAGAAAAGGGAAAAAAAAAACCCTGTGCAAATGTGTGCCTAGATGATCCCTTACCGTCTTGCTTGGAAGCTCTTTAGAGGAGTATGAACTCCCGTCGATCACTGCGTGCACAATTTGACATATAGGGTCGAAGGTGATGGTGCAATTGGGCCGTCGAAAAACAAAATGTTTGTTCCCCAGATCACAAGTCCTAGCATGTTTTATTGTAACTTCCCACATTTTCTCAGACATCCCAGGGCCTAAAATCTGTTCAAGTAATAGAAACGAAGTTAATTTCTAAATATTTGGAAGCACAGACTATAAAATGTATGAATTGCCGTGCTGTAAAGGGAAAAAGTAAATCCATACCTCCCTAAGTCTCCGTGGGTCAACAACGGACAACTTCAAGAAGTCCTGCACGGTGTGAATGCGCGCGGTGGCTAGCTTCTTGTGGAAAGCCCCATCTTTCCCTATCTTCTCAAGTCGCCAAACTTCGTCTTGTAGCATTGGTGGATGATGCTTCTTGTACACTACATGTGGAAGATTATTATAGAAGATGAATAGGAAACGAAGATTTCACACAATTCTCTTTTTCAATCAATGAGAGAAAAGGAATGAGTAATTAATTATCATTGATGAGTGGACAAAATCAAGCTGTTTGTATTTTATTGGGACTACTCATTCTAGGAGTTAGGATCATGGGATTATTCATGGTAGGACACGTACGTGATCAGTTGCCAATCTCAGTTAGAGTTTAACCTATTGAATATATACATTGCC
>Ga0307510_10002875_pt1 | contig 19814 bp, 23 predicted proteins | sample 12_EM_MG_FD_207224 | JGI IMG/M metagenome (GOLD analysis project Ga0307510, IMG submission 207224) | Populus trichocarpa ectomycorrhiza microbial communities from riparian zone in the Pacific Northwest, United States - 12_EM | ecosystem: Host-associated > Plants > Roots > Unclassified | place...
GTACGTGGCCCATACGATTTCCCATCGTGAGCTTCTGGACGAGCCTTCATCACTAGACGGCCAACCCCGGCGATGTCATTTCGTTCGTCTTCAAGCAGAAGAACCACACCGTGACACAGTCCACGCTCGAGACCCCTTGTTCTCCCCTTCCTGGTGGATTCGACTCTGGCTTGTGAGTCTCTCATTCGCTGTTGCATCCAGCTCGAGTTTTGATTGGTTCTTTCAGTAAGTTCGTGGCAGAAAACAAGGAGCCTTTCCCGCGGGTACAATACACTGTGAAAGACACGAACCCAGTGTGGTTCTACTGTCGTCAGACAGGGCATTGCCAAAAGGGCATGGTTTTCGCTATCAACCCTGGACAAAGCGGCAAGCTTGTTGAATTCCAGGAGAATGCCAGGAAAACTCCCTTGCCTCCACGTGCTGTGCGTCGCGGTCGTGAGGAGTCGTAAACTTCGACTGGGAGTTTTTCTCTTCTGTTCACGGTCATGACGGACGTTTCGTTCCGGTCTTTGTGTTGGGACTTATACGACCTTACAATAACTTTCTCGACATTCGCTTTTACGACCTGATAACGCGTATTTGTGGACTCCATATCATGTTTTAGAATAACTTAACAGTTACACGTGCTTGGCACGGGTACAGCAACAGGACGTTTTGAGCTGTTTGCTTCGCGATCTTGTGGCATCGCATCGCTCTATTTCCTAAATTGGTCGGCCAGCAGATAGAGAACCTATCGCGTTCTTGTTCCACTTACAGATCTCTGGTCAATAACGTCATAGGTGGACACCTGCGGTCATTTTGCAACTCCCTCATCAAGGCTTACGAGGGCGACCGCTCCATGTAGCCATCCCTTGCGCCACTCGTTTTCTGGGCCAGCCATGCAAGTCTACGGGCTTCTCCCCGTCCTATGTAGTGTGCTGCATTTAGAAGACCTCACCTTCAACATTCCTAGAATCGTACTAACACCAATATCAGGATACATTTCATCAGAATATATATGGTCAAAAAACAAGACGATCTTGGTGAATGGTCGGTCTACGTTGTAGGGGTGAGACCATCCAAGTTGGCATGTAGCATGTGCATGGAATCCATATCGGGTGTACTTCAGATTGCAGTTTTATCAACAATCAAGTCGATCGTGTTCGTAGTGGTGTGAGAGGAAACGAGTGTGTGGGCATTGGTGAAGACAATCGCAACATGGGAGGAGGGTTGTTCCAAGTTTCGCGGTTATGCCAAATCCATGTCTTCGCTGCTGAGCCTCGCCGCGCGCTACACCTCGTGACTGTCCTCAAACGAGGCTTATTCAACGACGGATAAGGGTCACCGGCCTGCCTACGTTCTGGCGAGCATCGATGAATGAGATGAATTCGTCATCAGGATCATCACTTGAACAATAGAAGAGTTCGTTCAGCTCTGGCAATAGCTCTGTAGGTGATTCCTCATCATGTACTTGTAGAGCATCAGACAGTTCCCTGACTAGGGGCTGAGGCACACGAAGGATTTTTACAGTATTAAACGGCCTGAAAAGGTCGCGCCACTGTGTGCGGTTGGCATGAATAAACCACCTCCACCATTCGATGGACCTCGGACACTGAAGGACAAGTCGTTCTGTAGAAGAGAATAGCTCCCTCAGCGTGTTGAAAATTTGCGCTGCGGAGGTTATCTGCCTGTTGAGTTCATCACAGGTAACTCGGATGCCCAAGGTATATGTCTTGTCTTTTTTATTGCGATACGCCTTCACGTCAACGTGCTCCTCGTGGAAAATGACATTGGCCTTGCTAAACCTGAGAATTCCTGCTGGATTGATGGCGTGCAAGAGATATGGGACCGAAGACAGAGGCCCGTCGGAGAAGATGACTTCGAGCTTCGCAAGGAGAGGAGCGGTGATGCAAGGAAGGAGCTTCTCCATGCAAGCACTGGTACCTTTGAGGCCAAGCCATCGGAGGTTTGGGAGTGTAGCGTGTATCACTGTCGGTGCATGGGACGGTTGTTCTTCGGTGTCATCATCAGTAAGAGGAGTGTGACAAGCGATCTTGAGTTTCCTCAGTTGGGACATGAGGGAAAGGCGCTGGAGAAACTTGTGGAAGTGAAAGTGAATGGATGGGCGTACGGATTCAAGGGTAAGTGTGACAAGGCCCGCGGCAGTCGCAAGTATTGGAGATCCAATCGGAAAGGCAAAATGTTTCAGTGCCAAGTGGCATAAACGTGGCCCTTGGAATGTCTCGGGAAGGATTAAGGTCGTGTGGTGCCCCTTGGGAAGTGCAATGTACAGAAATTCCAGTATTGGAAATTCTTTGTTCATAGCTCCGATGAACTTCCGCAAGCTTTGAAAGGGTACGTGAAGACGGATGCGACGTACGCGGTGGCAGTGTTGGAGTGCCAGCAGTATTCCGTGTTCGTCCTTTGTACCCATCGTGACATCTCCCTCCAAGTGATCGATAATGAGTGGTAGTGGAGGTGAATGCGCAAGAACATCCGCTATAGGTGTGCCATACGTGCATAGATGACAAAGGCGCAGATACAATGCTGACCCAAGTAAGAGACGTCGCCATCTTCGGCAAACCTGCGCGAGCTTGTACCACCAGCGTTCGCGGCTCCATCTCCCCCCATGCAGGACAGGTTCGTTGTTAACTTCACCTTCGTCAAACACGTCTAGTCGATAAAGATAGAATACGTTGAGGAGCGAGTCTTCGTCGAGGTCGTGGATATCCAGACTGTTAGAGTCACAGAGCTTAACTCACAAGCTGATGGGCATAGTAGGAGCAAAGAATATACCTGCCGCGCTTGAGGAGCCCAAATAGTTTGATGAACGGACAAAAAATGACGGTTGAAAAGCTATCGGGCATAGCAGGTACTTGTGTATTGACGTGAGTGTAGTTGAAGACTGGATGTTGGCTGGCCTCATGCGGGCCTCATGCATATTAGGATTGGCGTAGCGGAGGCGCCGGAGTCCGGACTATTCCTCGTTTATGCTGTACCCGGAGTATGAAAATGGTATAACTCGTTGACAGGCGTCATCCTGCGACCATTCTGTAAGTTGGATGGTTCACGGTGCGTGCGTGTTTTGTGGAGTACCTATTATCAACGCCGCGACAGCCAAGGGAGTCCGAAACCGTGATTCCGGATGGTGCCCCGGAGGATCGCGGGCCGCGTCTACCCGCATCACGGTGATCATTTGTGGGTACGAGAATAGACGCCGGTATGGCAACTTGCCATGTGTCACGCGCGAATTTGTGAACTTTTTTTTTCTGTCCTTATATTGAACCCCTTCATCTTTCGTCAGCACTGGCATCACCTATCATAACCACGGGAAGGAATGCTAGCGAAACACAATAAATGCAAAATGACTCACTGAGTCACTGCTGTCCCTCAGGTCACCTTGTCAAACCTTGAAATCTGATTGGTGGATATCCATGGGCCACTGGCGTTCCAACTCGACTCAACTCTCTGATAACACTACCTCGTTATAAGTATGTCGGTCGTGGACCATACGCGAACGGCCAGAAATTGGTCCTCGCGTCTCTGAAGATGGGGGTCAGGTAGTCGCCGTCAAAAATTTCGACGAGCTTGACCAAATGCTGTGATACTAGCCCGTACTAGCTGGAGCGACTTGTCATCGTAAATCACTGCCTTCGGTCGCCCGTGAATTCTCCCCATCCATCTTTAATATTTAATATTCATGCACCTTTGCAGTTTTTAATCTAACGCATTTACTGTAACGTATCAGACTTATAAAATATCCACATATCCAGATATTAGAGGGCGTTCCCTCGAGCCCTATTAACTGGACATACCAAGCATCCAAGTCCACTAGCTGACACGTGCTACGGGCCCTCCGCACAATGGTCTTCGGCCCAGACTATCATGGCTTCATCCTGCGTACGAGATCAGACGCCAACGCCAAATCGGGCACGAGGACGATATCGCATGGCTATGGTTCTGAATGGTGTTGTCGTACTGACACATGAATTACCGGATGGGTACGAAACAACCTTGGGAATGAGGTTGTGGATTAAAACAAGGTCGTCTCATCACTTCCTGAATTTGCGGGCGTGGGTAGTAACAATGGTACCATTGGTCAAGAGTAACTTGACCGACGGGGTTGAGAACAAGGAATGTGGTAAGGGCAATGTTGAAGGTGAGATTTTCTCAATGCCGCGCACCATAGACAGAGGGGATAAAGCGGTAGAGAAAATAAGTGACGCAAGCGACTGCTATATAGAGGGCTCGCCCTCGTGAGCGTTGATGCATTGATACCTTGATGAGGGAGTCACAAAATGTCCGCAGATGTTCACCTACTACATTATCGATACGAGAATTGTAAGCAGCGGAACACGGGATCCGACAGATTCTTTCTATCTGCCAACCGACCAATTTAGAAAATAGACAGATGCAAACAGCGCAAAAAATCACATTGGGAACAAACATATATAAAGCGTCCGGACCGTGCGAGGCATGTGTAGTAACTATTAAGAAAATTTAAAACATGATACACCATGATACTGTATAAAGTCCGCGAATACGCATTATCGGGTCGTGAAAGCGAACGTCAAAAATGTGTCGTGAAGTACAGGGCCGAAACCCCGGTCATGGTCGTGAATAATAAGAGAAAGACTCCCAGTCGACGTTTACGACTCCTCACGCGTCACGACCGCGACGCACAGCACGTGGAGGCAAGGGAGTTTTCCTGGCATTCTCCTGGAATTCAACAAGCTTGCCACTTTGTCCAGGGTTGATAGCGAAAACCATGCCCTTTTGGCAATGCCCTGTCTGACGACAGTAGAACCACACTGGGTTCGTGTCTTTCACAGTGTATTGTGCCCGCGGGAAAGGCTCCGCGTTGACTGCCACTGGCATACTGAAAGAACAAATCAAAACTCGAGTTGGACGCATCAGCGAATGAGAGACTCACAAGCCAGTGTCGAATCCGCCAGCAAGGGGAGAACAAGGGGTCTCGAGCGTGGACTGTGTCACGGTGTGGTTCTTCTGCTTGAAGACGAACGAGATGGTATCGCCAGCGTTGGCCGTCTAGTGATGAAGGCTCGTCTAGAAGCTCACGATGGGAAATTGTGCGGGCGACGTACCACGAAGGAGGGGTTGTACTGGATGAGACCATCTGGACCACCTGCGACTACTTCAATCTGGGCCGCGTTTGCGGGCAGAGCGGACAGAAGGCCGAGCAAGGTGGAGAGGGCGAAGACTTTAGAGAACATGGCGAGTGTCACGGTATCGTAAATGTGCAAGAGGCGAGGGCTAATAGAAATTGAAAGGAAGGAGTGTTCGATGAGGCATCAGTGGCAACTTCGATGGTATTTATATCCCAAGGCGATCGGACTGAGCGTGTTTCAAAGACGTGATAACAGTGTATAGACAAGGGCACGATGAGATCGATGAGAGGCTGCAAGACAATCAGGCGATGCGCAAAGGGTCCGGTAATCCTGTTCCAAGGCGGTGTGCTCGCCCGCATGAGAGCGCTCTGGCTCTCCCTACGGTTACCCGATATCATGAAGGAGTACGTACGGTGGAGCAGTATTGTGCGTTCTGGGCCTGTCAGTTCGGTTTCAGGAGGCCGGATGGGGTTCGAGCCATAAATCTACTCTGATGGAAATCCATTGGTATTATTGCGAGATAGCTCCTAGTGGAATGCGAGGATGTTACATGTGATAGAAGAGGAAAGTGAGATTAAGTCTTGATTGCTCCAGTTGGTTCGGGGCGAGGCGAGCCGGTGGGCGCATCAGGAAAATACCACAAACCCTTAATAGACAGCTTATCATGTACTCATCAAACCAATATTTCATGCTAAGTATGTTTTTTTCTGATTCACTTTCACACTTTACCTTAACGTAGCTGCTTGAGTAATAGGAAAGTGTTGCGGAAATATATCCGTGTCACCACCATCAAACGATCGACTTGCACAGCTCTGGATGCGCCAATTTGGCGAGCCCTTCCAGTACTGGCAGCGTGCGGTGCGCTTGCGCTTGGCGTGAGGTAAACCTACTCGATTTAGCAACTCCGTGACACGTGGTTTTGCTCCCGCTCTCCTGAGACTCCGACGAGATCGACCAACTACCACGTCCCTTCTGCACCTGCACCCAAAAACTACGCTGTCTACTGTGCGAGGCATTCAGCATTTTGGTCCTATTGGGACTGGATAGCAAGACACATTGTCGGGACGTAAAAGCAAGTTACTGATTGGGTTCGAGCATGCGTTCAGGACCTCGAGATACTTGACGCCAGCACAGCTGCAGCTCTTCCTGTGATACCCGAGCCAGGAACCTAGACTTTGGCACAGCTGCGGCTCTTCTTGTGCGCTCCCATATTACGCCATATACTGCTCGAGGCATTTTGGTCTCCTCGGAAATTAAATAGCAAGACACATTGTAAAATACCTAACAGCTGATCCAATGAGTTCGGGCACGGAGTCAGGACTTTGGGACGCGTGTTGTTAGGCATGAGGCCTGAGGCCTGAGGGCTCATGGCACAAACCACTCCCTACGGAGATTGAATAGTGTCTACGATTCAAAGGATGGGACAACGCATGGTGAACACACCACAACCTCCAGCTACAAAACTGATGTCCCTGATACGAGTGTCATAATCGCAGTCCTCTCGATCTGATTTACCCCGCGCGCTCAAGGTCAGATCACATCACACGCACCGGAACGTGTCCCAACCTTCATTACGTGTTCCTGTCTTGGTCTTCCTCACATGCTCCATCACACGAAGACGCCCTGGTGGCATCCAATCTCATGCTCCTAGCCAACGGCATTCATCTCGCGCCGTCTGAGTAGGCCTCTGCGGCAACCAACAGGAGGGAACAGCTTCCCGGGAAAGGGGGGGGACGGCACATCCGCACACATCACAATTTCTTTCGATGTATGACTCCCTCATTCTTAATGCGCACGATAAGCTAACGGAGGGGGCACGGAGGCGCGAAGTTCAGGGCAAATATCTCGTGCTTGTCCTCAACCCTTTTCTTCGACCCCTTCCTGCCTCCTAGTAATTGACATAAATCTGTTCGCGTGAACCCTAAGACATCGACCATGCCCTCACATCGCCTGCGAGTGAGAAGGCCGAGATTTGTGCCTAAACCCATAGTACACATCGGTGTTTCTCGCAGTTTATCCTCTGAAATTTGATGGTATCGAATCCCAACTAGCAGCAGGGGAACCATCTAAAGATGTTCAATCAATACGAAACCACGATCCCAGAGCGATGTAGATGGGGTGGTGTCCGACGCAGAGCAGGAGAGCCGGAATGATTGGAGAGTGTAGATGGGACAGTGTGATAGAGATAAAGTGATTGTATGTAGGGAGAAAAATGAGAGTGACCAACAGTAGAAAGGGGGCATACAGGCCATGGAGCTCGCTTGTTCTGAAAATACGTAGCTGTGTTTGGTTGCTGTCGGAATTTGCAAGTCACAGGTAGACATGAAAAGGCCTCAATGAGAAGGACACTGATGTACTTGCTAGAGCAGTACCTTCCCGAGAAGGCCGTGATGTCTCACAGCATATGTATAGCATATGTGCTGATCTTGAGTGCGCAGGGCAGAGCAGATCAAGGGGACTACAATTATGTCACACGGATCAGGGACATCATTTAGAAGCTGGAGGTCGTGGGGCGTTCACCCTTGCGTTCACCACACCTTAGTCATTCCTTGATTAGTGGGCCTTTTTTAGACCCCTGGGTCCTCTAAGGCACCAGCGTCCCGGGGTCCTAACATATGGCTGAAACCAATCAATCAGCTGTTACTGTATGTTTCAACGATGTGTCTCGCCATTTAGCTCCCGGGAGAATCGAGACGCCGAATGCCTCGCATAGTAGACGTAATTTTTGAGTGCAGAAGAAGGGACGCACGGGTAGTTGATGCATTGATATGAACATCATCGGATCGGAACTCACTGCATCTCGGGCATCGCGGGAAAGTGGGAGCAATTCCACGTGCCACTGTAGTTACTAAATCGCGTAGGCTTATCCCACGCCACGCGTAGGCGCAACTGAGGTCTGGCGGGCGGTGCACAGCCCTTTGCGATCCGCCTTGCGCCCACTGGCTTGCCACGCCCCGAGCGAACAGGAACAATCAAGTCTTAATATCTCTTCTCCCTTCTACCACATGTAACATCTTCGCATTGCCCTAGGAGCTATCTCGCAGTAATATAAAACTAATGGATCCCCATCAAAGTGGCGAGATCTGGCCCCTGAAGCCGAGCCGGCAAGCACAGAGTGCACGGTACTGTTCCGCCGCTCATTATTGGATACCCAGAGCTTGACCACACCGTTGCAGACCTCTTGATAGGCATGCAAGCGAGCACACCGCCTTGGAACAGGATTGCCAAACACCTCGCGCCGAACCTGATTGTCTTGCAAGGTCTCATCCTGTCCCTACTGCCACCCCGACTTTGGAGCGCGCTCAGTCCGATCGTCTTGAGATATAAAGTCCATCTGAGTGCCCACTGATGTCTCATCAAACACTCCTTCCTTTCAATTTCTATCAGCCCTCGCCTCCTTTCCTCGAATACACTAGCCATGTTCTCTAAACTCTTTGCACTCTCCACCGTGCTCGGCCTTCTGTCCGCTCTGCCCGCAAACGCGGCCCAGATCGAAGTAGTCGCCGGTGGTCCAGATGGACTCATCCAGTACAACCCTTCCTTCGTGGTACGTGGCCCATTCCATTTACCGTCGTGAGCTTCTGGACGAACCTTCATCACTAGACGGCCAACACTGGCGATATCATCACGTTCGTCTTCAAGCAGAAGAACCACACCGTGACACAGTCCACGCTCGAGACCCCTTGTTCGCCCCTCGCTGGCGGATTCGACACTGGCTTGTGAGTCTCTCATTCGCTGATGCGTCCAACTCGAGTTTTGATTTGTTCTTTCAGTATGCCAGTGGCAGTCAACGCGGAGCCTTTCCCGCGGGTACAATACACTGTGAAAGACACGAACCCGGTGTGGTTCTACTGTCGTCAGACCGGGCATTGCCAAAAGGGCATGGTTTTCGCCATCAATCCTGGACAGAGCGGCAAGCTTGTTGAATTCCAGGAGAACGCGAGGAAAACCCCCTTGACTCCAAATGCGAAGAGTGTCGCCAGCCGCCGTGCTATGCGTGACGGCGGTGAGGTGTCATAAACCTGTACTGGGGGTCTTTCTCTTCCATTCACGATCATGGCGGTGGTTTCGTTCTTGTTTGTGTGTTGGGACTCATAACTTCACGACTACTTTACGACCTGATAATACATATTTACGGACTTTATATCACTAGCATGTTTTGGAATAACTTAACAGTTACACGTGCGTTCGTACAGGAACGCTGGCAGCAATTGAACACGGACGTTTGAATATGTTTGTGCCGAACTTGGTTGTTTTGCGCTGCTTTACTTGCATATCCCGCACGAGTCGTTCCATTTGCGAGATTGGTCAGCTGGCAGATAGTAGGGAGATTCTCAGAGAATCTGTCGCATCCGTATTTGACTTACAATTCTCGGTCAACAGCGTGGTAGATGTACACCGACGGACGGTTTGCGACTCCTCATCAAGGCTTACGAGGGCGACCCCTCCATCTAACCGTCGCCCGCGCCACACATTCTCTGCACCGACCGTGCAATAACATGCAAGTCGACGGCTTCTCTTCGTTCTATACAGTGCGCGGCATTCCTAAGACCTCACCTTCAACATTAACCTTATCACATTCCTCGTTCTCGACCTCATCAGCCGGACTACTTTAAACCAACGGTACTCCTCATTCAAGTTCCCGCCAGCCTGAGTTCAAGGAGTGATGAGACGGCCTTGTCGTTATTCAAAACCCCACTCCCCAAAGTTGCTCCGGTAATTCATGCCTTAGTAAGAAAAAACTACTCAAAACCTTATAGCCAGACAACGTCGGTCTCGTGCACAATTTGAGATTGGGGTCTGATCCCGTATGCATGACGAAAACATGACATTTTGAGCCGACGCCAACGATCATCATCACATTGTGCGAAAGGCCCGCAGTAGCACGTATCAGCTAGTGGATTTGGATGTAAAAAGTCAGGATTGGACAGAATGTATCGACCTGAGTCAGAGTCAGCGGCATGCCGGGGCGCTCCCTAGACTCAATATATCACCACTGGTATTAGATTGATGTCGAGGACGATGAGTAAAGCGGAATAGAAAGGTCACCGAGACTTGAAATCCGGCCACGATGCATAAGGCCACGCCAGAGGGAGTCACCATCAATGACCTCCGGTGTATCGGGGACAAACGGGGCGCCCTGAGGCCCATGAATCAGGGCCGTGATGAACTGCACCACGACATGCACCGCTCATAAGCAGTCAGTTCACCGGCTCCTTCAATTACTTTGGTCAACCGGATTGTACCAACAGCATGGGCGCATCTTCGTACGTACATATATGCTTTACGTTATAAAAAGGTGAGAGTGCGGCGAACGTCACACCGGGGAGTTCAAGAAAAGGAAGGAGAGGTGAATTATTGGGTAAGGCTCGAGAGCCGAAGAACAAGATGGGGAAGTCGGAGTTTGCAGGTCGCAGCCTCGCGGGTGGACATGGATAGAAAGGAGAGACACAGACGAGCTCCCGGGAGCAGCGGATGCCGAGAATACCGTGATGACCTATAGCATACGTGCTGGCCTAGACAAGAGAACTGCAATAAGATGCCCGGATTGGTGTCATTGGTTTTAGAAGCTGGAGGTTGTGGCGCGTTCACCACGTATTGTTCATCTTTTGAATTGTGGGCACCCTTCAAACACCGTAGGTAGTATTCTGTGTCCTGGGTTCTCATGCCTGTTACACATACACAGGTCCTGAATAAGGCCCGAATTCCTGAAGCCGTGCCCGACTGAAGAACTCAATGAATCAACTTTTACGTTTTCTATAATGTGTCTTACCACGATATTCAAGGCCAAAATGCCTCGTGCAGTAGCTGGCGTAATTTGGGCGCGCGTAAGATGTGCCGCAGCTGTGCCGGGGTCACGGTCTACAAGGATCATAAGGCTCAGGCCTCATGCATCACAGGAACTTGTCAGGAGGCAGGAAGAGCCGCAGTACCGGAGTCAATATTCCTGACGGCCCGGGTATCGCGGGAGCACAAACAATGTGGGCCACAGTGGGTACTAAATCGGGTAGGCCTACGCCCAAGCGCGCGCACCGCCGTTAAGTAAGCGCCTTACTAAGCTTTAGCCCAGAGCGTGCAGGGGCTGTGCATGACGGTGGCTGGATACTTCCACACCTTCACATTCGATCCTCTCTTTTCTTCTATTATTCCACCTCGGGTAGAATATCAAAAGCGTATCAGGAAACAAAAATCTTATGTGACCTTCTGACTTGGCAAAAACTTTTCGTCTTTGTATCCTGGGGTTAAACATTGCTTGAAACATTGTGGCATTTTCGTGATGCGCCCACTGCCCCACCTCGACAACTCGGAGGGGGAGCAGCCAAGACCTTTACACATATACTTCTACTCACACATGTTCAGATTTCCCCTTGGGTCTATCTTGAAATTTGAGTGCCAACTGCCAAGGCATTCACATCGCATGCCTCCGACCCCATCTGGTGCGCTGAGACCAAACCGACAAGCTCGGAGTGCACCGTTTTCTTACACCGCATTCCTTATCGGGTAACCGGAGGCAGAGCGCGAGCCCGAGAGCACTCTCGCTGACGCGAAGGTGAACACACAGCCTTGGAACAGGAATTGCGGGACTTCATTCGCCTTAGCGGCCACTTGGTTGTCTCGCTTGCTCTCATCGTGTTCTTGGCTATTCTCTGTCATCCAAACTTGAAACGCGTTCAGCCCGAACACCTTGGGATATAAAATCCATCTGAGTGGCCATGGATGGCTCATCAAGCAATCTTTCCTTCCGATTTCTATCAGCCCTCAGCTTCTTTCCTCGACACACCAGCTGCACATTTACCATATACTATCATGTTCTCTAAGATCTTCGCGCTCTCCACATTGCTCGGCCTTCTGGCAGCTTTGCCTGCAAACGCCGCCGAGATCGAAGTCGTCGCGGGTGGTCCAGATGGTCTCATCCAGTACAACCCTTCCTTCGTGGTAGGTTGCCCATAAAATTTCCCGTCGTGAGCTTCTAAACAAGCCATCATCACTAGACGGCCAACGCCGGTGATGTCATCACGTTCGTCTTCAAGCAGAAGAACCACACTGTGACACAATCCACGCTCGAGACCCCTTGTTCTCCCCTTTCTGGTGGATTCGACTCTGGCTTGTGAGTCTCACATTTGCCGTTGCATCTAGCTCGGAGTTTTGATTTGTTCTTTCAGTATGTTCGTGGCAGAAAACAAGGAGCCCTTCCCGCGGGTACAATACACTGTGAAAGACACGAACCCAGTGTGGTTCTACTGTCAGCAGACTGGCCACTGCCAACAGGGCATGGTTTTCGCCATCAACCCTGGAGAAAGTGGCAAGCTTGTTGAATTCCAGGAGAACGCCAGGAAGACTCCGTTGACTCCACCTGCGAAGAGGAGCACCAGCCGCCGTGCCTTGAACCGCGGTCGTCAGGTGGCGTAAACATCGACTGGGAGTCCTTCTCATCTATTCACGATCATGACGGAGGTTTCGTTCTGGTTTGTGTGTTGGGACTCACATGACTTCACGTCGTCTTTTCGATATTCGTTTTTACGACCCGATAATGCGTATTTGCAAACTTCTTTACTATGCCGTGTTTTAGAATAAATTAGACGTTACACGTACTTCGCACGTGAACAGCAACACGGACACTTGAGTATGATCGCGCTTAAATTGATAATGTCTCATGTTTGGGACCAAGGAATTAGTGGACGAGTCTCTTCAACTCCTTTTCACCTTTGGTAATCAACATTCGAAATTGTTCACATGGACACTGAGCCATCGTCTTTCCCTCTACCTCTCCCGAGGAGGAGATTTGTGGCATTAACTCATAGTAGACGTAGATGTCTCTCACAGCGTGTCTCGTAATTTTACAATTTCGAATACCGAGAACCAGCAGGAGTATCACCTGATGGCGTTCAATTCGGAAGCCTTGTCCCGGATCGGTGGAGGTCGGGTGAAGTCCGATGCGAAGCAGGAATGAAGCAGCGGAAATGGTTGGCATATCTAGAGGGAAAACTCAGGGCAATTTAAAATGCATTGCATGCGGTCGACCGAGGAAAGCAGTTAAGAGCGGCCAACAGCGGAAAGAAGGATACAAAGGGCGTGGAGTTCGCTTGTCACCACAGTGTAGCGAATGCACAACTGTTTTTGCTTTTGCTGTCAGAATTTGCCTCGGTCACGGAGAAAGGAGAGACACCGATGTACTTCCGGGAGCAACGCGGCCCCGAGAACGCTGTAATGCCTCATGGAATTTGCGCCGACCTAGACAAGAGAACTACGTAAGACGCCCGTATGAGACTCATTAGTTTAGAAGCTGGAGGTTGTGGCGCAATCACCACGTGTTGTTCATCGTTCATCCTTTGAATCGTAGTTCCTGTTTGAAACACCGTTAGGTAATGGTTTGTGCCCTGAATTCTCGTACTGGTACGGGTACCACTCTGGTTCCTAACACACACATTTCATGAGGTCCTGAACCCGTGCCCGAACTCAAAGAATCAGCCTTCACGTTTTCCACAATGTGTCTTGCTATCCAAGTTTCGAGAAGTGCATCGAGCAGTCACGGTAGATGGCGTGGTTTGGGCGGGCGCACGAAGGGACGCACTGGCAGCTGTGCCGCTGTGCGGTGTCGGCGTCGATCACCGGAGTCTACGGCACGCCTGAGGCATTAAATGTTGTGGGAGCGCACCGCCGTACAAGTAAGCGTTACTGTAAGCGCCTTGCGTAAGCTTTGGCTTGGCAGCTTGGCCACGTGCAGCGCCTGTAAACCAACATCACCTTCCTTTTCCTCTATTATTCCTTGCGTAGAATATTGAAAGCGTATCAGGAAACAAAAAACCTCGTCTTACCTTCCGACTTAGCAAAACTTATCGGTCTTATCCTGGGGGTTAAAACACAAAACAAAGATTGTATGACGCGACCACCTCGCCCGACGACTCGGAGCGGGAGCAGTCAACTCCTTTCTACACGCGCTCTCTTTTACTCACACGTGTTTGAATTTCCCCTAGGAACTATCTCGCAAATTGAATACCATGGCGTTCACATTAGAGAAGAATCATACCTCCAACCCCATCTGGCACGATGAAACCGAACCGATAAGCCCGGAGTGCGCCGTGCTGCTCCACAGTGCTAATTATTGCGTAGTACTACTCAGGGGCAGGGCCTGAGCGCACTCTTGCAGACCTGTAAGCGAACACACCGCCTAGGAACTGGATTACTGGACCCCTTGCGCCTCACCTGATTGGCTTGCGTGCTCTCATCGTGCCATGGTCTATTCTCTGCAATCCCAACTTCGAAGCGCGCTTGGTATGATCTCTCTGGGATATAAAGACCCTCTGAATGCCCACTGATAGCTCATCCGATATCCCTTCCTTTCAATTTCTCTGGGTCCCCGGCTTCTTTTCTCGGCTCGACAGCTCCACATTTTCGATACACAAGCGATGTTCTCCAAACTCTTCGCAGTCTCAGCCTTGCTCGGCCTTCTGGCAGCTCTGCCTGTGCAATCCACCGAGATCGAAGTTGTGGCGGGTGGTCCAGATGGTCTCATCCAGTACAACCCTTCCTTCGTGGTAGGTCGCCAATACGATTTCCTGTTGTGGGCTTCTAGACAAACCTTCATCACTAGAATGCCAAGGTCGGCGAAGTCATCACGTTCGTCTTCAAGCAGAAGAACCACACTGTGACACAGTCCACGCTCGAGACCCCTTGTTCGCCCCTTCCTGGCGGGTTCGACACTGGCTTGTAAGTCTCTCATTCGTAGTTGTGTCTAGCTCGAGTTTTGATTGGGTCTGTCAGTATGTTCGTGCCAGAAAACAAGGAGCCTTTCCCACGAGTACAGTACACTGTGAAAGACACGAACCCGGTGTGGTTCTACTGTCAGCAGACTGGCCACTGCCAACAGGGCATGGTTTTCGCTATCAACCCTGGAGAAGATGGCAAGCTTGTCAAATTCCAGGAGAACGCCAGGAATACTCCCTTGACTCCTCCTTCCCCTCCGTCGACACCGCCCGACTGTCCTCCTCAAGATTACAGGATCATCGTCGGTGGTGCCACCTTGACTTTCCAGCCCCCCAATATCACCGCGAAGCCGGGAGACACCATCACCTTTGAGTTCCAACAGAAGAACCACAGCGTCACCCAATCCAGCTTCTCCGCACCTTGCCAAAAGCTCGCCCTCTCTTCAGGAGGCAAACAAATTGGTTTCGACTCTGGGTTGTACGTCATTTTTCCCCATATTATTTCATGCATCGCTCACGCTCACGTTGGCATAAATCTCATTAGCATGCCCGTGGCTCCCGATGCTACCACGTTCCCCACGTTCACTATTCAGGTCAACGACACGGCCCCGATCTGGGTGTACTGCCGCCAGACTGGCCACTGTGGTCAGGGTATGGTCTTCGCGGCGAACGCGGACGAGTGCAGTCCGCAGAGCTTCGAGGCTTTCCAGGCACTCGCCATCCAGCTCAACGGTACAGCCACCTCGAGCTCTTGCCCCACTCCTACCCCCTGGAAGTATAGCGCGCGTGCTCCCCGCGCTGCCCGTTTCGATTATGCGAACTTGTGAACACCAATTCGGACTCTTTCTCTTCAAACAACGATCATGACGGAGATTTCGTTCCAGTCGCATCTGCGACTCATAACCTCATGACGACTTTTCGAGATTCTTTTTTACGAACTTTTGATGCGCGTTTGCGGACTTTATCTCATGTTTTAGAATGAATTCGCAGTTACACGTGCTTCGCACGGAAACAGTAACACGGACACTTGGACATAGTTGTGCATAAATTGATAATTCGTGATGTTTGCTTCGCTGGACTGAACGGTTATAACCTTCGAGCTAGGGAAAGCGGAAAGTATGCGTTATCTTATAAAGCGGTGCGGGAGCTCTGGTAAATTACTTACGAAAGGTCTTGCGCAGCAGTTGTCAGAGTACCGATCTACTTGGTCCTCGAGTCAACTCAACGCAGGTGCGCGCACATGCGTTGCGTCAATATCTCCGACTTGAAGCTCCGTAAGAGGACTTCAGCATTAAGTTTAAGTGCCGTGCTATGCGATCCAGGCAAAGTATATAGTATCCTTGAACAGTCCGGACCATGACATCCCTCGGCGAAATGAGGCAGGTGACCCCTTTTACCATCGGTGCGATTGTTACCTTCCCAATGGGGTCGCCAGAACAACTACGTGACTTCTAAGAGAGATTGGTGTAGCAAAAAAAGGTGGAAATCAGTCTGAGGAAACAGTTGAACAATAAGAGTGCGGTTTTGGGGGCGGAGAGAAGGAGTACGAGATGCGGGCAAAGTAGACACAAGGGTGAAGGACTCAGATGCAGGACCTGAGTAAGAGGGAAGACGATAGGGACCCGAGACTGTTGGATTTTCGACGGCCAAAAGGAAAGAAAATGTAAGTGAAGGACGTTCAAGTTTCAAACGAGTGAGGTCCCTCCACGTGTGTGCGAACCGAAAGAGCTCGGGCCTCATTTTGCAACAGAGACCGTGGGGCACAGGGCGAAGCCTGGTGTGTAGGACAAAGGACTAGGAAGATACATGTCAACTACAGTGGAATGGGGGAGAAAAGCGTATGGCCCGGACCTTCGTCTTTTGTAACAGATGGGAGAAAGACTGAAGAACGACAAGAAAATACGCAGCATTAGGTAATTGTATACGTTTGGATGCGCCCGCGTACGCGTACAAAGATCAAACACAACAGGGGAGTCGGGGAACGTCCAAGTAAACAGGTGGTCCACTGTCTTCATTTGGAATGCGTCGGTGGTACCATGCGCACAGATGGTTAGTATCTTTTGTGGCCACATCATCTCTTGAGCTCGTAGCCCTATCTCCGACACGATCTTCAAGCCAGACTACATCGCAGCGTGTGGCCGAGATCCATCACCGCAACGTACTTAAACTAGGTGTCTGTAGACTGCATATTTACGAGCCTCCAAACGAGAAGTAAAAATAATAAAAAAGAGTAGTCCAATGTCTTTGCATGGGATACGTTCGGAGAGATCCGAGGAGGTCCTTCCGGCTGGCGACACCAACCAAAGTTGGCAGATGGTTGGAAATTTTCAAGTGAGGGCATGACAAGGCCCACAAGCAATAGACATCCGATCGGAAAGGCAAATTCGGACAGCACGAGATAGCGTGGATGGGTGCTCGAGGTGTTGAGGGATGTGGCAAGATTGTATTCTGCTCTGTCAGAGGACCGATATACAAGTATTCCAACATCGGAAGTCCCTTTTCTGTGGCGGCGATGAGCCTCCTCAACATCCGAAGGTGGATGCGGCAAACGCGATCGCGGTGCCTGATTGAGCAAGGGAAAAAAAAAATAGCTTCCACTTCAGTGACTGTGGGCGGGTAGATCATGTGATTGGCACGTGACATTGTTCCGGCGCTCCACTGATTTTTCATAGCGAAGTTGGCCGTATTATGATCACTTATCACTTTTCTACTTCGCTTTCCGCCGAGCCAAGCGGGCCGGCCAAAGTGGGCCAGCTACACACCTGAGTGTTTTTACCCCCCCTCCAGATGACGGAGATCACCATGCATATGAAACTGTAGCTGGTGCTCTCAGATCGCGACCGGATATAGGACAGCACCAACAGAAGAAGCCGTTGGGTGTGTAGCACCCAAGGACCAAGGTAGCTCCTGGGTGAACATCTGCTGGTAAGGGAAATGAGAAGTATAGTAGTATGTCCACTAACCGGGGAGGGGAAATTCAAGGAGTAGATATGAGGATGACAGGGGCAGAGACACTCTGTACCAGCTGCATCCAACATGGCCGCGGAATCAGACTGGATTAAATGCCCGGCCCACGGATAGACCTTACGAATAGTGAGAGAATCTCCGTATGATATTGAGTCAGAATACTCTGCCGGTATGTGCCGCCTGGAACGAAACAGCATATCCATGGTCCCTGAGCTAGCGAAATGGAAGGAGGAATACAGGACGTATAAGAAGTTAGGAGCAGTTGGAATGGAAATTCGTAAGTTAGTGTATATGCGGTGTGATGAGGACGGATGTGGACGGCATAGAGCCTTGTGTTACAAGTGTCAAGGTCGTACACCATGTACTGTATATTGTCTCTCGCCCCAGCGCTCACAATGGATCCGTGCGGCCCACAGCTCACGACAACAGTATTGCCGATCATGATGTAAAGCGTAGATGCTTCAATGATGGGAAATAGTCACGGGGTAGCCTGCCTTCCGGCGGGAGGCAATGAACGATCTGCATGATTTCCCAACATGGCTGCCCTTAGGACACAAGAGCACCCTCAGCATAGGTAGCAGTTCGATGGTGGATTCTCCGTTACGTGGCCGCAAAGAACGAGACAGCCCCTCGATGAGGTTACCACCGGACACATGAAGGGTCTGCACTTTGTTGAATGACTTAAGAAGTTCACGCCACCGTGACTCGGCGCGGATGGCGAAGTCTTTGAGAAATTCAGATGATGTCTTGTCCTCGAGGGTAAGTGACTCCGCATCGGTGAACACTGCCTTGATCAAATCGAAGACTTCCACCGTGGATGCTAGCCCGAGGGCAGGGTGTGAACAGAGAAGTCGCAGGCGGAGGGTAGACACGCCGGTCCGTTTATGAGGATACATTGTTATGATAATATGCACATTATAGAACGTGACCTTTACGCTGCAGAGCCCAGGGTTCTCCGTCTCGGACATGGACTGCAGGAAGAATATAATGGAGGAGGTAAGGGGATTTGAGGTCGTGGACACGACTTCGATAACCTCAAGGAGAGGCATGGTGATCCAAGGAAGGACAGTCCCCATGTAAGAACTAGGACCTTCGAACCCAAACCAACGAAGAGCAGGGAGAGTGACATGTGTCGATAATGGCATCTGCAACAATTGAATCTCAATATCCTCGTTAGAAAGGGGTGGATAAAAGCTGATGTTGAAAGTCTCGAGGTGGGGTATGAGCGAAAGTTGTTGTAGTAGTTCGTTTGGGCTGAAATTAGCGAATGGATTGATGTATTCGAGCGAGAGGGTGACGAGCCCCGCAAGCAATGGAGATCCAATCGGAAAGGCAATGTTATGCAGCACGAGATGACGTAGGCGCGGTGCCCGAAGTGTGGATGGAAGTGGCCAGTTCGTACCTGGCGGGGTCAGAGGACATATATATAGGTGTTCCAGTAGCGGAAATGGCCCATCAATGGCAGCGATTAGCCTCATTAGCTGTTGAACACGCATCCGAAGACGGATGCGGCGCGCGCGATCATGGTGCGTGAGGGCGAGGCGAGTTCCCTCTTCATTTGTCGCGGGGATGTCGCTACTTAGGTTAAGGCTATCGATAATGAGCGGAAAGGGAGGTGAATGTGCAAGCATGTCTGCTACTGGCGTACCAGACACACAAACGAGGGAAAGACCCAGATAGGATGGTGACGCCAGGATGAGGTGTCGCCATCTCCGGCAGACCTGAGCAGGTTTGTACCACCAGCGTTCGCGTTCCCATTTCCCACCCGGCACTTGGATATCGATACGGCTATCGATATCCCCAGTATCAATACCATCTTCCTCCGAAAAATCTGGCCTACAGTGGTAGAATATGGTGAGAAGGGAATCATCATCGAGGATGTCAATAGATTTGCGTCGTCTTTTGGTGTCCCCACCGGCCATATTGACTCATAAGTGGATGCCAGTGAACATGGTACGGAACGGAACACACCTGGAGCGCACTATTTTAATATATAGAAGAGAGACAGCGGTAGAGAAACGAAGAGACCTGGGAC
>Ga0307510_10002876_pt1 | contig 19814 bp, 34 predicted proteins | sample 12_EM_MG_FD_207224 | JGI IMG/M metagenome (GOLD analysis project Ga0307510, IMG submission 207224) | Populus trichocarpa ectomycorrhiza microbial communities from riparian zone in the Pacific Northwest, United States - 12_EM | ecosystem: Host-associated > Plants > Roots > Unclassified | place...
CAATGTGTTGCAGAAGGCCTTCATGCTCCGTAAGTTACCTGTGCAGCTTGTTCCACCCAATCAATGTTGCCATCAATCCTTTCAATGTTCCGATGCTGACAAAGTCCTCACCCATGAAGCATTGGTATTCTCCAACAATGGGGATGCATATCGTTCACATTTACAACTTGGAGGATGCATGCACAAGGAGGTCAGAGGCAGCTGATGGTGGAAGACCCACCAGGATGATGGGCTCCGGAGGGGCAGGGGTTGATGGCAAGGATGAGGTCTCGACGACTACGGCCTCCAAGGAAAATGCGCAGGGAACCCCCGCAATGCGAGGTGTTCCAAGAATGGACACATGACTCCAGGCATATCCTCTTCCGGGGCACCAAGCATGGCAAAGAGCAGATCGAGAGGCATGCCACCAACCTGCAGCATACTGTATAGCAGATGTTGTGTCTACGCATGAGTTCAAGGAGGGGATCGCAAGCCCATACCTTACAACACGCAAATGGTTGAGATCGTTCAAGGATCCCCATCCCCACGAAGTGATTGGCCCTCCGTAGAATGGTGGTCTGTTCAGACTGTATGCAGTGGAGAGCGCGGATGGCTCAATCACACAACAAGGTTCGATATGCTATCGTCCATCGAATCACAGGCGTCAATGTTCAGTGTGAGGCTACAAAGGCTAGGGGTGACAAGCGAATCGATGAGAGAGGCCATGAGGTAATGCCCACTGAGGGCGAGCGTCTTCAGCTCAGGAAGTGTGGTTTAGCACAGCAGGAGTATGGGATTGAGCACCATGGTAACGTGCAGCAACAAATCCAGGAGCAATTTATTGTTCAAAATTACGTGAAGGACACAGTTGATGGGGATACTGGTGGTTCGCCGTGGTTGGTGAGCCCGGGAGCAATAAATGCGGAAGCATGCAGGTATGGAAGAGCCTATGAGTAACTCTTCCTCCCTGGGTGTGGGTCAGCGCCGGCGTCAGCGAGGGGAGCATGTGGTACAAAATGACCTCGACTGACAAATTGATGTAACACCCCTCCGACAAGCACCTCAACTGCCGTGCATGAACTTGTGGTTGCATGGGTGGTTGTTGCAGTTGCTGCTGCCGTGGTCGCTGTCGTTGGTGCTGAAGTTGCTGGGCTCGCACAGGTGGCTGCGGTCACTGCTGATGTAGTCGGTGTCGCCGGTGCTGTTGTTGCGTGCTATCTTGCCTTTGGTGTTGTCTGGGTCGTAGTGGTTGCTGTGGGGGGCTTGCACTTGCTCTGGCCTTGTTATCGGGGTCGCAATCAGTTTCATTTGGTGGCTATTCGGCTTGGCTTCAGTGGCGTGAGTTCATAAGGCGAAGGCACAGGTGGTGGTGGCAGTAGTAGCGATGGCGGTGGCAAATTTGCCAAGGTTGGCGTTGGCGAGGGCGGTGTTGGCAAGGGCGGCAATGGCGATGATGCCAGCGAAGGCAGCAATGGCAGCGGTGGCGGGGTCGGGGTCGGGAACAAGGATTTAGGTGTGCAGATAGGGGCGATGCGATCGTTTTGCAGCTGGCTGGAATGGGAGGCAGACTTGGGCAGCAGTGAGGGTGAGACTGGACTTGGGCAGTTTTGAGCTGGTATTCGCGAACTGAACTTGGACGGCTTTGGGCTGGCGGCTGCTGGACTTCGTAGACTGTGGGCATGGGCGGCGGCACTGGACTTGGGTGGCTTTGAGGAGATAGCAGCGAGACTGAAATCGGATGGCTGTGAACGGGTGGCAGCAGGACATTGTGTACTGGAGATGCGTGCGGCAAGTCGGGCGTGCTAGCGTGGGTGACCGTGGTGATGTCTGTGGCAAACTTGGACACTGGGGCAGCCGGTGTGCAGGATGTCGACCGAGCAATGGCGGGGATGAAGGTGCAACAGCAGTTGTGTGGATGACAAGGGTGAGTGGGCAGCACGAAAAATGTAGATGGCACTGTCCTGATACGGCATGGGCATGCGCTTGCTGTCCTGTGGCGTCGGATGTGTCGGTGATGGGGAAAATAGGCCATTCCGAGGCCAACACGCATGCATACTTTACAGTGTGGGTAGGTAGAACTGGTCGGGTTCTGGGGGTATATGAGTATGGTGTTAGTAGTTGCAGAGGTTGTGGAGGCAGAAATGAGCAAGTGGGGTTGAACGATAGCTTGCACCGATGCAAAGGGGGTGATTTGGCAATGTTTGGAAGGTGACCCTTGAAGCTGATTAGATGTGAACGTTCGTGAGATGGTAATTTGATCGTTTAAGGGGGGACTAACTGCTGAGGATGATCATGGCCATGCTATTACTGGGTCGGAATGGCCCATCATCGATGACCTATCTTTGAAGGATGATGCAGAGGGCAGTTGAGGGGCACACACCATTCCTGTAGAAAGGGTGGATAAGAATGTGAGCACTGCGAGGTCGTGATTGGAAATGCGGGCATAGCCACACGACACACAAAGCGAATCGTTATAGTTCTGCCAATAAATACACCATCTATTGATATCCTAGCACAAAACAGGACATCACGTGCAAGGAGGGGGTTGGGTGACGCACCACTGTCTCTTCACACCAGCCCAGTCGTTGGAAAGTGCATTTGTCTTCGGCTTATCGCACAGTTTATGACCAAAGGTGGAATGGATGACCCACCCGTGGTGTTGGAGGAAAGTGTAAAATTGAACAAGGCCACAGTGTGTGTATGAGGACACGGACGACATGGATCCAACATACAGCGGTTCATCATTTTGGTTGACCACCAAATATATCTACTTTCTCTCATGAAGCCGCTAGCTAAGCCGCTTCTGAGCCAAGTTGAGCCACATGTCCCCACAAGCCACATCCTAATTTAGCTAGCTGAGCCAGAGTTACGGGTAGCCACGTGAAGCTGAGCTGGAGCTGAGCCGAGCCGAGCTGTGGCAACACTAGTTCAGGCGTTAAGGACCGGTGATAGCTGGTGTCACGTGATTCTTGAAAAGGCGCCCTAAACAGGCGCCCGAGTAAGGTCACGTGACCGTGGACCCGGTGAGTCCTCACTTACATCATACATTGGGCACTTATTGTCACATGATGTCACGTGCCTGCATATCGGCAGTTTCTGATTATGGTTCGTATTACCAGCACATAAGAGTGTTGCTTACTTTACTGACTTGGTTGCCTGGACCTTGTCAAATGGGTACAGGATACACATAGTAAGCATCACATGATTCCATGGGTATTGCCGTGCCTCGGGCCCCCTCGGACTTAGAAGAAAAGAAGCAGCCAAAAGCCCTCATCTGAGAAATCCCGTGGCTTTGCCACGTCTGCCGTTAGAAGAAGCACCGGCTTTACAAATCCCTGAGCCAATAGCACAAGGGGCTCAGGTTTGATCTCAGTTTGAATCGGAGTTCTGAAGAGGCATATAAGGCCGAAACTGAGGTAGGCGGGGGATCCCCATCCCCCCCTTAGTTAACTCCGTTTCGCTCTATTGCGGGACACACTCCTCTCGCGCGATACTCACTCGCTTCACTCATTCGCATCGCCGCCCACCCTAAACCCTCCCTAAACCAAACCCTAAACCCTAAGATCTGATCTCCGTGTGCCCATTCTGGTCTAATGGGCGTCTAGTGTAAGCAGCTACCTTTTAAGGTAGTCGGTATTGATGGTGACCCAATTAAGGGCCATGTTGCTATCTGCGTTATCTGCAGAGCTCTGCATGGATGAGGGATTGTCTGCGGATCCTTCGGATGAGGTCGACTGGTAGCCTTGACTCTGGGATGAGGTGCCAGCTATGGGTGATAAGGCAGCAGGCATGATTGACTGGTAGCTGCCTTCTCTACTGGTGCATTGGCATATAGGTGCTGAAGAGGGATTTGTGGGTGACAGGGAGTGCTTGTGGGACACAGGACTATTGGGCTGGATGAGGTATTCCTCCTAGGCTTCGACAGGGGACTCTTTGGGGGATAGGGTCTTTGTATGACCTCCAGGTGTGTCAGGTTCATAGTGAGTGACTGGTTCTGGCTCTATGGACGGCGCGTCCTCCATGGGGCTGTCTGGGTCTTCCAGTGGGTTCTCTACTGGGAGTGGCTCTTGGTACATCTCCATTGGGGAGTAGTCCCGACAATGGATATTCCAGGGGACGGGGATGAGGGGCAGGACTGGTGGTTGGTTAACAGGTGACGATGGTGTGGGTGGTTCACTGGGCAGTAGTGGTGGCAACTCTGGTAGGGGCAGTGGATTCAATGGTAGTGGTCACTTAGCCATGAATGGTGGCTTGGATGAGGTGACGAGGAGGGGGTCCGACAAGGATGAGAAAAATTGGGGTGGATCATAACACTAGCAAAGGAGTAGCAGCAGCAGCAGGCTTGAGATGTGGTGAAGAGGAACTTTGAGGCCTTGAGGCCCTACAAGAAATACATTGACACTATGTGGCATAGGTCGATATTTGCTGACTTGGTCAGTAAAAACTGACTTGGAGGGGTGCCATGTGATTAGCCTTGTCAGAGCATTCCTTATGTGTTAGCAAGAACTGACTCTGAGGGGTGCCAGTTGATATTAGAGCATTCCTCATGTCATTCCCTTCCCTTCCTTTGGTACTTATTCAGTTATTCAATGTAACTTTGAGTTGAACTCAATCTACTGTAACTTGCACACACCTCAACAATGTTTGCATCAACTGAATTCTGTGTTGGCATATATGCTAGCCTGATGGACACCACCACCATGACTCCACTTATGCAGTTATGCCAATACCCTTGCCACCATCACACACCTTACCACCATCGCATATGTTGCCTCCATCGCCTCATCACCTGCCTTTGCTACCCCTCCTCTGACCCTCAAAGACCCTCTTCACCTCATCTCAAGCCTGCTACTGATGCATATGTTTCACTTCTCTTGCAGTTCCTTACTCTTTACAGATAACTTTGGGCCTCATTTATCATCTCAAACTTGAATGACATCTGTCTTTTGCTGTGGATGGCTGCAGGCCTTGGCAAGGGTCAAAGGAAAGATGTGGTGGACTCAGCAGATGTGGCAGATACAGTGGTTGTAGCAGATGTAGTGAGTGATCCCAGTTTGCAGAACTCACATCTCTCCCTGTCATCATCATCAGATTCCCTATTGCCTCCCAAGTCCCACCACAAGCTCCCCATCTGTGCCCTTTCCACCCAAGGCTTATGCAACTTCCCCTTCACACACAACTTCCCATCATCTGCCTATCTCCCATCCACCTTATTCAGCATATTGCATAACCACAAGGGCTTCAGTATATTCATGTCATTTCCCACACAGACATTATCTCCATCCCGAATTCATGCACTGGTACCAACTCAGAGATGAACTGGGTGCTGACGGTTATGGTTTCATTCTGATGGCATTATACCAGCTTGAAATGTGTGAGTTAAGGGCCTCTGAACAAGCTCTCAGGTCTGACCAAACCACTCACATACACATGGCCATCCCAGAAAAGAAAGGCGATAAGAATTTCACATCGTCATGGCATAAAGTGGGACATCTGCAGGTCCATGGTTATGACCTCCTTGGCATCGTCTCACTGGACCCATTGCGATTTGTCAGTATTGCAGACAAGAAGGTTGCATGTGTCTTTGGGGCACTGCATTGCTTTGTTAGGACTTTATGAGGACTGGGCATGGTTGATTTAGAAGGTGAAGTCAGCCACACCCAGCAAATGACCAATTCGCTCTCAGAGAAGCCTCCATAACACAGGGAATGCTCCCTGTGAGTGCAACCGTTCCACCGCTTAGTTTGTCAAACAAGGCTATGAGCGATGGTCAGCACCAGCTTTCGAACCTGGCATTTCACTGCGATATTCTTATCATTGGCATTTTCCATCTCCCCATCTCAATCTTGGCCTTGCAAAGACCATTCGAGGCCAAGCTACCTTCCCTTCAACAACAAACACTATTTTTACCTGGTGAGTTGTCACACATCTTCTAGAGCACACAACAGCCAAAGCTAACAAAGGGGAGACTCCACTGGATTTGGCATTGCAACAGGGACATGATGAAGTCACACAAATCCTTTTTAGAGAATGGAGGGGTTGTGACAATCAAGGATAAGGACAGGACATGTCAAACCAGGAGCATGATACCCACTTTAACTACAAAACGCAGCACAGCTAGAACATCCTTGTGCGGATCACCTGGAACAACTCAGGTGCACCCTACTGCTTCGACATGCTCCTGACGCAGTTCCAGTTTGTCAACACCATTGAGCTGCACTCCCTCAGAGCCACCTCCCCCTTCTCTAATGTGCGCTACATCCATCCACAAGTCATTGTACTCAAACCACTGGACATTATCAATCTGCCACACTAAACTCAAGGTCGGACGCAGTGGGTGTGGCAGACATGGTGGACTTGCAGACATGGCAGACTTGCAGATGTGGCAGACTTGCAGATATGGCGGACTTGCAGACACAGGGGACTTGCAGATGTAGTGGTCCAGTGGACTTGTGGACATAGGGGACTTGGTGGACTGTGGACACAATCAAGGACCTGGGGGTATGGAAAGGAAGGGTGGGGTGTTTTGTAGTCACATAGCATCAAAAAATACCAGTATTTTCTGACAACAATGGGCAGGAAATGATCAAGAATCACCATTAAGCCAAGATCATATGACATCAGAAAGCAACAAGATTTTTGCCAAACATTGGCTTCCATCGATGCTATCTGATCAGAGTCTTGGTGAGCTGCATAATGTCAAATGAAGTTACATAGTATCGACTCATTTCTTGTTGGGCTTGAGGGCCAGAGGAGAGGGACAAGGGGTACCAAAGGCAAGCAATAGAGGCAATGGAGGTGATATGTGCAATGGTGGTGAGGCATGCAACGGTGGCAAGGGTATTGGCATAAGTGGGTTGGTGGTGTCCATCAGGCCAGCATATATGCCAGCATGGAATACAGCTGACACGAACATTGTCAAGGCATGCACAAGTCATGGCATATTGAGTTCAAGTCAAAAGTCATATGAAATTAGTACCAAAAAAAAAGGAACGGAATGACATAAGGAATGCTCTAATGAGTCTAATTAACTGGTGCCCCATGGGCAGTCAAAATTGAACTTCTTTGCAGCATATCGAGCCACTCCCTCCCCAAATATCAAAAAATAGGCATTGTAGAGTGCCAGTGACATTACCCCCTCTAGTGCCTCTACCACTTGGTGGTAAAGTGACACCACTATGTCGTTATCCTTCAGGGTCCAGTTATTTTTGAACTTTGGGGATGCCATCACCACCCCTGAGTTCTTTGCAATTGCTAGCTTCATCCGTATAAGCATCACTGTATGGATGCACTTTGGTCCTGCACCCATAAAAAAGCTTCAGTTAGCCTGGCACACCACAGCAACACCCTGTAATAGAACACACCGTGTTTTTTGGTCCAGTCGCCTCTAAGCTTGTTCTGATTCCCATCCAGATGCTTCCGCAGCAGTGATTCAGGCTCGAAATATGATATGACAATGCATGTTACCATCACTACATATGGAAGAGGTGCTGTGAGGCCCTTTCTTGTTGGTATCTCCCAGGGTATGGTGAGCACTTCTGTAGTCGCCAGTGTTGGACAGTTCATTGTACTGATATACACGTCCTGTGGAACTGCAATTCATGGCAGGAGCAAAGCAAACATTATTGACCACAGGAGCACCATCTGGTGAAGTTCCTTGGTCCCATTATAGTTATTTTGAACCCAGTGGTATGTGTCATATATAAAGACGTCCTGGTTTTCACAAATCCCAAGCGATACATGTTTCAAGTCCCAGTCTTGAGGTAGAATCATCTTGTGCATGAACCGCCTGAAATGCTAAGGCTTGGAAGGCACATCCCATGAGCCCGTTGGTGACTGCACAGTTTCCTCCGATGCTCCCTCTTTGCTGCATGCAAACTCCTTGCCTGATAACCCTTCTACCTTTGAAGGGTGGCTCACTTTTATCCACCACCTTGGGTCAGCTGCCAATGGGTGAGACTGTGCCTCTGCTGGTTTGTGGTATGGCACCACAAACTCGACTTTCCAGACCTCAAGGGCTTGTTTGAGAGCTGTCCCAAGAGCTTTTTCCACACCCTCTTGGACCTGAGAGTTTTTACTTCGCATGACCAACCTTTCCTGTGCCACAGGAAGTGTATGGTATAAAAGTCCTCCATGAATAAGCGGTACCTTGGCACGACGAGGCAGGATCACCTTTGCCAGATCTACAAGTTTCTCCCCCAGATCCTGTGTAGTCCAACATATGCATGAGTTGTTGATTTCTTTCCCAGAAATAATCATGAGCAAGTCCTAGTTGCTATACCATTTCTCCTGTATCCACCTGGTAGTGGGCCATCCATTCCCAACCTAAAGTGTGACTAATTCAGCATCCTTTGCTAGTGGGTATCGCTGCGTCAACCAGCTTGAGTATGCTTTCTTTCTCTTTTTCCCTGAGCGCATGACCTGCGGGTCATCATTCTGACACTCTACCTCTATGACATCCCCAAATGTCTTCCATACTAGAGATACCACATTGCCAATGAACAGTTCTACCAAAACATATGCCAGCGAATCTTGCAATGTTTGCCCTCCAGCTGGTATGTGCCAGTGTGGGAGGAGCACTGAACATGTCGAAGCCACCTCAATGACCAGCAGAGCCAGGTATGTCTAGCGCCCAACATTAGATTGCCAGGTCATCACAGATATAATTTGTGGATCCTTACCCCTGTGTGATTTTTGATATGGTAAAACTTTTGTCCTGTATATGCAGACAAGATGGGCTTGCATGTTTGCTTGTCAAATGGCCACTGCTTGATCTTCCACTCAATTCGCTGTGGACTACCAAAATGCACCAGTTCCTGATTGAAGCAGGGCCACCTGTCTTTCAGCAACCCCTGGCTTATCCACAGCAGGCTCATAAGCCAAGTCAGAAGCACAGCCATGTTTCTGGTATGCATGAAGCTGAGAGCTTGCTCTACCACCAAGCATAGCTCCACAATCTTGATGCTTGGGCCACCCTCAGCAGAAAGGCCTTCATTCCAAATTTCTTTTAGAAGCACTGTAAGCAGGTATGTCATCCAGTTATATACCGTAGGAAATGCCTGTAGCTTGTCAGCCAGTTTTACCCAACAAATAAGCTGGTAACTTTACCTCTGGCTTAAACAGCACAATGTTATCTTTTAGCTTCTCTACAACCATGCTATGCTTGCATGCCTCTGCCAGACATAGAATGATATTGCTATATAGGTAGCTGGAGGAAGGATGTCAGCCGTCACAACTCATCCTGAACTGCCAGCCCTTTTTACCTTCTGTTCCTGTTTTCTTCTTGAAACTGGTTGAGATCTACCCAGTAGACATTCTCCACCTATAAGTCTTTACTTATCTCTGGGTTTGACACTTTGATCTTGTATGCCTCATGGGGCAGCATGTACCTGCAACCCTTGAGTAGATCCGATGCCTTCTTGGACAACACAGTTTTGGGGACACACTGGCCACGAAGCATACCAGAAACCTTGCCCCACACCACCTTGTAGTGTTGTGAGCCAATCCCTCTTGTATGGTGTATCACCACATTATAAATTTGGCACAAGACACCATAGACAGGCCATTTTGGAGCCTCTACAAGCAGCTTGTCATCAGAACCCTTCCTCTGAATACTGAGTATGTGAGTGTTGATGCATTCGAGGAGGGGATAAAACTCTGAGACTAGTAACTTTGCCTGCAGGTGTCCAGCTGTCATGAGCCCTGCCTGAGGATATACGAAGTAGCTTGACTCAGTCACACTTGGACCTGCCCTTGCATAGTCTAAATTGGCGTCTCCTTCAAAGAGCATGTATAAGTGTCTAAAATCTACCAAGGCCCCACATGGATTTCACTGTTTGTCTTGATACCAGTGGAGATACTGTGAGATCTTGACCCCTTCATCACTGAATATCCGAGCATCTGCATCAAGGGTTTCAAGGTCCTGGTGAGACACCTGTCGCTTATGGTCTTGACTTATCCCATCCCAGATGTCAGTTCCCCATTTTGTGACGATGTGGCCACTGTGGCAAGGGAGAACTGCATCTGCAATTGCAATGCTTGATCAAACATTCATATTCATCAGCACAATGTCAGCATAGCAAGGCAAACAAGAACCCACTCACAATGTATGAGATGCTATTGCTAGAGAGATGTGTTTGATCTGTGAGAAGTCACAAAGCCAGCTCCAAGATGCAAGTTCTACTTGGTACCCCTCCAGTTCTGTTGGACAGAAAATTTCTTCGTTCTGGCCACAGCATGACATTATAGCAATGGGGACAGAGTCTGTAAAAAAGCCATCCTCAGTGTAAGATAGCAGTGCTTCCACTATCCAAGACTTATAACCATCGATGATTTTGCGGTGCAGCTGTTGTATTTCAGAGACCTTTATCTGAAGGGGCTGGTGGACCATGCTGCATATAGCACATCAGTAAGGTGAAACCATACATAAGAATAACTGAAATATGCTGTAGCAGAAGGTGCCAGAAACAAGAATAAGTATGCCACATCTGAGGCATGCATCTGATGTGGCAGAAGCCATCCCACTATGTGCCAATAAAACATACAAGATATGGCCACTAGACCTTTCATAACATGTAAAAGCCACCCCCCACACTGCTGTGTGGCTGTTGGAAGACAACCCTACAGGCACATGCTACAGCGTATGCCTTAAGATCCAAAAATGGACTGTGCTAAGGCCTAAGCCAAAACATTCAGCCAATAGCTCAGAGAAGTAGGGAAATGTACTGCTTGCTCCCATGCCCAATTGCTACCCATCAGATGCTCATATATACAAACACCATCTTCATCAAAGATATGGTATGGAACAAAGTCCATACCATCCTTAAAGTCTGGGTTAGTGAGTATTTCATAAATGACCAGCCGAGGGTCACAAAAGAAGACCTTGTGGATATCTGACATCCACTTTGGTCAAGGCGCATCACCTCTATTGTCACTGTGCATGTCATTATATTGAACTGAGAAGCTCTGCCAGGGGATAGACACCCCCAACATCCACACTATCAATTGCCACATAGAGTTCTCTATAATTGGAGGATGGGACTTGCCCACCAAAATATATCTTGAGGAGATTGTCAATGTTTCTTTGAGATATCTGAGCCTTTTGGTATACCAACTCTGCAATTCTGAATCCCTCTTTGCTCTTGAACACTCCCCAATCAGTTGGGTCTATGTCTACAGGTGGCGACAGGCAGTCACTCTCCAGGCATCAGATGGCTCTGATAATGTAAATTTGGATTCTTCAAACTGAAGCTATTTTGCGTCCCGTCCCCTATCGCTGCTAAGGACAGCAGAGAGAAATCCAAGTTGATGGTAAAATCCAAGCATTCTGGACATTGTTCTGACATATTCAAGGACAGATCTGTTATTTCAGCTTCATATTCTGTCTGCCATTCACTGTCCAACAGCGCTACATCCAAAGGAGGAGATTGAGGAGTTGAGGCACCTGACTTGGAACGTTGAGAACCTTTGGAAGCGGAAATATAAGCCTCTTTTTGGAAATAGGGAGAACTGGCAGAAAAAAGAGCACATGCACCTAGAGGAGACCAGACACAGCGACTCACCCTGTTTGACTTCATTGCTATGACCATATGATATTACACTTGGGTGGTCTTCAGAACCTATGTCATCTGAAGAGGTGGTGTAAAGATGTGGGAGAGGATCTAGAGTCATCATTAGTGCCGGTCTACATACTCTAGATGTCCCATAAGCCAGGACTGACCTTCTTCATCCTCAGAGACCCAATCCGTGTAGACAGACTTCTGGTGCTTTGTGAGGCCTCCATTGGAGAGAAATGACCTTTGACAGCCCAGGAACATACAAGTAATCTGTGAATTGATGAATTTTACCTCTTCTTCCCATGACAGTTGCATAGGGGAAACTGAATGTGACTTTTGGAGAGTTGCGCATACTAGTAGTATTAGTAAGATCTGAAAGGATGTAGCATGCAGACTACAGAGTGCGTAAGAGTTGATGCAGCAAGTTGGAGGCATTCTGGTGTATCCTGGTAACATATCAAATCATCTTCCTCAGTAAGCAACCTATCGTGAATTTCAGACAGCTCAAAAACCTGGTGATGTTCATGAAACCAGAGTCCTTGAAAGAAGGAAACGTATGGACTACAGAGTGCATGAGAGTCAATACAGCAAGTTGGAGGTGTTCTGGTGTATCCTGGTAACATATCAAATCATCTTCCTCAGTAAGCAACCTATTGCAAATTTTGGACAGCTTGAAAACCTGGTGATGTTTATGAAACCAGAGTCCTTGAAAGAAGGGAATGTACAGACTACAGAGTGCATGAGAGTCAATGTGGCAAGTTGGAGGCGTTCTGGTATATCCTGGTAATGTATCAAATCGTCTTCCTTGGTAAGCAACCTATTGCGAATTTTGGACAGCTTGAAAACCTGGTGATGTTTATAAAACTAGAGTCCTTGAAAGAAGAAAGTGTATAGATGACAGAGTGAGAGTCGATGTGGCAAGTTGGAGGCATTCTGGTGTATCCTGGTAATGTACCAAATCATCTTCCTCAGTAAGCAACCTACTAATATCATGAAGACCTGGTGATATTCATAAGACCAGAGTCATTGAAAGAAAGGAGCATACAGACTACAGTGTGCATGAGAGTCAATATGGCAAGTTGGAGGCATTCTGGTATATCCTGGTAACATATCAAATTGTCTTCCTTGGTAAGCAACCTATCACGAAGACCTGGTAATGTTTATAAAACTAGAGTCATTGAAAGAAGGGAGAATACAGACTACAGTGTGGGTAAGAGTCGATGTGGCAAGTTAGAGGTGTTCTGGTGTTAAGGGCCAAGGACCCTAAGGTGCGATGTGCACAGGTTTGTATAACGGTGGCGGGACTTGTACTTCAAGGGATCGCAGGTAGCGAACACTGGCCCTTGGATGCGCTGGTATGCCTGGTCTGCATGCATGCAAGACACTAGTAGTATAATGAAAGATGTAGAGCTGAGTCTCAACAATGTTCGAGACAACTTGGAAAGGATGCAGGCAAAAACTGAAGGCGCTGTGGAAGCTACAACACTTGGGATTAAACCAAGTCAGGCTTAAGGCCCAACTCTAGGAAAATACAAGGGTTTATATATATGTGAGGAGGCTGTATGACTCGAGCCTAATACGATAGGTACCTGTACTAGTGACAAGTCATGGTTCAAAAGATGGAGTCATATACTGCTATATTGCAGACGGAAAGTCCGCGCGAGAGTTCAGCAATGAGGAAGGCTAACTGGGCAATATAACTGAGCACGCTTGAATCTGAGAACGTACTGGCACTACGATGAAGCGGGATGGCGGGTGTTAAACCGCTCAACCGCCGGTAACAATTGCGTCACGTCTGAACGACGCGCGAGGAGTCCTAAGCGATTAGCGGGGCGAGAACGTGAACATACGTCGTTTTGGCTGCGTTAAGGTCGAGGTGAGCATTGAGAGGCCGAAGTCGAAGAGGGAGCGCGTGCGACGGAACGGGAACGAAGCCGAGAGGAGCACACAAGAGACGAGAAGAGAGGGGGCGCGATTGCCTGACTTTTGCTTGTCAGACAGCGAGGGTTTTTATACAATTCAGAGGCACTAGGGAACATGATAGGCTATGAGCGACAGTGAGCGTGAAAGGGGAAAAAGGGAATGAAAAATGAGAAACGGCCTTGGGTCCTACCGGTGACAAGGAGCGCGGCGTCGTAAGCAAGAAAAAGACGGCGAGGTGATCGAAGACGGCGAATAGGGGATTGAAAGCGCAATAGTGGGCGCGACGTCGAAAGCGAAGGAAAAAGGGGGGACTCTTGATAGATTAAGGTAGAATGTGGAATAGCAGGAGGAGGCGGGGAAGCTAAGATGAAAGAAAGGAGCAAAAAACATACGAAAAGAGACGAAAATATTCCATAACCAATTCCTACTCGATCACCTGCTCGGCATGATCCTGAACGGGTGTCTGACTCTTTCATGGACGAGCACGACGAGTTGGCTTGTGTGCGAGGGTCAAAGGTGGCACGCATTTGGTTGCGATGGCCAGCGAGTGATTGACGAATCGGAAGGCGACAGTAGCAATTCTTGAGTTGTTGGGCGACGTTTTGAGGACGGCGAGGTGGAGAGGGATCGGGGCAGATGGGAATGGAGAGCAGCGAGGTGACGAGAACAAGGCGAAAAGCTGACCGATACGTTTGATGGCGGCTGAAGGATGAACGCGGGTGGCTAAACACTTGGCGTCATGCGGTTCTATACAGTTGCATGGGACTTGACGCATCGATAAGATTGGTGGGTTCACCCTCAGCAGATAAAGGCGGTCCCGGCATCACATGACTCATTTCCAAGCTCAGCGTATATGCCATCGTTACACTGCGGAACTGACTTGCACGTGAAAGTAACAAGGAGGGAGTCAGTATGAGTCACAAAACGAGGCTATAAAGAAAGTATAGTAAGTGAGCCAAGAATTTGGAAACGAGGCTAAGGTAAGCGAATAGAGACGAGTCAGGGGTAAGAAGGGGTAAGAAGGGGTAAGAAGGGGTCATGTGAGGTCAGGTGGGGGAGTATCAGGTGATACGCAGGTGACTTGGGGAACAAGTGATGTGGAACAGGTAACTTGGGAACAGGTGACAGGTGACTTGGGAACAGGTGACATGGAATGGCATGTGACTGGTCATGTGGTTGGTCAGGTGACTAGTCAGGTGATTGGTCATGTGATCAAGGTGGATAAGTGGTTGGTCATGTGATGGGAAAGGCTTAGTAAGCAGGTGGAAAATGAAAAATATATCCTGCATAAGCCCAAGAATGTAACATCTGGTATATCCTGGTAACGTATCAAGTTGTCTTCCTCACTGGCAGTAAGCAACCTATCACAAATTTTGGACAGCTTGAAGACCTGGTGATGTTCACAAAACAAGAGTCCTTGGAAGAAGGAAGTGGACTTAGCAAAAAAAAAGCTGGCAACAAATTTCAAAAAGGAAAATGAACCTATTAAAACACAGGCACAAAAAAAGCCCAGAGCATCAAACTTGAATGGCAACTTTAATTTTTTGACATTGAACCCCCTGTCACTACCATGTCCACCACCAATAATTCTACCAGGAGAATGTCCACAAGAAGTGGTAACAAAGATAAAATGGCCAAGATTGTGCGATGCTACATCTCCAGTAACATCATTGATAAGGACTCCAATTTGGAGGGGACCCCTAGAGAAGACACTGCTATGATGTTGGAAAACAATAAAGGTAAGAAGGAAGAAGATACCCACCCCACAAAACAAAAGAAGGCCAATGCCACCAAAGCAGCCAAGAAGAAGCTGAGCAATACTGTTAGGACAGTGGCAACCAAGAAAATAAGGACCTCAAAAGAAGATAATGCTGCAGCTAAAAGAGAAGTTGTCTCCAAGCTGGGTGAGCTTGAAGACAAATACTAGAAGAAGGCTGAAGATGCTCACTTATTGCACCCCTGCTACAGGACAGGCAAAGTTCCAGGTAGCAATGTGCTTTGATAGTGTCACAGACCACTAGTAGGCTAATTGCATCTCCACAGGACAATGCGCAGCTATGGACAAAAGTTCTACCAATGACAGTGTTGGTAATGGAAGCTTGGGACAATCAGTGATGAATCCCAATGTTGGAAAAGGTGATGAACTCAATGGAGTCAACGCACTCAATGAAGACTTGGATCCAAGTCTGGAATCTGAGAATGGTGAGTACTAGCATAAACCTACCAAATCATTTCAACATACCTGAATTGTTTGAGTAGAAACCACTTACGTGGCTGACAAGACCATTGAGGTTGATGCCTTTGAGGATGCTGCTAGCGAGCGCTTGAAACCAACATCTGAGTCAACAATTGCCTGTACGTCATAGCTCACCTCACCTCCCTCCCCTGAGACCTGTTCTGATAAACAAGAAGCTTGCCAGTGGAACATTGCCAAAAAGAAGAATCTTGATGCCATCCGTGCAGAGTCCCACACCCAACAAGAATACGCAAAAGCCTCCCAGCCCAAGCCAAGATGCATCCAACCCCAGTCAAAGGGCTTGGTCACCAGTGAGTAGAGCCAGAAGTGTCAACATCGTATGCAATGTTGATGTCATTCAATCTGCAAACAGCTTCTCAAGCTGGTGGAGAGATGGCAGCAGTTATTATCGATGCTACCATGCAGAGTAGGGCTGAGATGACAGCAATAGGTAGTGTTCATCACACCAGTACCATTAGTCATAGGCATTAATTGACATCATTGTGATCACAGATGAGGCCCAGTCCCAGGATGTGACAAAGAAACAAGCACACAAGTCCAACGTACCACTGATCCTAGCCACTCCACATGCCCATAGCAACTCCAAGTCAGATGAAGAGTCCAGTGAATGTAAAAGGGGTGATGAAGAGTTAGATGTTGACATGGAAGTTGCAGAGCCAGAACCAGTAAAGAAGAAGACAACAAAGAAAAAGACAAAGGCAGGCTTGAAAGGGAAGAAAAATGTAATCAGGCTGAAGTTACAAGATGAGATCAGGGCAGTTTGCAAGGAGGTGCCCAATCTGGACAGGGTACAGTGGACAATTTTCTTTTTGATGATGATGTGCACTAATGTGACTTGTAAAATCCAGTTATTCAGGGCCATGTGGGTTGTGATGAAACATAAGTTCACTTATGTCTCCTTATCTCATCATCAACACAACCTCATTGTTCTTTCACAACTGCAGGTTTGAGACACCTCCCATGAAGAAAAACATAACGAATCAGGTCAAGGAATGGGTTCAAAGAATACTGCTGCTGCTATCTAAGAAGCAGAAGACAACTGCCACAGGCTCTAGCTGCTCTGGGCCCTTAAATGTCAATCTGAACCCCATTATGAAAACTGTTGCCCCTGCCACCGCTGCCACCAGGCCCACCACCAAGTTTACTTCCTCTGCTGTTGTCATTGACTCGACCACTGAGGTAATCAGGAAAAAACCAGCACCTGGTACAAAATGTCAGGCTGAAGTCCTCGAATCTGCTAGTGATGGCGACAATGAGGGCACATTCTCCAACCTACACTACAAAGGGCTGGGCAAGAATGAGGACAATACATTGGAGCAGGCTGACACTATGTCAAGCCCTGTAAAGCTACCCATTGCTGCACAGATGAGCAAGGTAAGACTTGCCAAATCTCCAAGTTCCCTTGTTAATGTCTCACTATCACAGATGAGCCTCAATATATATCGCAGTATCACACCTCCTGTCCAAGTGAAGAGAACCAAGCAACAAGGCAATAGGCAACTCCCCAGCAGTGCGCTTGACAACAGGAGGTGGGCAGTCATATTTGTCCCCACATTTCTTCAATATGTTGCTGCCACAAGTGTTAAGGTCCAAGAACCTTAAGGCACAACATGTGCAAAATATGAGTGGCGGCGATGGGTGGTTTACAAGGGGCTGCTAACCCTTAGTAAAGTGTAGGGGGTAAAAGGATGAAGTGGAACTTAATCCAGGGTCTGGGAGATGAGCAAGAGGAAAGAAGAGTCTCAAAGGGGGCTTTGAGACAACTCAAGAAATAAAGGAAAGACTTTAGAAGTCTCACAGTGGAAGCAACAAGATTGGGTATTAAATCAAGTTAGGCTTAAGGCCCAACTCTAGAAATAAGACCAGCTTATATACATGAGGGCAGCTACCATGACTAAGGAATAATACTACTAATACCTATACTAGTAATAACAAAAAACAAGTACAGTAGTTAGTAGGAATGACAAATAACTAGGGGAGGGATCCTAGTTATGAGCTGGCAAGCTAAAGATAGCAAAAACAAGTACAACAATCCTAGAAATGAGCTGGCACTCCTAAGATGACAAGAGAGCGGTCAAGTAAGCAAGAAAGGAGTTAGGTGATACATCAGGTAAGCAGTCACATGGTGGGAAAGGATTGGTAAGTATAGAAAAGAAAAATAGCCTGTGGAACGTAACAACAAGCAAGGACATCTGGACCCTCAAACTGCATGACACCATTATGGCACTCCAAGCAATTTGGAATAAGATTTACAAGGGAAGTGTCCAGGATTGGTGGAAGAAAATAAAACATCTGGTTGAGAAGGGCAATGCTGTTTATGATGTGGTATGTCAAATCTTGATGCTCTTATTGACTATATCTACTAACTATTCTCAGTCCACCCCACCCAGCAAGTCACAGATAGGCGTAGCACGATCAGCTCCAATGGACTCACTATAGTCAGTGACTTCATGGATTCATTGAAGGAGGATACCACCGAAGACCAGAAGAAAGCCATAGAAGACCTACTTGATTATACATGCTTCATTTATCGCAAGACAAGGGAGGTAATAGAAGGTGGAGAACTAGTGGTATGTAAAGCAATGATCTCTGTACCCATGTACCTACTAAAAGTAATACAGATCAAGCAAGGCAGTTGCTATCGAGGCGCTCTGGTTGTTCAGACCATGGTATAGTGCTTGATTGACTTTGAGGGTGCTATCAATATCCCAGGTTTCATTGAAAATGATGACTTCCCCTACACTGCAGTTGTCCTCAGTGTTACCTCAGTATGTTTCCCTTCAAGTTTGTATGCCACTCAGTATATTCACAATACACAGGTGCATCATGCTCTCTGGCTGTGGGCCAAAGAATATATTACCAAGGAGAGCCACAAAAGTGCCAAGCTGTCCAAGAGCAGCAGTATTCTCAAAGTGAGGTTCCAAGATGGCAAGTTTACAAAGAAGACCAACTTCAGTAAAGACCAATGGGATAAGATCAGTGATATGCATATGCATGATATCCTGATTATTGGGCCAGACAAGCTTCAGGTCATCAAAGGGGAAATTCAAGCTGCCACTGACGTCCTTCACCACCACAAGTCCATCAAGAAGTGCAAGGTAGAACCAGAAGAAAACAGGTTGGATAAAAAAGCTTGGGGCTTAGGATATCAGCACCAAGTTGTGTTGTCCAACCTTGATGTCTAGTGCATACCCCCGTTTTTCTGCTATGAGCGTACTAATACCATCACTAGATTGCGAATAACTTGAATTTGGCCATCTTTTAAATATCTTGCTCTTTGTTTTCTATGCTCCCCCCCTTCTTGTCGTATTTCCACCCATAGACTCAGACCGCCTTCAGGCTGATGCTTTTGTTATTATCCATAGACTCTACCACTTTCCATTTTTTATCTCTGCATACCCCCCTGCATCACACCTCCACCACTCCCCATTGGAGTTTTGCATCTAGGAAGGGCCCAGTCGGGGGGCTTTCAGGAGTGCCTTGTATATGTGCTCACCCATGCACTTCCCTTCTATTGCGTCGCAGCACAGTTCTTGTCTTTTCTGCCATGGGTATAGCATGACTGGGCATTGTCAGTGAACAAATATATCTGCTTTTTTTTGCTACTATTGGTGCACAATTGTTGACAAGCATGCTCATTTAGAAAAGCACAAACAGTGATAGAATTATAGCATGTCTCACAAGTAACGGGTCTAGTCCCAGTAATATTGAGTGCAAAAAGTAGAGTAGTTATAAAAAAAGTAGGGAAAAAGCATGCAAAAAGTACCAGGGTTGGCTTTTCCTGAGCAGCCCATACTTTCTTGATTTTTGCTTTTTTTACTTGAAAAAAGCAATAAAAGCATGAAAAGCACAAAAAGTAAAACATGGGTTTTCCTGATGCATGGGTGGGTGATTCTGTTGTTTTTGCAAGTGCCCCTATGATGATTCCTGTAGTGTAGCAAATCCATTTGTATGGCTTCAACAAAAATCTGTGTAGTCTGGTGACAGGGAAGGCAAGACACTCCTTCCACTCCCAATTGGTTGTATCTAGATTGAGGTCAGTGTTTGGGATGACAAGATTTGGGAACTGGGCATAGACCGAAATGATACCTGGTCAATAG
>Ga0307510_10002879_pt1 | contig 19801 bp, 19 predicted proteins | sample 12_EM_MG_FD_207224 | JGI IMG/M metagenome (GOLD analysis project Ga0307510, IMG submission 207224) | Populus trichocarpa ectomycorrhiza microbial communities from riparian zone in the Pacific Northwest, United States - 12_EM | ecosystem: Host-associated > Plants > Roots > Unclassified | place...
CATTAGCGAGAAAGTGGATAAGGTCACGGGTGGTCACTCCAGGGGATTTGCGATCTGGTAGTTGGGGGCGGAGATATTGAGTGAGTGCGTACCGTACGGCACTTGTACATGAGACAAGGTTCTTTTTTTTACTCTCTGAAGTGGAACATCGGGGGAATTGTACTCGGGGTGTAGTCGTGTACAGTACACCCAATGGGGTGGAACATCCTCGTCTCCAGCAAGAAGTACTAGTACAGGCCAGGCGAGGGGATAGCGTGGTAGGCCTGAGGGCGGAGGTGGAGGAATTTTCTTACGACAGGGGGGGGGCCCTTGGCCGGGGGGAATATCTTATGCCGAACAGCGATAACTAGTTAGCTAGTTGGATTGTACCCAGGAAGAATGGAAATTCGGCTACATGTGCCCGGACACAACTGAGGAGGAGGTAAACGCAACATTGAAGGGCGAAATATCCCTGCTTTCCCTCCGAGACGTTCGGGTACTTTTCCCCTGGGACGAGCAGAAGTATGGGCATGGGTTGAGGTTGGGGGGCGCGATTCTGGGCGAAGCTGAATCCCCGGATGCGAACCATACCTGTAGCGTACCCGGGTACAGTACAAGTACTGTACATGACAAATAACGATACGGTCCCGGTATTAATACTTTAAATCCACGACCGCCCATCGGCCTCAGATCCCCCCGAGCGGTGACAAAACACACCCCCAGAAGGAATAGTACTATCTAGACAGAGGGGGCTGAGCTTGCTAGATCTCATGCAACGAGAAAACCTCCTCAATGCCAGTCAATCCTGCAGAATACTGGCAGTGTTTATTTATTCTAGCAACTGTGCAACGTTTCACCTATTGATTTCTTGTGATGCCGAATGAGGTGATAGGCATAGTCTTGGCACAGCTTGGCATGATGCTGCACGGCATTTCGATGGAAAGGAGATTTATGCGCAATTTTGAGCAACAGAGGCGAAACCATAGCTGTGTTTTGGCATGGAAAAGATCCCTAAGAATTTAGTAGTGTTTCTAGTGTGATTTTTTATGATTTTTTATGATTTTTTGTGATCGTTCTTTCTCGCTTGGAAGTTGAAGTAGGTACGAATATTCTGCGGGGATGGCCTGATGCTGGCTGGTAGACGACTGAACCTGAACAGGAAAGTTTCTTGTGGTAAACTGTTGCGTCAGCCGCTCGCTTTCTCGCAGTATGATATACAAATCAACCAGTTCGCATCTGTCCGAGTAGGGGTGTCTAAGTGGCTTGTGAAGTTCGTCTATTACTGGCCCTTGTAGGTTCTCCCGCAACAAATTCCCCCGAAGTATGATATGATAACGACGGGCACAAAGCTCCCGCCCCGCAAAACCAAGCCGAAAACGCACAGACATTCGGATATTTTAACATCACCTGACCTCATCCGCAGCCACATGAGGCTGACCCATTTCCCTGTAACCAGCCCCACCAACCAGCCCACCCCCCCTGTCCTTCGCCGCCCACCGCAAGTTTATTTTAAATTAGCGAGAGCGCCAGTCCACCGGGCCGTTTAAAAACGGGAGCGTGACTAACGTGCGGCTGAGAAGGGAAACGGGGAAAATAAAACAAGCCCGTTTCCTTGGGTGGCTAGAACCTCGTAGGGCAGAGATCCTGAGTAATGGTTCCCAGGAGCTAGATCCCACGGGAGCTAGGGCAAGAGTTGATAGATGGACACCGCAAGGGAAAAAGTGTTCACTCGGCCGGGTTGAAGCCAGACACTTTTTACGGGAATTGCCACTAAGTATCCGGCTTCAACTCGGCGAGGTTAGTAGACAAGTTAGAGTTGGCTTGAGTGCCTGTACCGTCCCGATATGGCACTCGAGTACTGCAGTTTGGTGTGTGTGTGTGTGTGGCGCGAGGGCCCAACTGGTTTGGGGTTTGACATGGGGTTTTTTTATATCGTATTGTGTTGTATTCCTCTTACCCCACGACACGGAATGGGCGTTCTGCGGGCGGGATGTGAGTCTATGATGGCTAGTCCTCTTATCTTGCAACTGGTTACTTGTTTTGTCAGCGCTTTAGTTTGGTAGCTGTGGTTGGTCACAAGTGAATTGGGGAGTCTAGACGTCATGCAGATGAGGCTCTTTTGCCATGATCTTACACCCGTGTGCCAAAAGTTCTAGCACCCTAGCTGACATAGTAAGGCCCCTTTGTGCTACAATTCCAGCTGGGGTGCTAGAAATTTTGACGTACGGCTGTGCGGGACCTTACGGAGGTTTATTTTGCTTGATTCTTTCTATCGAGAAACTTCTAGTAACTTAACCTCTCTGACCCCCTCTCCCCGTGAACCCCTGCAAAGTCTGCCTTGGGCAAACTATGAGGAGCAAGAATGTTGGAAAAGTAAGGGAATCCACATCTCTTTCTAGATTTAGAGGTTCGGATACGGGGTCCAGCAGGAAGTTGTGGAATGATTATTTAAGGTTAACTGGCCAAATATATCCCTGCCTGTCCTGGTTAACGGGTTCCTACCCTTGTATGCTGCGCATAACCTCGGACTCCACAGCCACCATCACCGTCACGGTTCCCCTGCAGCAGCAACAAGAGGCATCCAGGTTACCTGCACAGAATCCTCCATCACTAGGCCACAAAGCACCCGCCAGCCCACTGCCCGATCTTACATTTGCCCGCTAGCCGGGCATCCAGCTTATAGCTCCGTCTGGATCATTATTGAGGATAATATCGCTGAAAATATCGCAATATTAATAATGGTAATAACAGCAAATGTGATAACAACTGGAATGTCATTAAGGTTGTGCTTCTAGGCTTTGCAAACCCGGAACCTGGACTATTGTAAGCATCAGATCAGGCAGTATCATATCGGCGAACACATTATAGCGAAATTAACCTTTTTCGCGAAGATGCAGCTCCTGGACCCCCCCCCCTCCGGACTGCCCCTGTCAGGTCCCTCCCCTCTCAGCCCGGTTTGGTTTTTGCCTGGGTTAGGTAGGGGTGGGGGAGGCGGTTTTTCTGGGAGGTCCCCTCTGCGGCACAGCAAAGTGTGGTAGGCCCCAATACGGTACTAGCTTTAGCATACTCTACTGGGGTATATCTTTTAGGCCTGAGGTGTGGCTGATGAGGGGCGAGTTCGAGGTACCATACGGGGAAGAGAGATGTTAGTTCCAGATTTTTTTCCCTTTTTTTCGTGTATGACACATTCAGCCTGCTATTTTTTATAATTCTTTTAATACCCTTTTATGGTACTCTATCGCTTGCTTCTTGTGAAGTTTGCAACTGATTTGCGTTGTTGTATTTGTGCTTCTCTTAGACTTACTGCGATAGGGGAAACTATCTTCGATCGCGCCTTTGAGTAGCTCAATTCTGTTTCCTGCAGACTGCGCCTTTGTACTGCGGCCCGCAGGTTACTTTGGGATAAACCGGGATATATGGTGTGGAATAGTATGGCAAGCTCCCGTAAGGATGTTAATGATAGTCTGTCGCGGGGAACAAGCTTTGAGCCACACTGCAGAACCGTAAGAGGCTGCTTATTACTTGGTGTCCAGATCGAACTCGGGTGCAGGTGAGTGGTAGATCCCGGAACCTTATGGAGGGCGAATTGAGCTGTGGGGGGATATCGAAGCGAGGAGAGATCCAACCTAGAGAGAGCACCAGCGAGGGGGGGAGGAGAATTGACGTCCGGTTTGGAAAAAAAGAATTGGGAAGTATTGCAAATTTTGCCCCTCACCCACTGATTGCCTCTCGGAAAGACACTCTCTTCTGCTAGGACCTTACGAATCACGGGATTATCCGCAAAGCACCGCTTATCCAACGGCACAGCTGCATCATAATCTGTTGGACAAACAGTTCCCCGCACTCACTTTCCTGTCTGCCTGCGTCTCTCCTCCGCTTTCTGCACCTCCACCGCTGCATTTGCCTTGCATCCACCCCGCACGCTACTAAATTAAAGAAAAGAGAGACTCCAACCACTCAACATGCGCAAGAGTCTCTATCAGCCCCCAAAATCTATATTTAGTACCGAGTGATAGGAGATGACGCACAAGCGCCAGCCTAGAGAGACGAATCCCCCGTAAAAAAAGAGGTCATCCTCTACGCGAGCGGCTCTTTGGCGGGCACCACACATATGAGGTTTGTTTGGAGAGTGTTATTGTTAGAGCCGTATGCGAAAGATACGGGTGGAATGGGTATGGTGGATGGCATGTACAGGGATGATGCCAGATATTTTATCCATAGAATATCACTCGGGGAAGTGCACTCCGGCCCCCGGGATTGGATGGATTGATACTGTTGGATGTGCCTGGTCTGATGCGATCCAGGACCTTGATTTGAGGGCTGCGAGAACATGCGGGTGCCATGAACACGGCGCCTCCGCCGACAGATGGGTGGCTTAGACTTTGATTTAGATGGAAGAGGGGAGGGATCCTATGTGCCGTTCTTCTTAGCCTGAGGCGACCAGCGGTCGCTTTCAGGGATCACTCACCGGTAGGTTGAGAAGTGAACATAATCTTTGTTGGTGCTCTCTGGATATGCTGTAGTTGTGGGCCGGCATATTGTGGCAGAGCCTCGCTTGAGTGTAGTTCATGCGGGGTAATATCATAGGGAGAGCTCCTAACCCACTCTACTTGCTTGCATGTCGCGATTGGGTCATGCCTTGGCCCGAGTTGCATTTTTTCGCGTTTCGCGTTTCGCATTTCGCCGTCGGGGTGGGGGTGGGGGGTGGCTTGGGTTACTGTCAGCGTATCATACCAGCCCCACCTCAGCGTTTGGGCACGATCGATATCAGAGGGTTAGCCGAGGGAGTGGTCATGGCACGTGACCATTTGCCAAGTGACCTGATCTCCACAGTATTGTGCTACTTGAATCTTATTCCCTCCTTTGTGATAGTGAGTATTGCTCTAAGCTTTGATGATGGATTAGTATCTATGGTACATGGTCAAGTTGGGTACTATTTGAGGTATTTGGGCTTCGCAATAGTAGCCATCTGCCCACTAATTAATTTCACTGCTTTTTGGCATATCATAACTAATCCGAAAATACAACTGTTAGGATCTAGAGTGAGGAAAAAAATGACTAAGAAAGCATGAAGAGAAATTACCAAGTCTGAATTCGAGGAGAAATATGCATTTAGTATTCCTCTTTCTACCAGAAAAAAAATCCCAGTACACCGTAAGTGATAAGCTGTGAGTTTCTAACAAATCAGTATAATAGTGAATAGAATACTCTGAGTGGCAAATGCTGAGCTACCGCTAGTTGAAGCAAGACCATAACACTAGTCTCTGTATTAAATATCAATTGTATTAGAAGTAACTGAGGAGAAAAGGTATTTCAGCAGGAAAAGAAGCCGCTAAGAGGAGGCTTGCAAATCATTGCCACTAGTGGAAGAGACAATTCTTGAAGAGTTTTTTGAGAAGCTGTAAAATCGATGTCTAATGAGTAGCTGTAGTTTAGAAGTCTAAAAAAAAATCAAGGTATTACCGGTAGCTGGTATTATTTCCTATAGGTCCGAATTTTATTATTTAATATACAATTATTTTGCTCTTGTGTTTTTATTCACTGGAATCTTCTCACTTATTGATTATTTCTCAATCACTGCTATTAAGGACGTAATCCTACTATCGCTTCTAGTGACCCCAAGAGGCCCGTCTAGGCCGTGGGTCGGTAGTCAGGCCAGTCCGGCGGTGATTTTAAAAAGCTTGGGTCAGTCGGGCGGGAGTTATCAGTCGCCATCAAAGCCGGGCAGGGCCTAAGCAGGTTAAAGCTTGGTTAAATCTCGGAGCAACCCAGGTAAAAGCCGCCAGATGCTTAGGTAAAGCCGCCTGGTCATTCAGCACCCCAACTTAGATTGTGACCTGTAGATGCCCGGGTAGCCTGCAGATGTCGGCTAACAACCTGTAGGCTTTTTACCGTTAGTCACTCGGGAGATGAGAATAAAACATGCACACTCTGCTATGAATTTCCCATAGGACGAATCTTCTCCATTCTGTACCTACTCGATTCTACCTCGAATCCCCACCCCAATTTTTCTCACAACCCTTCTACCACTTCCAGTAGATTTATTACAGAAACAGTGTGTGATGAACAGTGAGTCCTGTTTGATAATAAGCCTTTTAAGGTATGGAAACCCAAGCTATTGTGCAGAAACTTCAGCCAAAAGGTGCCCCAGGGCGAGCGGAGCTTTGGATTTGAGAAGCGACTTTCGCGCGGTCTGGCCCAGGGGGTCCCTGAAAGAACCTGGGTCAGTTTGGCCTTATCCAGGGCCCAACGGACGGCCCGGTTGGGATCACCGATCATCCCACCCCTACTACCAATCGCAATTACGCCTATCTACGATCACAGACACTCCCGCTGTGTGGCTATACAGGGTATCGTAGAGCTGCAAAGAGCTATAATAGTGGAACTTATTCCAAATTTCTTATAGCTTCTGTAATCTACTACAGGCTTCAGCACTACTTCAAGCTTGTAGTGAGTGTTAAGGGATTAAGAGAGGCTACTAAGCTCTTACAAAAGGTATAACCACCTACTGCGTGAGACACTCTTCAAAGATTTTTGAATACATAATATATAGGAAGTCTAGCTTGAGCAGGATAGCTTGTTGGGAGCTTAGGGGGCTCCAGAAAATATTTTGAAGCAATTTGAACCATGGTTGGTCGATTGTTCTCTCGTCTTCTGGTAATTGTCAGGTTATTTGTTGGGCTGGTATTCGTTTTTTCTATAATCTCATCTACTCTGTCTTGTCAACTCTTGATTTCCATACTTGATTGCGGGAGGATCTGTTTCTAAAGCACTTCCAAAGCCTGAATATAACCTCACAGAGCCGGGGCCTTTGAAGCTGGCTGTGAGATTCCAATGGAGAAGCTTAAGAGAAGTTTTGTAGAAGGGAGGAGACCATGTTTGGCTATTGTGACTGGGGGAAGCTGTCAGGGTTAACCAGCCTTTCGTGGATCTGTTTCCCAGCACCCTGTTTCTAGTGCTTATGTAAATTTGTGCGAATATTAATGCGACGTAGAATCGTCTCCAATAATTCCTCGAGGGCTGAGTAGGTAAAGCAAGAGCTCTATCTCCATATTCCTCTTCCCATCTACCGTTTTGTTTTTTCGTCTCTTCTATCTCCAAAGTTCTACACAAAGTCCCGAACGGGGGCAGGACCCCCCAGTTTCGATCCAAACTCTCGTCTTTACCAGACGGAGGAGGAATTCCAACAGATCCTGGAGAACATCTGGTTCTTTTCGCCACCCCTCCCTTTTTTTTAGTTTCATTGGCTTCGATTTGAAGCTGCCCTAGTTTAACTTACATTGTTCACTTTTTTCCTCTGTCGCTGCTTGATCAATTGGTCGGATATTCAATTCTGCTCTAGTTCATTTTCTCTTGCTTTCCGTAATGTTAGCCTTGGTCACTTTTCTACTACCACCATAATAATATCACTGTGCTATTTCACTACGTAAATAGTGGATCTCTCTAGCCCTCTCAGATACAATTAGATTCTTCAATCTCTCTCGCTCTCTGGAAGCCTCCAATGCACAGTTCCGTCATTTCATCTTTTACAACATCACTCCTAAGTTAGGTTCTAACTTAGATATCTTATCTCCCTTGACTTAAGGGAAAGTCACCATAATAAGGCCTCTCGCCTAAAACCTTATACTAATTTTTCTGCTCCGCCACTCCCGCCTGTATCACCTGTGAATTCCATTGCTTGCTGAGCACCCCATGGTCTGGGTGAAGAGACTTAAATCTGAAGAGTGGCGCTGCTTGAATTTTTGAAATCGATTTGTTTTTGGAAGACTTTGGGTAAATTGGAAACCATCCTGTGCTCCCCTACCAGGGATTTCAAGGGTTTCGTACAGCTAGTTAGCCGACCCCCGGAAAACGTCGCAATATGATAGGCATTATATTGTGCGACACCCCGCATCACCCGTTCCGGGTTCGCACGAGATAGGGTGTGAGCTAGACACAACTCTTCGTAATCCTAGTTTAATAGCGGGTAGGGAGCGAGCGAATCATGCACTGTACCTTACAGCCCCACGCTATGCCTTAAAAAGTATCTAGCTTGTCACAAGCGGTGTCAGATAATTTAGTCTTAATTTACGGGCAACTTCCACGCTTCCCGGTAAGATGTTATCAAACTATCGTAAGCCTTCTTAAAGATCCCGCATGTGCAGGGGAATTGGAGGAAAGATAGAGTTTACGGGATCCTATAATGCGAGTGATATTATATGATTCCCAAGCCTTAGCAATGATATTGGCGAGAGTGGAGGGTAGGCCTCTAAGAATGAAGAGTAGTCATGGGAGGCGCCCTGAGTAGCCTAAAATATGACTTATGATATGCGGGCTCTGTTTGTTTGACAGAGTTTCACCTAATTCATATATATATAGAGAACTAATAACTTTGTCGTCCTCTCGAGGGTATACCTGGCTTTGTTTCTTTAAAGCTGTCGTCTTATGGTATCGTTCTACTATTGAAGCCGTTTCGGGGTCTTGGGGCTCGGTTATTTTATAAAAAACTAGGATTGGGAGATGACCCTAGAGAAGAAGGAAGGTGCTAACGGGTCGGGCACAGTGCCGGTGGATCTCCTTCGGGTCAAAATTATAGATTACATAGGGGGGAGCGATTCCCTGTGCCAACTTAGAATATGCCACACCACCCTCTGCGAATCCTTGGTTAACCTATCATATTATCATAAGCCTTGCGAGATAATTTTCAACTGCCGGGTTAGAGCTGTAGATCGTTGTCCCCCATCGGATTTCGGTGCCCAGTGCTGGCACCGAAGAGTGCGGGATATGCGTCGCTTATTAGCTGGCAATTATCTCTACTGCCCGCCGCGCTAAAGGCTCCTTCTATATCCCTTGACAGAATACTCGAGTGCAATGAAAATTGTTACAAGACCATCAAAGGCTGGGGTGAGCCCTCATTTCCAACTGAAGCACTAGAACAGTACAGTGTCATCACTCAAGAACCCCGATATACACCCGCCCAACCAACCTCATGAGCGGAATCACGGAAAGATACCCGCTAGCGCATGTCCGGAGCCCTGCACAAAGGCTTGTTTCGAGTCCTCCTTCCCGGCTGATACCCTTGAGACTCCAGACCTCGGGGGGGATAGAAATTCCCAAAATTGGAAGTTCAGGCGGGAGGAGCCGGGATAAATCCTATTTTTGCAATTATAGTTGGGAATCGCACCTGCTGTCACATTGTGGGCCGACCTTTGATAAGATATTACAACCTATCGACCTTCGGCCGGTTGGGATCCTGGATGATTAGGATATAGTTAGCGGTGCTAAGCCTCCGGCAAGTGTAGAACAACGGGGCATCGATCTTGCTTGGTAGAAAGCTCGCATGCTAAACAAAGGATTTGGTAATATAGCACCGCACTCGGTACTTGATGGTATCACTATACATTCGAGTTATCCAGAATCAACCTTAAGGGAAATAAATAGCACGAAGGATGGCCCCTGCTCTCGCCCAATGACGTCGCCTCGAAGCCCTCACCGGACCTACTGCATAGTTGATGAGATTTTCGATTCTCGTGCACGATATCGGTTAGTCTGAGTTTGGTTATGCTTCCCGACAATACCGCGCTGTGGTACTCCAAACTGGAGTAGATAGTAAGCGAATTTGGTGGTACTCGAGAACTGTACCTACGTGTCTTACTAATATCCGTGCGTATAATATAAAACCTCTACCATACTACCGGTAGTAGATGAAACATATACTGCAAAACGGCATCCGGAAGCATGAGATGCCGCCATCAGATACCGTTACCGGTAGTCTTATCAGTGGCGGCGAAACCAAACGGGTACCAACAGACACAGGTACGCACCCCTTCCTGCAGCCGTGACGAAAACTAAACACTGAGATTATTAAACAGCTAAAGACCAATTATGTTCATAGTGCCAAGATCAGGGACCCTTCGGGTAGCCTCCCGTCCTATATCGCCTGCATCGCTTGTATTGTATATTAATCCATAGGCCAGGACTTGGCTAGTAGGGTAGAAATCTCCAAAATCCCCTGGCCAGTTTCCCCCACCGCCACTGCAAGAAGGTAACCACTACCCCGCAATCGATTGATCCTAGTATTGGGTGCCTCGGCCGAGTAATGTAACTAGGCTTAATCTTGTTTGATAGGAAACCAGACACTTATCCGCGTTTCGGAGGGTTAGAACCCCGAGGGTTTCTAATATAACATAGGTTAGGGGACAGCCAACAGAAGGGGCAGCGGGTGATACACTAAAAAATCCAGCAAACATCAAATTTGGCAACGCTGCTCGGTGCCCCCTCTATTCATTGTCCCCTCTACTATCCCAGCACTAGTCTCTATTTAGATAGGCACTGTATATACGGAAGTAGCAGGAAGGAAAAGTGGGAGCGATTGGATATGTGATCGTTCAGTGACCAACCACCTTCTTTTTTCGACAACCGAGTCGCAAGAACATTTTCTCCAACAACTTAGGGTGCTTGAGAGCTGTCTTGAGCACTAACCACGTGGAAGAGTAAAGTGGGTGAAGCTCCGTACGAGAGTAAGCATCTCGCCCCCACCAATTACAGTAGGATATGGTCCCCCCTTCTTGTTGAGTGTCTAGACTATATTCGCTATAATTCATAATCATGTTATGGGATCTCTTGGTTCTCCCTCACAAGTTTATGACGGGAAATCATGGGGGTAGTTCTGCCATGAGTCTCTGCATGAGATATCCGTACGGACACGGGATTTCCGCTCGCCCACTATCCTCTTGTCAAGTTGAAATCGACTTCCGACAACTCCCTACATCTCTCAGTATAAAGGACTTGGATGCCCCTTCTTAGTTCTTTTGCTCGTCACGCACCCTCCCTTCGCCCTGACCCCAAATTGATCATGTTCCCCAAGCATCAGCTCCTCCCTCTATTTCTTAGGCTCGTTGCGGCAATGCCTGCTCCGGCCCCACCGCTTTCACAAGCTGCTACCAAGACGTACGCCATCTCGGGGGATCTCCGAGGCCCCACGTCCCTTCGCGGGTATGACCCTGAGCTCCCATTTGCAACAGAGAGCGCAAACCGGGCGCCAGTTCAACTCGCACCTGGACAAGATAAAGATGATCCAGAGGGACGTATTCTCGATTTTAAGAATATTACCGAACCGCAGCCATTGAGAGGCAGCCGGGGCGGAACAATTGCCAGCAACCATGATATCGAGCTTGAGAAGTTGCATCCAGACTCTTTTGCGCCACCGACAACAGACCACGGAAGTGTCAAACAGGCAGAATGGCCTCTTGGGTTGAGCCATGTCAAGCTAGGATTGGAGAGAGCTGGATGGAGTCGCCAACAGAACATCAATGTTCTACCTGTTGCGAAAGAAATGGCTGGCGTCAACATGAGACTTGAGGCAGGAGGATACCGTGAATTGCACTGCAAGTCGCGCCATGTCATTCTGATCAAACCAATCATTGATACTGATACCGTATAGGGCATACTGCCGGAGAGTGGGCGCTGATGTTGAATGGATCAGCTAGAATCCAGGCTATGAATGTCGATGGTCAGACGTTCATCGACGACGTTACCAAAGGGGATGTTTGGTTCTTTCCTAGGTATTCCTTAATCAGTCTTGAAATTGGGTTCTCGCGTAACAATTTAACACGAGTCTAGTGGTGTACCCCATTCCATCCAAGGCCTTGAGAACGGAACCGAGTTCTTATTGGTCTTCGACGACGGCGAATTCTCGGAGGATAGTACTTTCCTTGTCTCTGAAACATTTGCGCTTAATCCTGTCGGTGCCCAGTCCTCCAGCATAGCACGCATCCCGCTAACTAGTCGTGTAGAAAGAGGTCCTTACCAAGAACTTCCAACTCCCACAAAGCGCCTTCGAGGATATTCCAGAGGGCGAGCTATTTATTTTCCCGGGCACCGAAGCACCGGAAGATATCAAGAAGCAAAACGTCACTGGTCCAGCAGGTATCATTCCCAACAAGGAGAGTTATTCTTACCACTGGTCTTTGCAAAAGCCAATAACCGCACCCGGGGGAACCGTCAAGATACTCGACTCCAATACATTCCCCATTGCTGAGAATTTCGCTGCTGCCCTCGTAACCATCAAGCCTGGAGCTATTCGTGAGATTCATTGGCATCCGGACTCTGATGAGTGGTCATATTTCTTGTCTGGAACCGCACGTCTCACGATTTATGCAGCCCAAGGGAATGCGCGAACCTTCGATTTCAGGACCGGTGACGTCGGATACATCCCCAAGAGTCAGACTCATTACATCGAAAATACTGGAACTGAAGACGTCATTGTCCTAGAGGTCCTCCAGGCAAAGCGGTTCACCGGTAAGTAGCAATCCGGAGTGTGAAATATTTGATGCCGACACTAATAATCCTTGCGAATTCAGACTTCAGTGTTGGCCAATGGCTCGCTCTTACCCCACCCCAGGTCGTCCAGGACACACTCCACCTTAGCGACGAGTCCATTTCCAAGCTTTCTAAGGACAAGCCCTTCATTGTGGATGGACCCATACCGGAATAATTGGGGGGTTTTGCGGGGAGATTTCTATGAATTCTTAACACTCCTTTGTCCATGTGACCAAGCTAAGCTTCATTTTCGATAATTCTCTTTCCTTTTCAAAGTCTGGGGACGAGGGTTTACTTTTGGATGAGTGCATTTATCATAGGGTTGTGGTGCAAAAGACATTAAATTACATACAGTGACCTCTCATTCATGATTGATTTTACTTTCAAAGATATAGTAACCGTGCGCTACAGTATAACTAAAATTTCTACACAACTTTGATCCATATTGTTTTGAGTCCAGCCTTTTACCTCCGGTCGTCAATCCACCGGTAGCGCCAATAATGAGTTGCGTATGGGCACGCGAGGGTTTAAACTCATGGCACCCGATTTGGTATATGTTGGAGGAGAGCAGATAAGGAGACGAAGCACTCCAAGTGAGTAGGACAGCTATCCCCCTTCAGGTTAGCCCTTACATCGACTTAAATGGAGTAGGGGTAGCCTTGCTGAAAGGCCTTCTTGCCATGAGTCAGGTTCTCGGAATGCGCTGTGATTGCGTAGCCAGCATCTAGGGTCGTGAGGCCCAGAGAGCCACTTTTCTTCTCCCTCTTTGTTGGAAATCGTGGTCGTGCTCTGATATTCTCCGTTCCCGCGTTCACGAGTGACACCTTGTGACTGCTTTCGTTACCCACTCCTATTTCCACGCCCCCTTCTTCCTTCCTCAATTTCCACCCTACTCCTCCCCCTAACCTCTACCACTCTAACTCTCTACCCGAGCCCAGTAATGGCAAGCCCGAAGCCAAAGATAGAGGAAATACCTATGGCTGTAACCAGCCTCCGCCAATCGTTGGGGGTGAATTTTATTCTCATCGGCGGGGCGGGGTTGGTTTGCCTGGGTTCTGAACGAATTACATCGGATATTGACCTGCTGTTGTCGAGTGAATCGGTCGCCCGTGTTGCATCTACCTTAGATCAGACACAAGGTGTGACTCGAAGAGAAGGAGCCATATATAGCCGAGGCGGGGGAACTGAGTTCCCCGTTGACATTCTGGAGAGGATAATCGGCGACAAGACATACCAAGATTTGGAACCGTTCACCGTCACCATTTTAGGCGGGATCAAGACACTCGACTACTCCATCTCTTTGGGAATAAAAATTCGCTGCTGGTACATGAGGAGTGAGACCGGCCCCGGGTTGTTAAAAAAGGAATCGGACCTTATGGATATTGTGTTTATTTGTAACAAAATGCAGGGGATGGGGAGGGTTGTTGATGCCGCAGAGGCGAAAGCGATCCCTATCGGATGCTACAACATGTTACTCGCAAAAACTGATTTGGAGCGAAATGGGAAGCTGGAAGTATTCCTTGCCGTCGGTGGGGACAAATTCCAAGTCCCCTGGGAGCACGATACTGAGGAACAGCGCGAGTACTACATGATGGAGATGGCTAGTGAAGAGGAAGATGATGCAGAGGAAGCTGAAGGCGGGGACGCTATTGAATAGGAGGTAAGTGCTATTCAAGCAGGGGGCGGGCATTGAGGGGAAATTTTGAAAGGCTAACACACCGCCTTCCTCCTCTTCTCTGCACAGCACCTACATCCCTCTTCTCTCCACCTTCCCCTTACGGCCGTTATATCTATCTTTCTACCGTCTCGTTCCAACTACCATCTCACCTCACCTAGCCTTCGCCGTCCACTCACCCTCAAAACCATCTTGGGTTTTATTTTCTTCTAAGCGGTGCGTTTCGGGGGTCGCTCGTTGTGGGTTGGATGGGAGGGCTGAGTTGCTGCTCCTGAGTCCTGAGGGGTTGTTTGTCTTGATCCCTTTTGCTTTTTTGCCCGTTATTACCAATTTCGAAGAGCCTGTCAGAGCTGGAGTTGCTCGAAGGTTGTTTTCCCCTCCCGGAATGCAATTTCCGACAGCCCACTTTCCTGCTTTTAGCTGTGAACCTCATCTCTTTTTTTTACTTTCCTCCCCGGAACTGTATTCTCGTCGAGACTACTTAGCAAATAAAGTTGACTGAGATTAACAAAAGCTTTCGCATTACCCAGCTTACGTGATGGAGCAGTCCTGTGCGTGACGCCATAAGAGCTTGAAGAATTAAACCACGCCCTGGAAGTTTGAATCCCCTTTGCTGGTAAGATCAGACACACTCCGGTTTTGCTTTCGGCCTGAGCCGGGGCTTGGGTGGACAGTTTTCTCAATGATTTCGCCCTCCTATCAGAGGGAATTTTGACCTGTTCCTAAGGGCGGACACAGATGTTAAAACTTCCGGGCAAACTGCAACTCCTAGAAACCTAGAAGAAAGGGGGGGATTCGTAAGTACGGATACAGTCTTGTGGCACAATGGCAGGAATCTATTGCCCGGAACTGAGAGTATTTATTTGGCGTGTTGACCTCAAATAACTGTTTCATAACTTCTTGCTGCAGGACCCAAAACATCGCGATTCGACCTTGTGCTAGGACGTTGGAGTTGCCTCCTCTCTCATCGCCCTAAAAAAAACAAATAGATAAATAGAACCCATTGCACTGTGACCCTTAAAGGAAATACCGATAAGCCAGCCATGATCCCGAAACAGACTCTATAGAAGCAGGACTCTCCAAAAGCCCAAGAAAATCCATTATATGTCTTATAATAAGTGAAGAAAGCCACAGCTCTTCTAAAGCTTGGGCTTTGAAATATAGAAGTCATGATTCTCGACTGGATGTCCCAACCTCAGAGCCCCATGCGGGGCACAGGTGCCCTCTATCCCCTGCAGTGTTGATGAGTGCCGAATTTCCCTACATCGTACTAAAGAGGCACTACGAGTACACAGCATACGACTCGATTATTCCAGTTCCTACGGTACCCCCATTCGCAAAGTCTTTGCGGAAAGACAGGTACTATGGCAGTGTCTTGGCGACAACGAAGGTACTAGTGCAAGATTTTGTGCATAATCTGAACTGTAAAAGTTGTCCTGGTACCTTTGTTGCCACCAAGGGCCCCGCCACAGTACCTGTCTTTCCGCAGAGACTTTGCGAACGGGGGTGTACTGTAGACTAGGAAGTAGATCGGGTGGGAAGTAGGTCAGTTGGGACGTGCCCAGAAAGTAGAAATATATTGTTAGATCAAAAATAACTGAACACCTCCGGGTGACTATTGGAATTAGATAAGCGACTTCAATAAGCACGAGTTGATAGCGTGGTAAAGGGTTTTCCCGTTGCTATCGTACCTTGGCACGTTCAGATTTGCCTACCTCTGAGATTAGTTGGGAGGTTCTACTTTTCTTGGACCCCCCCGCTCGGGTTTGCGCGAAGGTTCACAGACAAACCGATTCACTTCTAATCCACAGAGGAGAATATACTTGCGCATTCCGAGAGTATCGGGATGCCTTGGCGCCAAGCTGTTTCGATTAGACCTAGATCCGCGAGTCTTGGCGCCTGAGAGTCAGACTCATTATCGTACATCGAAAATATCGTACTGGAACTGAAGGCGCCATTGTCCTAGAGGCCCTCTAGGCAAAGCGGTTCACCGGTAGGTAGCCATCCGGAGTGTGAAATATTTGATGCCGACCCTAATAGCCCTTGCGAATTCAGACTTCAGTGTTGGCCAATAGGGATGTTTAGCAGGCAGTCGTGAAAGTAAACGTGAACCTGCTACCACAGCAACAGTCTCTCACTTTCCAAATATGGTTGAGTTGGCCAGCTAATCCAAGTGCACACTAAGGGTTGGTCTAAAGATGAAGGTGCACAGTTCAAGTTCACACACGGCCGAACATCCCTATTTTGCGGATGGACCCATACCGGAATAATTGGGGGATTTGCGGGGGGATTTCTATGAATTCTTAACACTCCTTTGTCCATGTGACCAAGCTAAGCTTCATTTTCGATAACTATCCTTCCTTTCCAGAGTCTGGGAACGAGGGTTTACTTTTGGATGCGTGCATTTATCATAGGGTTGTGCTGCAAAAGACATTAAATTACATACCGTGACCTCTCTCATTCATTCATGATTTTACTTTTAAAGATATAGTAACCGCGCGCTATAGTAGAGGGGGCAACCATACTTCGTAGTCCTGCAGTTCGAAGGCCGGTCCTTTACCCAAATGATGAATTTTCAGCTCCGATTGACCAGATGGTAACTAACAAGAGCCTGCCTTGGCGGCGATCTGAATGCACAAGCAAAGAACGACAGGGATTCCGCAAATTCTAGGTGCAAGGGTAGGAGCGCATTAACCGAAGGAGACAGGGGTGGATTTAGCTCGTTAACCTTAAATAACTATTGAAAAACTTCTTACCAGATTTAAACCTCCAACAGTCCACTCGGAACTCTTGTGATACACTATCCCCTAGAGGCGTCGAGCCTCCGGATTCGGAGGCAAGAGCTCCTGGGAAGGATCAATGCTTTCCCGGCATGGTATAGCGTGGACCCCTCTGATTTAACTCGTTCTCCGCAGCTCCGTCAACTAAACCTATCGTGGGTCGATGCGCCGATTTCCACTGATGATCCGAGAACGAAATCGCGAGCGTTTTCATGGTACTCGCTCTCGGAAAGAGCGAACCGGGCGCCTTTTTTTTTTTTGTTCTCACAATTGCTCTCGTTGCTGTGGAGTGCTGGCAAGAGACGGCGAACACGATTCTTGGAACTGATCAGCACTGCGACGGTTGGGGCGTCCCACGGCTCGCAAAAGGATCCTTGGTAGGGTAAGGTGGAAAACAGATACGCGATAAGATCTCGGCTGAGATGGCGTAGTGAAGGGAGAGGCGCCCCAAAGACGGAAGGTTGGGGGGTTGGAAGCTTGTCCTGAGCTGAGAAATCTCCGGCTCGAGCATGTGGCAGCCAATTTCGAACCCTCAGTGGGAGGGGGGATACACCGATAACTTTATCCCCGCCAAAATATCCTTCTAGTCTACTACGAGTGGATTCCTTCATGCCATGATGCGCAGTGTGAGTGAGATAATGTGAATGCGAGTGATGTTAATCTCATATGAAAACTGGGAGAACGGTTGTTGCTTGTTGGAATTAGGGTAACTCGAACACCGATCGCCTGCCTTGATGGAGTTTAGTAGTTTTCCATCGCAGTCGCCCGTTTTGAAACTACAATGTTTTAGTCATTGTGAACCAGGAACGGTTACCGCAAGTTACGTACCGTGCCGTATGGTAGATCAATGGCCATAGAGGTGAAAGTGAGTGAAAGCTAATTCTGACGACCCAACAGAATACTCGCCTGCACGCCGGCCTATAGGTAGCCCATGACATACTCATTGCAGACCCTTGTTCCTTGAACCACTCTCAATTCGCTGGGTAAATTTTCCCGGAAGAGATCTTGCTTGCTATTAGGCTATGAACTCTAGGACACAGGCATTCTGTCTCAGCTGGAAAGGAAATTACTACCACTTTTTCTAAAAAGACCGAGCCATGGATGCATTGAGATCCCCCCTTCGCCCAATACACTCACAAAAGTGGCCAACACTTCCACTCTCCCAGAAGCCTTTTATTCAATATATACTTGAGCCAATGCGCTGCCCTTAAGTGAATCATATATCATTTAAGGTTTTAAACTAATGTCCGTATTCTAGCCAACTTCCCTTCCCCGCTCACGCCCTTCCTTTCTTCCCACTACCCCTCGGCGAAGGGTACCTTGCTTTGCGCATCCCTTCATTCATTGATCCCATATTTGTTCTTTTCGCCTAGCATCTTCTCCTTCCTCAACTTTGGCCTCTAATCTGTATCCCCCTCCCCTCCTCCTCCTCCCACCTCTCCCTGAGCAGCGCCTCTTTGAGAGGAATAGGCCACCATCTAGACTCGAGAACAATTACTCGAAAGGAAAAACAAACCATCAATGGACCACCAATTTCAATTCAACGCTGGCACCTCCCACCTAACGCCGCACACGTACATCCCTACTCCCATCCCCGCACCAAAGTCTACCATGCCTCCGGGCAACACGGGCACGCACCATCCCGAGACTAGTGCCCCTCAAACGCACAAGCGGAAGAAGTTAATCTTGTGCTTCGACGGGACGGGGAACAAATTCAAGGGGAACGATGGGGACACGAATATCTTGAAGATATTCAGGATGTTGGATCGGTCGGGGAGCGATCAGTGTATGTAGTCTTACCATCGCTGTTTCTTGAGCGAAACCTATAAGCGTTTGGTTTATTAGAAAAAAGCGAGGGAAGGGACAGAAATGCTGACTGAATGCACGCTTGGTTCTCGGTCGGTTGGGTGGCGCGGGATAGTTCATTACTACCAACGTGAGTGTGACAGCCTCTCTCTCCCTTTCTTCCCTTTTCAGTTTCCTCCATTATGAGAAATGCCGTAAAAACTCGGTAGACCCACTATCGGAAATCGGGCCCCCGGCGTTCGCAATCCACGACGAAACGCCCCGGGAAGGAATAGTGTTTCCCAGACAAGGTGTAGCTTGGAGGGGCTTAGCTTGTTCGATCTCATTGACTGGTATTCGTTATTTTGTTAGCCTACTCTTCTAAGCCTGTTGTGGCTTGGTGAAGTGGTGCTATTGAGATCCCCTATAGTGGATCTCCCGAATTTTCACGGTACTGCAATAGCCGCAACAGGAAGTACTAATAATGCGATGTGATATAGCTGGGATAGGCACATACATCACCAATGGGACGTTATCGCGAGTGCATATCGGATCACGGCTTAAATCTTGGTATCAGAAAGCCCTAGACGCAGCTGTTGGGTACGATTTCCCCCAATATCGAACCAAAAATTCTCAACACTTATGTAACCAAAATGCCGGGATAAGGCTAACGCAGGAGAACAATGTAATAGTACATCATTCGACCAACATGTGGTAGGGGGGTACAAATTCCTGATGCGCTTCTACGCCCCGGGAGACGATATATATCTGTTTGGGTTCTCTCGCGGGGCGTACACTGCGAGGTTTCTGGCGGAAATGCTGGACCATGTTGGGCTGGTTTCGCAAGGAAACGAGGAGATGGTTATGTTTGCCTGGAAGACCTTTTCTAATTGGCAGCAGAGGAAAGATGGGGAGGGTTGGGGTGCTCGGAAGCAGGATATGTACAAGTATGTTGTCCTTCACCTCAAGTAGCTAGTGGGCGGGTGATATTTTGTGCAAATTATTTACAGCTTTGAGGGGGAATAGTTACATGCGAGCATTCAGGGAAACTTTCGCTAGGCCGGTCCGCAGAGTTCAATTCTTGGGACTATTCGACACGGTGAACTCAGTTCCTCGGTTTGAGAATGCGTGGTTGAAGAGGTCTGGGTTTCCTTATACCGCCAGAAGTGGGGGGGGGGGGGGGGGGGGGGGGGGGGGGGGGGGGGGGGGGGGGGGGGGGGCGGCCGCGGGCGGCGGGGGGCGGCGGGGGGGCCGGGGGGGCGGGGGCGCGCGGGCCGGGGGC
>Ga0307510_10002880_pt1 | contig 19796 bp, 17 predicted proteins | sample 12_EM_MG_FD_207224 | JGI IMG/M metagenome (GOLD analysis project Ga0307510, IMG submission 207224) | Populus trichocarpa ectomycorrhiza microbial communities from riparian zone in the Pacific Northwest, United States - 12_EM | ecosystem: Host-associated > Plants > Roots > Unclassified | place...
GAGCGGCTTCTCGAACGCGCCCACCGGCTCGAACCGGACGCAAATTCCAGGCGAAATCAGCTTCATCGTCTCGATGGTGCGCCAGTCCGACACCGGCACGAGATGTTCCCGCGTCCGGTTGCCGCGCAACAGTAACTCGCGCCAGTAGAGCGCTTCCAGCGCCTGGGAGACCCGTTCTGCAGATGCGGCCGTGGCCCGATCGACGCTGCGATAGGCGTCGATGGTGGCCCAGACGGTCGCGGCTCCCAGACACAAGGCGACGACGACGAGCAGACGGGCGACGAGTTGAAGCACGAGGCGCATGCGATCACTCCACGGCTTGTCGATGACGCTAGCGCCTTTTCCGTTCCGATGGAATCGGAACGGGGCTCTAGATTTTTGTTTTGACGCGTTTTCTTGACGCGAACCGGTATCCACTTCGCTGGAAAACGCTCTCACAGCAGCGCTATTTCGCGCCAATTGCAAGCCGGCGGTGACGCGCAGATTGGGAAATTTTCCCAACGACCCTCGGGCATATGTCTTTGGACCGCGCCTGCGGCCTCTGATCTAACGAAGGCGAGGGGCCTTTTGGCGGGCGGGCTTCGGCGCAGCAGCCCTCAAGGGAGCTAACGCAGCATGAGTGCCATTGGTGCCGAGACCGCATTCTCCGGCAGGGACACGCCGGAACGAAGCGTCCTGCTGCTCTGGATGATCTTTACCGGACTCTCGATCTTCGCCGTCTTCCTGCTGTGGCGCTACGGGCTGATCCATCTCATGGTCGCCTCCGACCGCACCTATATTTCGAGTGTCATCGCCGTTCTCTACCTCATCACCTGCGGCCATTGTTTCTGGCGGACGCGCGCGATCGCGCGGGAAGGCGAGGTCGCAAGAGACTGCCGCGCCGTACTGTCGGCGCCGGATGGCGCCAAGGCGCTCGCCGCCGATGGGCGCGGCCTGCCGGGTGGGCTGGTCAGTGATCACATCCGCAGCCTGGTGACCAAGGCCAAGGTGCAGGCCGCTGGGCGCATCGACCAGACGCTGCTGTTGCGGACGCTGGCCGATCGGCTGCGCGGTTCCAACGGGTTTGGCGCATTCGTTTCCGACACGCTGATGAAGCTCGGCCTGCTCGGCACCATCGTCGGCTTCATCATCATGCTGGCGCCGATCGCCACCCTCGACGCGGCCGACAAGGCCGCGATGAAATCCTCGATGGGCCTGATGAGCGACGGCATGGCGGTGGCCATGTATACGACGCTGGCGGGTCTGGTCGGCTCGATCCTGGTCCGCATTCAATATTACATGCTCGATGCCGCGACCCAGCGGGTGTTTTCCGATGCCGTCATACTGACGGAGACCCACGTCACCCCGGTATTGGAAAGCCGTCCTGGAACGCCGCCATGATGGACGACTTCGGTCTCTATCCGCGCGAGGAGCCGTTCGACCCGCTCGGCGTGATGCTGTTCAAGGCGCTGCAGGTGATCGCCTTCCTGTTCTTCCTGGCGCTGCTCGCGGTCTCGCCGGACGCCAAGGACGGCAAGATCGATTCCAAGGCCGAATTCCTCATCACGATGGACTGGCCGGACAATCATCCAGATGATTTCGATTTGTTCGTGCAGGACCCTGCCGGCAACATCGCCTGGTACCGCCGTCGCGAGGCCGGTTTCCTCACCCTCGACCGCGATGACCGCGGCGGCGCCAACGATTTCATCGTCGTCAACGGCAAGAAGATCGCCTCACCGATCCGCGAGGAAATCGTCACGGTGCGCGGCATCGTCCCCGGCGAATACACCGTCAACGTCTCGCACTTTCAGGCCACCACCGGGCAACCGGTTTCGGTGAGCGTGAAGGTGCAAAAACTCAATCCGGCCGCGCAGGTGATCTTCGACAACAAGCTTACGCTCGATCACTCCGGCCATGAGAAGACGGCGGTGCGCTTCTGGCTCGACACCGCGGGCAAGGTGATCGACGTCCAGGAACGCCAGAAGTCGCTGATGGAGACGTTCCGTAACGTGCGAGCGAACGGCGCGGATCTGGACCCGAAAACCGGCGTCAGGATGCCGCGCCGTGAGTAGCCTTCAATCGGTCGTTCTCACGCTCGCACTCAGTTATGCGCTGATCGGCGCGCTGCTGCTGATCGTCCTGGTCTATGCGCGCCTGCACTGGTCGGCCAAGGCGATCGCCGTGGTCGTGACCAGCGCGTTCTACATTGCGAGCTTTGTCGGGGTGTACGGACTATTGGGTTGGGCCACCGTCGACAGGCTCCCCGTCGCGTTCAAATTGCTGCAGGCCCGGATCGTCGAGCCGCACTTGCTGGAAGGCGATCCGGGCGCGATCTATCTGTGGGTCGAGACCCTCGACGAGGGTAACCGGCCAAGTGGCGTCCCCAGGGCCTACCGGCTGCCTTACCGGGACGCGCTGGCCGAAAAGACCGACAAGGCGATGGGCGAAATCGCCGCCGGGCGTGCCCAGGGCGGCCGCGCCGCCGACCTCGGCAGCGGCCAAGGCGGCCTGATGGAGGCCGTCCGGGAGTACATCACGCCGAACACCATCATGGAGACGTCAGGCGGCGATCCCTCGACAGGCGGGGGCGTGATGGCCCCGCGTGCCGGCGACGAGGTGTCGTTTACGCCGCTGCTGCCGCCGCGAATGCCGCCCAAGGACGTGCAATAGGCCGCAATTCGGGGGGCTGGGCGGCCTCACGACCCCCGGGCCCCGGGGGCGGCGAAGGGGCCTGTCGCCGGCCATAACGCAGCCGGAATCGGCCCCAGAAAAAGCGGCAATCTCACGGATTATTGACTGACAGATATTGAAATCTGTCAGCGAGACATGCTATATCCATTGCGGACGCCAAGATCAGGTGTCACCCGGCTCGACGGTTTTGAGCCCGGGTACTCGCAAAGGACTACTCTATGACGACCCATATCATTCATCTGACCGCCCAAATCCAGCGCTGGCTCAACCAGAGCGTTGCCCGTCATCTGGCCGCGCAGGCCGAGCGGCTGGAACCGGCGACGAAACATTAACCCGCCAAGGTGATTACCTAAGGGGGAATAGATGACCACCCGTCCCATCGCATCAAAGGTGCGCGCATGAACGAAGTCGTGGTTCTGACCCCCGAACGGATTCTGGAGGTTACCGAGGACGTTCTGCGCCGCTACGGGCTGGCCAAGGCCACTGTCGTGGACGTTGCCCGTGCGCTCGATGTCAGCCACGGCAGCGTCTATCGCCATTTCCCCAGCAAGGCCTCGTTGCGCGAGGCGGTGGCCAAGCGCTGGCTCGACCGTCTCAGTGCGCCGCTATTGAAGATCGCAGAAGCTTCCGGCCCGGCGCCCGCCCGGCTGGAGAACTGGCTGCGCACGATGTTTTCGATCAAGCACAAGCGGCTCGGCGACGACCCCGAAATGTTTGCGACTTACCTGGCGCTGGCCCGTGAGGCCTGCAAGTCGGTGAGCTGCCACAAGGACTGTCTGGTCGATCAGATTGCTCTCATTCTGTCCGATGGCGTGAAGCAGGGCGCGTTCGAGGTCGCCGACCTCAAGGTTTCGGCCCGTGCCATTTTCGACGCCACCAGCCGCTTCCACCATCCCGCGCACGCCGAGGAATGGAAAGAGCCGGGTGCCCCGGCGCGGATCGATGCGCTGCTGGCGCTGGTGCTCAAAGGGCTGGAAGCGCCGCGCAAGTGCTGACGATCCTTCTGTAGTCCGAGCTGCAACGGAAAGCCCCCTTTCCCAGAGGGCCGTGATGCCTCGATCTTGGGGGCAGTAGCGGCAACGCCAGGATCGAGTGCCGAGATATCACGTTGTCCCTGAGCAGACCTCTGCGTCTCCTCTTTCGTGTCCCGTCAGTTGATCCGCCGACCTGTGATCTGCCAGGGCCCCGGATTGAGCACGAGGCCCGTCGGCTCTCCGGTCCCCTCGTGCAAGAAGGCCATGCGTGTATGATCACCGCCATCCACGACGAACTCGTTGCTCGACATCGGGACCGCCGCGATCGGTGCACCTTGCTCGAAATCGAGGACCGGAAGAGCTCCCTTGCCCTCGATCAGAAGCTTGCCATCCCTGACGGCGACTTGAAGATCGGACCCTGCTACTTCTGGTCGGATCACGGCACGGACGATCGTCAGCTCGATGAGCCCGTCCTGCCCCTTGCGCGCGATCTTTAAGCGAACCATCGTGTCGGCGGGCCCGCGCATCTTCTCAAGTGCCTGGTTGAGGGACATGCCCTGGGTCGCCTCGTCGTCGAGATGGGTGATGATGTCATTGGCCATGACGCCAGCTTTGGCGGCAGGTGCGCCGCGGATCGGAAACAGCACCTTGAGGAGACCATCCTGCATCGCGGTCTCGATGCCGAGGCCGCCGAATTCGCGGCGCTCTTGCTTGTCGCGTGAGCTGGACGACGCGAATCTGTAGGTTCCCTCGAAGGCAGCGAGTGCCGCTCGATCGATCACCGCAGGGGCTGATGCCGGCGCACCCTGGTTAGGAACCAGAAGGGCGCCGTAGGTCAGATTGCGAAACGTGTGGTTCATTGGACCGTCCTTGCCGGGCGCAACCTGGATCAGCTGCACGGCAACCAGTTGCTCCGCCGGGTCGACCCAGAAATAGGTACCCCAGACCCCGCTCCAGAAGAAGCTGCCAACCGATCCGGGCACCGTGCTCCACGCGGCATCGCTGCGGATCCCGAAGCCGAGCCCAAAGGTCGAGCCGTTGGCGAATCGGATCTCGGGCGGTAGCGCGTTCGTGGTCATCCGTCGGACAGTCGCGGGCGAGAGGATGTGCGCTCCATCGAGCTCACCACCGTTGAGCAGCATCTGGCAGAACCGCAGATAATCAGCGGCCGTCGACACCAGCCCGCCGCCGCCCGAGAACAGCGTGGTCGGTTTGGTAACGTCCCGATCAGGAAGAACCCGCGCGCCAGCCGGCGGGTCGATCAGGCGGGCAAGCTTCTCCGGCGGCACCCAAAAACCGGTGTCGACCATGTCCAGCGGCTTGAACACGCGGTTGTCGAGAAACTGATCGAGCGGCTGACCTGAGGCGACCTCGATGAGCCGTCCCAGCACGTCGGCACTGTGACCATACTCAAAGACCTCGCCTGGCTGATGGGCGAGCGGGAGCCGCGCCAGGCGGGACACGAACTCCTTCAACGTGGTGTCGCGTGCCAAGCCTTTGTCATACAGCCCGCTCTCGCGGTAGAGCTTGTGCACGGCCGTACTACCGTGGTCGAAATAGACGAGGCCGGAGGTGTGGCGCAGCAGATCCTCGACGGTCATCGGGCGCTTCTGCGGCTGAAGGCTCAGCTTGCTCTGCCCGCTCACTGGATCGCGGGTCTCGATACCGACCATCATGTCCTTGAGCTCGGGCAGATACTGGTGAACCGGGGCGGCGAGATCGAGCTTTCCCTCCTCGACCAGCATCATGGCGGCCACGCTCGTGACCGGCTTGGTCATCGAGGCGATCCAGAAGATGGCATCAGGCTGCAGCGGCACCGTCTTGGCGAGATCGCGAAAGCCAGCGGCTCGCAGATAGGCGACCTTACCATTGCGCGAGATCGCCGCAACCGCGCCCGAGAACGCGCCGGTATCGACCTGCGCCTGTTGCCAGGCGGCGATCCGTGCCAGTCGCGACGACGAGAAGCCGAGCGCTTCCGGATCGTTCACCGGCGCGGCGTCGTATGCGAACGCCCGCCAAATGCCGAACACGACGGCGAGGACGGCGAAGATCGGGGCAGTGTGTCCCCAAAATGACTTGGGAATCTTGCGCGAGATGAAACTGAGCATGAGGTCTTCCCCTATGAGCAGCCAGAGCGCTGCCTTCGACGATGACGCGTTTTCAAGGTCCTCGAAGTTTTGCAGCATTTCCGCACGATGCCGCGCCAGGAACTCCGGCGCATACAGTCCCAGGAGGAACCCGTACACCGCCCGGGAGCGAGAGCGAATGTTTCGCCCGGTGTGTACCATGGGGTCACGCGGTCCCGAGCTGGCGCCGCGCGACAGCGGCAAGACGTGACAGGCGCTCCGTTTCCGCCCTCAGCGTCGCCTGTCCGAGCGTTGTGAGCTTATAGTAGATCCTGCGCGGGTCTTGCGTATTGCCCTGGGTCACCAGACCGGCGTCGATCATGCGATCCAGAGAGCCGTACAACGTTCCCGGCCCCATTTTAACGGCACCCTGTGAGTCCAGCTTGACCTGTTGCATGATGTCGTAGCCATGCCGCTCTTGACCGAAGAGGGCCAGCAGGATGTGGAACACGGCCGGCGTCAGCGGCACCTGGGGTTCGACTTTGCCCATGCGGTCAATATATATCCGTTACGGATATAGTCAAGGGCAAACCCTGCGGTCACACAGCATTTCAGGACCTGCAGGGCCACCCGGCCTGATTGCACACCGCAAGCGGCCTGTTGTTTGATATCCCTCAAGGCGCGCGCAAGCGCGAGCGCGATGATGGACGGGGAGGAAATGTGCGGCTGGCCATCTTTGCCGATATCCATGCCAACCGGCAGGCGTTCAGCGCGTGTCTCGATTTCGCGCGCGCCCGCGGGGCCAAGCGGATCATCTGCCTCGGCGATATCGTCGGCTATGGCGCCGATCCGGAATGGGCGGTCGATACGGTGATGGGCCTGGTCGATGACGGCGCCATCGCCGTGATCGGCAACCACGATCACGCGATCAGTACCCCCTCGGAAAGCATGAATGCCGTGGCGCAGGCCGCGATCGAATGGACGCGCGGCAGGCTCAGCGCGCCGCAGCGGCGCTTTCTGGCCGGGTTGCCGCTGACGCGGCAGGAAGACGATCGCCTCTATGTGCATTCGGAAGCCTCACATCCGGCGCGATGGCACTATGTACGCGATACGCCGGACGCCGCGCGCAGCATCGCGGCCACCGATGCCCATGTCACCTTCTGCGGACACATCCACCGGCCGGCGCTCTATTCGATGTCATCGGCGGCGAAGATGACGACCTTCATTCCGACGTCAGACGTGCCGGTGCAACTGCTCGGTGGCCGGCGCTGGCTCGCCGTGCTCGGCTCGGTCGGGCAGCCGCGCGACGGCGACCCGGCGGCTTCGTTCGCGATGCTCGATACGACATCGCGCGAGCTCACCTATTGCCGCGTGCCATACGATGTCGAGACGGCGGCGGACCGGATCCGCGCCAACGGCCTGCCGCACTGGCTGGCCGATCGCCTGCTCGTGGGGAAGTGAGCAATGGTGAAGCCTTTGATCGAGCAGGGCGCGGTACTTGACGGCTTTACCGTCGGGGAGTGCGTCCACCAGGGCGGCATGGCGACGCTGTGGACGGTGACCCATCCCGGCATCAATGTGCCGCTTTTGATGAAGGTCCCGCGAGTAGCCGAGGGCGAGGATCCGGCGGCCATCGTCAGTTTTGAGATGGAGCAGATGATCGTGCCGCGGCTGGCCGGCCCGCACGTGCCGGGCTGTTTCGGCACCGGCGATTTCGACCGGCAGCCCTACGTCGTCATGGAGCGCATCCCCGGCAAGACGCTGTACAGCCGGATCGACCAATTGCCGATCCCCTACGAAGAGGCGAGGGTGATCGGCGGACAGATCGCGACCGCGCTGGCCGATCTGCACCGGCAGAACGTCATTCATCACGACATCAAGCCGAGCAGCATCATGTTCCGGCCATCAGGCGAATGCGTGCTGATCGATTTCGGCCTGTCGCATCACAACCAGTTGCCGGATTTGTTGCAGGAAGAATTCCGTCTGCCCTACGGCACCGCGCCCTATATGGCGCCGGAGCGCCTGCTCGGCGTCCGCGACGATCCGCGCAGCGATTTGTTTTCGCTGGGCGTGCTGTTGTATTTCTTCACCACCGGCGAGCGGCCGTTCGGCGAGAGCGAAACGCTGCGCGGCATGCGGCGCAGGCTCTGGCGCGATCCCTATCCGCCACGCAAGCTCAGGCCCGACTATCCGCCATGGCTGCAGGAAATCGTGCTGCGCTGCCTGGAGATCGAGCCGGTGTGGCGGCATCCGACGGCTTCGCAACTGGCGTTCGAACTGGCCCATCCCGAACAGGTCAAGCTGACCGCGCGCTCGGAGCGGCTGCAGCGCGATCCGCTCTCTACGGTGTGGCGCCGCCGTTTCAATCGCGGCCTGACGCTGCCGAAGCCGAAATCCGATGTCGCGGCCCAGCTGGCGTCGGGACCGATCGTGGTCGTTGCGCTCGATACCGAGGAGGGGTCGGGGCCGCTCAACGAATGCCTGCGCCGGACTGCCGCACAGCTGCTCTCCACATTGCCGTCGGCGCGGCTCGCCTGCCTCAACGTGCTGAGGCTCGGGCGCATCACCATCGACCGGACGCTCGACGAGCAGGGCAACAACAAGCATATCGACCGCATGGTCGCGCTGCGGCACTGGGCGCAGCCGCTGGAGCTGGATGAAAGCCAGCTCACTGTGCATGTGCTGGAGGCGGTCGATCCCGCCGCCGCGATCCTGGAATTCACCAGGGTCAATCATGTCGATCACATCGTGATCGGCGCGCGGCAGAACTCGATGCTGCGCGCGCTACTCGGCAGCGTGTCAGCCAAGGTCGCGGCCGAGGCCGCATGCACGGTGACCGTCGTGCGGCCGCCGCCGTCGGCTTTGGCGCCGGTTCACGAAGGGAGCAAGGGCTAGCGCCGGATCAGGCGTCGAATGCGCTCACTCGAGGGACTGGACGGGCGGCGCCTTTGAGCGCGGCGGGTTCGGCGCGGGATAGCTCGTGACGCGGCCTCGTTGGGCCGGGCCGGCGGAATTGGCTGCGGGGGTGGGCCCGACGGCTTCCGCCCTCGCGCCGCGCACGCTGTCTCGCGACGCCTGCCTGCGGTGCCGCGACGATCGCGAGCCTTCCAGTCCCCACGACCGCGATATCGAAGGCCCGGCCGTATAGCCGACGAAGGCGCCGGCAACTGCCCCGACCGGGCCGAGCACGACGGCGCCGGCCACCGCGCCCAGTGCGGCGTCGCCCGCGCGCTGCGCGAACGCGGAGGAGGGCACGAGCACCAGGAGCAATGTGGCGATGGCGTAGGCGGCCTTGATCATATTTCCGTCCCATCCGTTGGAAGGCGGGATGCTGGTCTGCCTTTATGGCGAGATGCGTGACGTTTTGTGGCCGGAGCGTGGACTTTCTGGGTTTCATGGCACGCTGTCCCTTAGTGTGGCCTTGCTACCCGGGCTCAAGAGCGCCCCATCCAGATGGTGCTGTCCGAGGCACCATCCTCGAGCTTCAGGCGATCGAAGCCGCACTTGGACCAGAACCGGACGGCTCGTGCATTCGCACTGTTGACGCCGACATGCGTGGCCGCGACCCCGGCGCGGGCCATCCACTCCAAGAACAGCATCGTTCCAGCGCCACGTCCCTGAGTTCTCTCCAACAGGTTCAGATGGAGATGGGCGGGATAGAGCTCGACAACCTGTTGAGGGGTACGCCGCGGGCGATGGACAGTGTGCGCGCGGCGCTGGTCCGCGGACCATTCGGTCGCCGGCGTCGCACCAGGATCGGCGTATTGTCGGCGAAGTTTTGGCCACCATTCAGCCTCAAGCCTCTCCTGCCACGTCGCGGTGTCCGGCGTACCGACGGCGAACCCCGCAATGCCGTCGTCATCTTCGACGACAAGGGCGAGCCGCGGTTCGAGAAGCGCATAAGGCGCGGAATAGATGTGACCGATCAGCTTGTGATCGCTGTATAGGTGAGAAGCGTCCCCACCTTCGTGGCCGGTTGCAAGGGAGACTGCATAAAGCGCGTCAAGGTCGGCAGATCTGAACGCTCTGATTGCGAGCACTGAACTCCTCCGCTTCGCGCAGCAGGGGCCGGCAATCCGTCAGATCGCTTCGCCGCGCGCCAGCGCCGCCGCGTTGCGGATCGCGGAAATATTGGTCTTGTAGGCTTCCATCGTACCGCCCTTGAACACCGCGGAGCCCGCGACCAGCGCATTGGCGCCGGCGGCGGCCAGCTGTCCGGCGACCTCAGGTGCCACCCCGCCGTCGACCTCGATGTCGATCGGACGTCCCGCCGTCATCGCCCTGATGTCGCTGACCTTGCCGAGCGCGGACTTGATGAAGGCCTGGCCGCCGAAGCCGGGATTGACCGACATCACCAGCACCAGATCGATCAGGTCGATGACATATTCGATCGCACTCGCCGGCGTGCCGGGATTGAGCGAGACGCCAGCCTTCTTGCCGAGCGCGCGGATCGCCTGCAGCGAGCGATGCAGATGCGGCCCGGCCTCGGCATGGACGGTGATGTGATCGCAGCCGGCTTTTGCAAACGCCTCGAGATAGGCGTCGCAGGGCGCGATCATCAGATGCGCGTCAAAGATCTTCTTGGTATGCGGGCGCATCGCCTTGATGACATCCGGCCCGTAGGAAATGTTGGGCACGAAATGTCCGTCCATCACGTCGAGATGGATCCAGTCGGCACCGGCCGCGTCGACAGCGCGGACCTCTTCGCCCAGCTTGGCGAAATCCGCCGCCAGGATCGACGGTGCGATGATCAGGGGACGCGACGCGAATTGCTGGGACATGTGCGCTTTCCCAAACCTCTTCGAAGGGCGGAATGGCCCCGCGTAACATGGGGGAGGGCCGGGGGCAATGCGCTCGCCGACGTCTCCTGTGGGCGGAAAAATCTGCCGGAGAGGGCAGCTATTGCCGGGTTTGCCGGACGGAATCGGATGCGGGAAAGCCTGGTTTTATTGGGTTTTTCTGCATGGCACGGCGCTTGCTGAGAAACACGCACACGAACGAACTGTCGGCCGCCATCGGTGCGGCCTCGTTGGAGTTCCACCATGCTCTTTGCTCTGGGCGCTGCGTCATCGGCTATCGATGCCCTCAAGGCGCTGACATCGTCGAAATCGTCTACGCAGACCACTGGCGTCAGCCAGAACACTGCAAGTCCGTTCGATCTAATGTCTTCAAGCTCGTCGGCTTCGGTCGGCTCGGGCTCGGGTTCCGGGTCAGGCGGCGGCGGTTCGCAGATATCGCCGGAGACCATGAGCGCGCTGCTCGACGCACAGAGCCAGTCGTCCGCCGGATCGACCACGGCTTCCAAGAGCCGCTCCGCCGCGCTGAAGGATCTGTTCGGGCAGATCGATGGCGACGGCGACGGTAAGATCAGCAAGTCGGAATTTGAAGAGGCGCTCGGCGCCGGCGGCACCAATCTCGCGCAGGCCGACAGCGTGTTCGGCAAGCTCGACAAGGACGGCGACGGCTCGGTCAGCCTCAGGGAACTGGCGTCGGCGCTGAAGGGCGGCAAACATCACCATGAGCATGCCGAAAGCAGCTCCAGCGACGACGGATCGAATTCCGATCCATTCTCGCAGGCCCTGCAGGGCGCTTCCTCTACATCCGTCACCAACAGCGACGGCTCGGTGACGACGTCGCTCACCTATGCGGACGGATCCAAGGTGACGATGACGTCGGCCGCGGGTAAAAGCTCATCCACATCAGCGGCATCGTCCTACAATTTCATCGAGCAGATGATCCAGCGTCAGGCCCAGGCAATTTCATCAGGCACCACCGCATCGCTCTCGGTCAGCGCCTGATCACGAGACCCGGCGAGATCCCTTCGGATGGCGATAGTTTTTTTGCCTTGAGCATGGTCTCTTCGGAAAACCGGTATCCACTTTTCCAGACCATGCTCTAACCGAAGCGATCGCTCCATGCCGGTAGCGCACCCAGAAAGGGTAGCGCGGTCGCACTGTGAACGCCGCGCGCGATCGCACGCGCGACCGTATTGGCCGCCACCATCCCGAGTTCGGTGAGACCGAACCGCGGATCGACCGACTTCTTGCCGGTCGCGGCGGCATACACCACGTCGCCATCCGTCGGGGCATGGACGGGGTAGATGGCGCGGGCCATTCCGGTTTGCGCGATCATCGCCAGCCGTTTGGCCTGCGATTTCGTCAGCACGGCATCCGTGACCACGACCACCAGCGTGGTGTTTTCCGAAGGCGTCGCTTCCGGGCCGCCCTTCAGCCGTGCGCGGAGCATGTCCGGCGTGAACGAAGCCGGCAGTCCGCGTCCGCCAAATTCGTTGTTGAGTTCGAACGGCGCCGCCCAGAACCACGGCCCGTCGCCTATGGTCACGCTGCCGACGGCGTTGACGACGGCGAGCGCCCCGACGGTGATGCCGCCATCGGTTTGCGCCGACGCTGAACCGAGGCCGCCCTTGAAATTGGCGGTCGTCGCGCCGAGGCCGGCGCCGACGCTGCCCAGCGCGAAATCGGTGCTCGCCGCACACGCTGCGGCGTAGGCGAGATCGCGATAGGGCGGAAAGCGCCCCCACGCCTTGTTGCCGCCGTTGAGCAGATCGAAGCAGATCGCGCCGGGCACGATCGGAATGACCGCCTCGCGGATTCTCAAACCCCGGCCCTGTTCGGCAAGCCAGGCCTGTACGCCGCCCGCGGCGTCCAGCCCGAGCGCCGAGCCGCCGGATAGCGCGATGGCGTCGATCTCCTGGACGGTGCTTTCGGGTTTGAGGAGGCCGTCCTCGCGGGTCCCAGGCCCACCGCCGCGCACGTCGATCGAGGCGACGGCGGGGGAATCGAAAATGACCGCGGTCACGCCGGAGGCGAGCGCGGCGTCGTCAGCGTGGCCGACGCGAACGCCGGATATGTCGGTGATGAGATTTTTCAACGCGCCTGTCCGTCAGGCCGCATCTGGCTGGGCCTCTCTCCACGGATATATCAGCCCCGAGGATTGCTCAACTGGCAAGCGCCAGCCGGATCATTCTGGCAAGCTCGGATTTGCGATAGGGTTTGGCCAGCAGCAGCACGCCGGAATCCAGCCGGCCGTGGTGGACGATGGCGTTCTCGGTATAGCCCGATGTGTAGAGCGTCTTGAGGCCCGGCCGCCGCTTCAAGGCTTCGTCGACGAGCTGGCGGCCGTTCATGATGCCGGGCATGATCACGTCGGTGAAAAGCAGGTCGATGGCGGGGACCTCGTCGATGAAGCGTAGCGCGTCGGACGCGTTGGCCGCCTCCAGCGTAGAGTAGCCTAGGCTCTCGATCTGGGTCATCACATAGCGCCGCACCAGCGCATCGTCCTCGACGACGAGGACCGTTTCGTGGCCGCCCTCGATCGTCGCCGAGACCAGCGCTTCCGCCGCGGTCTGCTGCAATCCCGTCGCCCGCGGCAGGTAGATCTTGACGGAGGTGCCGTGGCCTTGCTCGCTGTAGATCTTGACGTGTCCGCCCGACTGCTTGACGAAGCCGAACACCATGCTCAGCCCAAGGCCGGTGCCCCGGCCGACTTCCTTGGTCGTAAAGAAGGGTTCGAATACCCGTTCGAGCAGCGCGGGCGGGATTCCGGAGCCGGTGTCGCTGACCGCGATCATCACGTAATTGCCGGTCGTGACCTCGTTGTGCATGCCCGCGTAATTTTCGTCGAGGAAGACGTTGCTGGTCTCGAGCGCGAGCTTGCCGCCGTTGGGCATGGCATCGCGCGCATTGATTGCCAGATTGAGAACGGCTGTCGTCAGCAGGTTTGGATCGGCCAGCGCGGTCCATGCATCTTCGGCCAGCAGCGGCGTGATTTCGATGTTTTCGCCGAGCGTCGGGTGCAGCAGCTTCGCCGCCTCCAGCACCAGCGCGTTGACGTCGACTTCAACGGGCTGCAGCGGCTGCTTGCGGGCAAAGGCGAGGAGATGCTTGGTCAGGTTGGCGCCGCGTTCGGCGGCTTCGTCGATCAGCTTGGCGATGGCGGCAAGCTGAGGCTGATCGGCGACGGCTTCTTCAAGAATGCCGATGGTGCCCGTGATCACGGTCAGGATATTGTTGAAGTCGTGCGCGACGCCCCCCGTGAGCTGGCCGACCGCATCCATCTTCTGCGCATGCCGCAACTGAGCCTCCGCGGCCTGCTTTTCGGTCAGGTCCCGGCCGATGAAGAAATGACGGCGGACCGGCTCCGACCACGTCCCGGTCCAGTTCAGCGCGACCGCCTTGCCCTCCTTGTTGACATAGCGCGTTTCGAAATTGCGCTTGCTTTGCCCCCGTCGCGCCGCCCGCATCTCCCTGCGGGTGTGTTCGAGATCGTCGGGGTGGATGAATTCCACCGCGCTATGTCCGATCATGTCGGAAGGCTGATAGCCGAGGATCGCAGTGACGCTCGGGCTGACCTGGATGAAATTCCCCGCGGTGTCGGTCACGAGGATGAGATCGTTCGAGGAATCGAAAATGCGCCGCCGCTCCTCGATTTCCTGGCTGAGCGCATGCTGCGTCCGCTTGTTTTCGGTGATGTCGCGCGCGGCCTTGGAGATGCCGACGATCTTGCCGGAGGCCGAGCGGATCGGGGAGATGCTCAGCGAGACATCGACGGTGCTGCCATCCTCGCGCATGCGTGACGTCTCGTAATGTTCGATCGGCTCGCCCCGGTTGATCCGTTCGACGATATTGCGTACCTCGTCGCGCCGGTCCGGCGGGACGATGATGTTGATGTTCTTGCCGATCGCTTCCGCCGCCGTGAAGTCGAACAGGCGTTCGGCGGCTCCGTTCCAGCCGGTGATGGTGCCATCCAGCAGTTTGGTGATGATGGCGTCGTTGGATGATTCCACGACCGCGCTGAACAGGCCTTCGCGTTCGGTGCGAAGTCTTCTCTCGGAAGCGGCTTCCCGGCGGAACGTTCCGAGCAGACGAGCCAGCTTGGCCTGCAGGCCGACATTGTCGATCAGCAGGATGGCGAGCACGAAGCTCGCGGCGCAAAGGCCGTAGATGCGGCCGAGATAGAAGCCGACATCGAAGCGCGCGACGTTGAGGATCGCCGACAAGGCGATGTCGAACAACCAGGCGCTCATCACCACCATCAGCCAGACGTCGAGGACGGAGTGCGGCCTGCGCAGCCACAGCACCGCCAGCGCGGCGAGGCTGAGGCACCAGACGGTCGAGACCACCCCCAGCATGATGGGCGTGTAGTGGCCGCCGCTCAGAAGGATCGGCAGCCGGTCGTGCTGGGCGGTGACGAGCCAGGTGAACGCGGCGATCGCGACACTGACCGCAGCGACGCTGGCAACGATTGCCGCGGCGGTCGAACCCCGCACCTTCGGCTCGTTGTCGCTTGCCTTCAAAAGCGCATAGCCGAGGACCAGCAGCGGAAATACGCCGTGCCAGACCATGTAGAGCCAAACGGTGGTCTGCGTTCCCGCGCCGAGCAGCCCGCCGGGCGCGAACAGGCCGGGAAAGCTGAGGGCGTGGACCATCGCCGCCATGGCCGTGAACAAATATCCGCTGGTGAGCAGCAGAAGCGCCCGCGAGCGGGAAATCGCGAACTGCGAAAACAACAGGACGGCGGTGATCAGGTCGTTGATGGCCAGTGCGGACTGGTAGCTCGCCACGAATGCCGGGACCGGGGCAAGCGGCACGCCGGCAAACGGCACGGCGCAGGCGAACAGCACCGCCGAGACACCGACCACGGCGAGCGCGGGCATGTGGTCGCGGCGGGTCGCCGGCATGGTCGAAAGAAAGATGTTGCGCTCGTCACCCATTGTCGTCTCCGGCAAACTGGCAACGAACGCGCCATGGCAATAACTTCAACGCGCAAAAATAACGCCTTCGAACCGGGCCGGACACTCAGCAGATAGTTGGACGCCACTGGAATTGACGCCGCTGGAATCGCTGCGCCGAGGCTACGCTAGCGTCGCCTCGGCGGGAATCAACTCAAGGTTACATATTACCGGACGGTGCCTGACGCGGAACTCGACAAGGCAGGTAACCGGCTCTTTACCGACCGGCCGAATAATCTCCGCGGAACCGCTCAGATCCGCGAATTTTCATCGTAGGCTGCTGCGCGACCGATCCGGGAGGCTTCGATGCCCCGCGTGCTTGTTGTTGACGATCAGGCTGACGTCCGTACGATCATTTCCATCGTGCTACGCATCCAGCATTTCGAAATCGTCGAGGCAGAAAGCGCCGCTTCCGCATTGAAGCTGTTCGAGCAAGCAAACTTCGGTGAAGCAAGCTTCGACCTTGCGATCGTCGATATCTTTTTGCAAGGCACCAACGGCTCCGATCTGATCACAACGCTGCGCTCCCGCATGCCGGGCCTGCCTGTCGTTGCGATTTCAGGGATGACCGCGCTGGACTTTCTGTCCGAAACGCCTGAGCTCTCCGACGTCGTCTGCCTGCAGAAGCCATTTCGTCCGTCGGATCTGATGCGCGCGATCGAAGCGGCGCGGGGGTCGCGCGCGCAACCGGCCGATGCCGTCGCAGCGGCGGCGCGGTAGAGGGTCCGGGATATTCCGCTTTCATTGCTGCCGATCCTTCAAGCGCCGGGCTACCGCTCGGCGCGTCGCAGGCCATTGCCGTCGGCGGCCGTCTCGATCAGCGAAACCGGACCGGCTGCAAACTGGCGCTGCGGCAGGGGGACTGTCAGGCAGCAAACGAGGCCCTCCGGGCGCCAGTCGAATTCGGCCTGGCCACCGAGCTGCGACTCGATGCTGGCGATCACGCTTCTGGTTCCGAACCCGCGCGACACCGGCTTCTCGACCGGCGGCCCGCCGGTCTCCACCCATATGATCTTGAGAAGACCCGCATGGTCTTCCCAGCCCACCGTCAGCCGGCCCGACAGCGCCGACAGGGCGCCGTACTTCGCCGAATTGGTGACGAGCTCGTGCAGCGCCAGCGCAACGGTCTGGGCCGTCGCCGGCTCGAGCTGGACCTCCGGACCGGACAATTCGATCTGTTCGCCGGTGGAATAGGGCGCCAGCTCCTCGTCGATCAGTTTTCTTATTTCGGCGCCTTGCCAGCTCGACAGCGAAAGCACGGTGTGCACCCGCGCCAGCGCGTTGATCCGTCCTTCGACCGAACGGACGTAGGTCTTCACGTTGTCGCCGCGCGTCAGCCGGACGATGGATTGCGCCAGCGCCAGTGCGTTCTTGGCGCGGTGGTCGACCTCCCGCGCCAGCAGGTTCTGCCGCTCTTCGGCCTGCTTGCGCTCGGTGATATCGACGGTGACGCCGCTGACGCGGATGACGTGGCCGCCCTTGTCGGTGCTTGCCGCCGCCGTGCCGGCGCACCAGCGCACCTCGCCGTTCGGCCGGACGATGCGGAATTCCGCTTCGTATGATTTCGAACCTCGGGCGAAGCTCGCCCACGCCTCGTGCAATTCATGAACGTCGTCGGGATGAAACAGCGCCTGGATATTGGCCGGAGTCAGCTCGAACTTGTTGGGGTCGATGCCGAGTATCTGATACTGGCCTTCGTCCCACATCCAGTCGCCGTGGACCCAGTCCCAGTCCCACGACCCCATTTTGCCCGCGGCGATCGCGAGGCTGCGGCGCTGTTCGCTTTCCAGCAGTCGTGTGTGCGATTCCTCCAGTTCGGCGGTGCGGGCGCGAACGCGATCTTCGAGCTCGACGTTGAGGCGTTCGAGCTGCCGCGTCTTGCGATAGAGCTCCGCAAATACCTTGATCTTGGCGCGCAACACCTCCGGCACGACGGGCACCGGAACATAGTCGACCGCGCCCATTTCATAGCCGCGCAGCCGGTCGATATCGCTGACCTGAATCGCGGAGATGAAGATCATCGCCGTTTTCTGGAAGCGGGGATGTTCGCGGATCATCGCGGCCAGTTCGAACCCGTCCAGTTCCGGCATGCAGACGTCGACCAGGATGATGGCGACATCGTTCTTGAGCAGGAACTCGAGCGCTTCGCGCCCGGACGACGCCTTGACCAGGTTCTCGCCGAGTTCCTTGAGGATGACTTCATAGGCGAGCAGCTTCGCCGGCTGATCGTCAACCAGAAGAATGTTTACCTTGTCTTGGTCCATCATCTGCTTACGCCGGTCAACGGTGTAACCACATTCTTATCGCGAGCAGCAACTGCTCGGTGTTGACGGGTTTGGCGAGATAGTCCGAAGCGCCGGCTTCGAGACATTTCTCGCGGTCACCCTTCATCGCCTTGGCGGTCAACGCGATGATCGGAAGGCGGCCAAAGGACGGGTTTTGCCTGATAACGCCGATGGTCTGATATCCGTCCATTTGCGGCATCATGATATCCATCAGCACGATTGCGATATTGGGGGTGGACTCGACCAGCGCGATGGCCTCATGGCCTGTCGTCGCAGTCAGCACCTTCATTCCGCGCCGTTCTAATACGCTTGAGAGCGCAAAGATGTTCCGGGCGTCATCGTCCACCAGGAGTGCGGTCTTGCCAACCAGATCCTCATCGGAGCTATTGAGCTTTTCGAGCATTCTCTGCTTCTCAACGGGCAATTCCGTGATCACACGGTGCAGAAACAGCGACGTTTCGTCGAGCAGGCGTTCCGGCGATTCGACGCCTTTCACCACGATGCTCCGTGCCATGGTGTGAAGTTCCGCATCTTCCTCGGCCGAGAGTTCCCGTCCCGTGAACACCACGACAGGTACATTCGACAGCGTTTCGTCGTTGCGGAGCCGGTCGAGCACCTCGAAGCCGCTCATGTCAGGCAGCCGCAGATCCAGCACGACGCAGTCGCACGGCTGGTTCCGCATCGTCGACAACGCATCGGCGCCGGTGTAGGCGGTGAGGATCTCGATGTCGTCGTGACCGAGCAATTCGGTGATGCTCATCTGCTCGGCGGCGTTGTCCTCCACGATCAGCAGGCGCTTGCGCCGGGGCTTGGCGTATTCCTTGATCTGCGACAGCGCCGCGCTGACGCCCTCGGTCGTCGTCGGCTTGTTGACGAAGGAAAACGCGCCGCGCGCCAGCGCGTGCTGACGGTCTTCGTCGAGCGTGATGATCTGCACCGGAATGTGCCGCGTCAGCGGATTGTGCTTGAGCTGGCTCAGCACGGTCCAGCCCAGCATGTCCGGCAGGAACACGTCGAGCGAAACCGCTGATGGCTGGAACTGCTTGGCGAGTTCGAGCGCCTCGGCGCCGCGGCCGGCGACCAGCACCTTGAAGCCCTTGTCGCGCGCGAGGTCGATCAGCACCCGCGCATAATGCGGATCGTCCTCGACGATCAGGAGAATGGTATCTCCCGGCTCGAGGTTGAGCCGGTCATCCGGCAATTGCTCGATGACGCGCTCCTGCGTCGCTGCGACCTGCAGCGCCGGCGTTGACGCGAAAGGCGACGGGGCAGGGGCTCGTGGCGCAACCGTCGGACCGGAATATTTCAGCGGCAGATAGAGCACGAAGGTAGAGCCCTTGCCGGGCGCGCTGCGCAGGTGAATTTCGCCGCCGAGCAGGCCGGCGAGCTCGCGGCTGATGGCGAGGCCGAGGCCGGTGCCGCCGTATTTCCGGCTGGTGCCGGCGTCGGCCTGCTGGAACGCCTCGAAGATCAGTTTCTGCTTCTCCAGCGGGATGCCGATGCCGGTGTCGGTCACCTCGAAGGCGACGACGGCCGGCGCATGGTTCAGGATCGGGTGCTCGGCGCTCCAGCCGCCGACGACGGCAGATACGGTCATCTTGACGCCGCCCTCCGCAGTGAACTTGAACGCGTTCGACAGCAGATTTTTCAGAACCTGCTGCAGACGTTTCGAGTCAGTGACCATGCTGCGGGAGAGATTCTCGTCGACCTCGACGCTGAACGAAAGCTGACGGTTCTCGGCTTCGTGACGGAACGGGCGTCCGACCGTCTCCAGCAGGCTCGATGTCAGGATCTCCTCGGCATCGACGGTCACCGTGCCGGATTCGATCTTCGACAGGTCGAGGATGTCGCTGATCAGGTTGAGCAGGTCGGTGCCGGCGCCGTGGATGGTGCGGGCGAACTCGACCTGTTTTGCCGACAGATTGCCGTCCGGATTTTCGGTGAGCTGCTGGCCGAGAATCAGGATGCTGTTGAGCGGCGTACGCAGCTCATGCGACATGTTGGCGAGGAATTCGGACTTGTACTTCGAGGTCAGCGAAAGCTCGGTCGC
>Ga0307510_10002881_pt1 | contig 19788 bp, 18 predicted proteins | sample 12_EM_MG_FD_207224 | JGI IMG/M metagenome (GOLD analysis project Ga0307510, IMG submission 207224) | Populus trichocarpa ectomycorrhiza microbial communities from riparian zone in the Pacific Northwest, United States - 12_EM | ecosystem: Host-associated > Plants > Roots > Unclassified | place...
GTCTGTCTCGCTGCGGTTGGAAGATCTTTCCGAGGTTTGCATGCTGAAACGAAACACACCAGGATACTTAGCATCTCTTTTGGCCGCTGGCCTTCTGGCGGCCGGGTCTCTCCGTGCGCAGATGCCGCTATCGAGCCTGAGCGGCGCCGATCAAAAACCAAGTGTTATCAGTCCCCTGGCCCAGCCAACGCTCTCCGACGGCGCGCTTCAGCTGATGGAGCTTGAGGGGCGGTTTGCCGCGGCCGTGGCAACGGGCGGAGGAAAAGCCTTTGTCAGCTGGTTCGCCGAGGATGCGGTGACGCTGAACAACGGCAAGCCTGCGGTGATGGGACGCGTGGCAATCGCGACGCAGGCCAACTGGGACCCCAAGGAGTACCAGTTGAGCTGGGTTCCCGAGGGAGCGCAGATGGGGCCTTCGAACGATATGGGCTTCACCTGGGGACACTACGAGGGCCGTTCGAAGGACAAAAATGGTCAACCAGTCGCCATCTCCGGCCGGTACATCACGGTGTGGAAAAAAATGCCGAACGGAGAGTGGAAGGTTGCCCTCGATGCCAGCGCGAACGAGCCCCCGGCAGCGGGCGAATGTTGTGTCGTTCCTAAGCCTTAAGAACTTGCTACACCTAAAGTAGGAGTGCGGCACGAACGCGGAATCTCCTACCATCGAGACAGCCAAATGAATGCCCTTTCAGTCAAAGATGACGCGCTCCGGAGCCAGGCCCTCGAGCAGTACGAGGTGGTCAACTCGGCTACGGATCCTGTGCTGGACGAGATCGTTCGTCTGGCAGCGCAACTCTGCGACGCTCCCGTTGCCTTCGTCTGCCTTGTAACCCAGGACCGCTTGCAGCTGAAGGCCCGCCTGGGGGTGGAGACAGGCGAGGTATCCCTGGGCAGTCTGCCCTGCGAAATTACGATCCAGGGCGACTCGGTCTACGAGCTCTACGACACGCGGCTTCATCCCGACTTCGCCCCCGACGGCATCCTTCTTGAGCGCCAGCCATACCGGTTCTACGCCGGCGCACCGCTGGCGACCCCGGGGGGAGTGAACATCGGCGCTCTGGCTGTCCTTGACCGCAACCCGCGAAGCCTGACCCCGGCCCAGGTGGATGCGCTTGGCATCTTGAGCCGCCAGATCATTACGCGCCTGGAGCTGAATGGCCGTATCCGTCAAATGGACCGCGCCGCACGCTCGCAGCGCAGGATTGAGTCAGCCCTTACGGTGGAGAGGAACTTCGTCTCCGCGGTACTCGATACCGTTGGCGCGCTGGTCGCCGTGTTCGATACGGCGGGCCGCATCGTTCGCTTCAATCGCGCCTGTGAGACCGCCTCCGGATACGACTTCGCTACGCTCGTTGGACGGTACACCTGGGACCGGCTAATTCCGCGCCACGAGATCCCGGAGGCCATCGAGACCTTCGAGCGACTGCGCAATGGCCCCTTCCCTGCCGCTTTCGAGAATCAGTGGCTCAACCGGGATGGCAGCCTCAGGCGCATCGCCTGGTCGGCCACCGCACTCAGGGACGCGCAGGACCAGGTTTCCTTCATCATCGCCACAGGCATCGACGTCACCACGCAGCGGGCAGCAGAGTGGACCCTGCGCGAGAGCGAAGCGCGCTATCGCCAGCTGGTCGAAGGTTCGCTCGGTATCGTCTTCACCCACGACATGAACGGACGCCTGCTGTCACTGAACGTGCATGGCGCAGAGACTGTTGGGCGGACGGTAGAAGGAATGGTCGGCAACCCGCTCGCCAGGTTCGTCCCCGTGGATCGTCGCACTGCAATCGACGACTATCTGAAGACGATCGCGGATTCGGGCGAGGCCCAGGGAATGCTCTACCTGGAGCACACCGACGGCGAGACCCGTGTGATTGCGTATCGCAACAAATTGATCGCAGCTCCGGGTCGGGCGCCCTACGTTCTCGGCTTTGGCGTGGACATCACCGAACAGGTCCGCGCAGAGGGCCGGCTCCGTACCCTGACCCGGCAGTCGGACTCGATCCTTGAGTCGGTGGGCGACGGAATCTACTGCATCGATCTCGATGGTCAGGTCACCGTGGTCAACGCCGCCGCTGCGCAGATGCTGGGCTACCGGCAGGAGGAGATGCTGGGCCGCGTGATGCACAACCTGGTCCACCATACCCGGGTCGACGGCACACCGTACGAGAGCGACGAATCCCCTATCCGCAAGAGTCTCTTCAACTTCGGGACAGCGCGTGTCACCGACGAGATCTTCTGGCGCAAGGACGGCACCAGCTTCCCGGTTGAATATGTAGCTCGTCCGCTGATCGATACCAACACGAGTGAGACCGGCGAACCTCGCGCCATCGGCGTGGTTGTCGCCTTCACCGATACGACGGAGCGTCGCGCGCTGGACCGGATGAAGGATGAGTTCATCTCCACGGTCTCTCACGAGTTGAGGACGCCATTGACTTCGTTGCGCGGCGCGCTCGGGCTGCTGGCAGGAGGCGCGCTGGAGAAACGGCCGGAGAAGGCGAACCAGATGCTCGAGATCGCCATCAACAACACCGACCGGCTGGTGCGGCTGGTGAACGACATTCTCGATCTCGAGCGCATCTCGAGCGGGAAGAGCGAGCTGCACTCGACGATGACGAGCGCCGAGGACCTTTTGCGCAAGGCCGTCAGTGCGCAGGAGGCGGTCACGCCGAAGCCGACGGCGCGAATCTTCTACGAGGCCAAAGGGGTCAGCGTATGGGCCGACCCGGACCGCATCCTGCAGGCGCTCGACAGCCTGCTCTCCAACGCGATCAAGTTTTCTCCACCAGACGGAGAGATTCACCTCACGGCTCGCATGCTGGATGATCAGGAAGCGCTGATCGAAGTCAGCGACAAGGGTCAGGGCATCGCCGAAGACAAGCTGGAACATATCTTTGAGCGCTTCCAGCAGGGGGATGCTTCAGACACGCGCACGCTGGGCGGCACAGGCCTCGGGCTGGCGATCTGTCGCACCATCGTCAATCAGCACGGCGGCCGCATCTGGGCGACCAGCATACCAGGCAAGGGCACGACCTTCCATTTCACCCTTCCAACGAAACCGCGCACGAACCTGCGGTAAAGCAGGCTGCGTGCGCGTGATCTTCATAGATCGATGCTTCGTTTTCAGTAGATCTATTCTTCGTTTTCGCGGAGCTTCGCAATGACCCCGAAGTCTTCCAGCGTCGTCGTGTCGCCCTTGACCTCGCCTGTCGTCGCCAGTTCGCGCAACAGTCTCCGCATGATCTTGCCGCTACGCGTCTTGGGCAGGCTGTCGGCAAAGCGAACGTCATCCGGACGGGCAAGAGCACCGATCTCCTTGGCGACCCATTGGCGAATCTCCTGCTTCAGCTCCTCGGAGACCTTGTGCCCGTGCTCCAGCGTAACGAAGGCACAGATGGCCTGGCCCTTGAGATCATCGGGACGGCCAACGACCGCGGCCTCTGCCACCTTGGAGTGCGCGACCAGAGCCGACTCGATCTCCATCGTGCCGAGGCGATGGCCGCTGACGTTCAGCACGTCATCCACGCGTCCCATCAGCCAGTAGTAGCCGTCGGAGTCACGGCGGGCGCCGTCGCCGGTGAAGTAGCTTCCCTGAATTTCGCTGAAGTAGGCCGCCTGGTAACGCTCGGCGTTGCCGTAGACCGTGCGAGCCAGCGCGGGCCATGGCGTACGGAAGACCAGCAGACCGCCTTGTCCATCGGGAACCGGCTCGCCTTCTTTTGTAACCACTTCAGGAACAATTCCGAAGAACGGCCGCGTCGCCGAACCTGGCTTGGTCGCAACTGCTCCCGGGATTGGAGCAATCATAATCGCGCCGGTCTCCGTCTGCCAGAAGGTGTCGACGATGGGGCAGCGCTCCTTACCAATCTCGCGGTGGAACCACATCCACGCCTCAGGATTGATGGGTTCGCCTACCGTGCCCAGCAGACGCAGTGAGGCAAGAGAGTACTTCCGCACCCATTCCACGCCCCACTTGGTGAAGGCACGGATCGCGGTAGGGGCCGTATAGAAGATGGTGACCTTGTGCGCGTCGATGATCTTCCAGAAGCGATCGTTCTCCGGCCAGTTGGGAGCACCCTCGTACATCAAAACAGTCGCTCCGTTCTGCAACGGCCCATAGACCACGTAGCTGTGACCTGTCACCCAGCCAATGTCGGCCGAGCACCAGTAGACGTCGTCATCGTGCAGGTCGAAGATGTACTTCGACGTCAGATATGTCTGTACGCCATATCCCCCCGTCGTGTGTACCAAACCCTTTGGCTTGCCCGTGGTTCCCGAGGTGTAGAGCAGATAGAGCGGGTCTTCCGAATCCATCCACTCCGCCGGGCACTCTGCGTCAGCTTTGGCCATCGCATCGTGCCACCAAATATCTCTTCCCTCGGTCATAGGGACGGGCGTTCCGCTGCGGCGATAGACAATGGTGTGCTGGACAGTCGGGCACTGCACCAGTGCCTCGTCGACGATCTGCTTGAGCCTGATCTCGGTGCCACGGCGATACGAGGTGTCCTGAGTGATCACTGCCAGGCAGGCTGAATCGTTGACGCGATCGACGATAGCGTGGGCCGCGAAGCCGCCGAAGACCACCGAATGCACCGCGCCAATCCGGGCGCACGCCAGCAGCGCAATCGCCAGTTCGGGACACATTCCCATGTAGATGGCGACGCGGTCACCTTTCCTGATTCCAATTCCCTTCAACACATTGGCGAAGCGCTGTACCTCGGCGTGCAGATCGCCATAGGTCAGCTTGCGCACTTCTCCGGGCTCGCCTTCCCAAAGCAGGGCCACCTTGTCGCGCCGCGATCCCAGGGCATGACGGTCGACGCAGTTGTGCGCCAGGTTCAGCTTGCCGTCGACAAACCATTTCGCGCCGTTCGCAGAACCGTCGGGGCCGGGTTGCAGCACTTTGGTCCACGGGGCAAACCAATCCAGCTCCGAGGCAGCCTCCGCCCAGAACTTCTCGGGCTGCTCTACGCTGCGGCGATACATCTGCTCATACTGGTCGAGGCTCGAGATATGCGCTTTCGAGCGAAACTCCTGCGAGGGTTCAAATGATCTGTTTTCTCTCAGGCTCGAATCCAGATTTGCTTTCGTCTCCGCTGTGGCCGTCACTACCATCCTCCATTTTTCCACCCTAACGTTACGCTAGCGTTCACACGACCGGCAACTGTTGCGCGTGAAACGCAAAGGAACTAGAACGTTTGCCCTATTGCAATAGCTCAAGCGCCGCGCTGGTCATCGCAGTCACCCCAGTCCTTAGAGCAGGCTCGGGCAGCGGGGCAAAGTGGGCAGAGTGCAGCGCCGGCATGGCGATCCCTTTGCTTTGGTGCTCGGCAAACTCCTTCGGGTCGTCGGCGCCCAGCCAGAAGATCACGTAGGGAACCTTGCCGTTATCGCCGAAGAAGCCAAAGTCCTCGCTCCCCATGATGGGCTTCACTTCGATCACATGCTCGGCGCCAAGTTTGGCGGTAAATACCTTCTGCAATTTTGCAGACAATTCGAGATCGTTGATGGTCGCTGGCGTCGATTCATGCTCGAGCACGTTGACGATCGGCATCCTGTCCTCGGGAACTCCGGCGGCAATGGCGACGCCCTTCGCAGTGCGCTTCACGCCTTCGATGATGGTCTGGCGCACCGCCTCGCTATAGGCGCGGGTCGTCAGCTCCAGCTTTACCTCGTCAGGGATGATGTTGCGCTTGGTGCCACCGTGAATCTGGCCGACGGTAACGACCGCTGGCTGTTGAGGCGGTACGGAGCGGCTGACGATCGTCTGCAACTCGGTGATGAACTCTCCCGCCATCACAATGGGATCTTTGCCCGCCTCGGGCGCCGAGCCGTGGCTGCCGACGCCACGCATGATCACATCAATGGACGTCGAGCTGGCCAGCGCGGGCCCGGGAACGACCGCTACCAGCCCGGCCGGAAATGGCGAATCATGCAGTGCGATCGCCATGTCCGGCTTGCCGAACTTCTCGTAGACATGGTCGTCCATCATGGCCTTGGCACCGTCGATGGTCTCTTCGCTGGGCTGCCCCACCAGCATCAGCGTGCCGTGCCACTGGCTCTTCATCGAAGCCATCGCGCGCGCGGTGCCGAGCAACGTCGTCACATGGATGTCGTGGCCACAGGCATGCATGACGCCGACATCCTGCCCGGCAGGGTTGGTTGAACGGACCTTGCTTGCATAGGCCAACCCAGTCTCTTCCGTCACCGGCAGCGCATCCATGTCGGCACGGATCAGCAAGGTCGGCCCAGCACCGTTCTTCAGGATGCCAACGACGCCGTACGCCTGCGATCCGTCGTAGTAGTGGCCGATCCGTTCCGTGACGGTATAGCCGGCTTTGCGCAGCTCCTCGGCGACAAATGCCGACGTCTTTTCCTCGTGGTGCGAGAGTTCGGGAGCAGCATGCAGCTGCTTATACGTCGTCACCAGGGAGGGGATCTCGCGATCGACAAACTGAGAAACGTTCTGCGCCGATGCCGATACCGTCAGCGCACCACACCCTGCCGCAACAAGCCATCTCTTCATTCGATCACTCTCCCCGCCCTATGATGGCACAGCCTAGAGTGCACTCCACGCGAAACTGCCTGCAACCACAGGCCGATACAATTGAGCCATCATGGCATCCTCCACACTGTTCTGGTCCGTCGGCATCGGTTTTTTCCTGGGCTTTGCCTTTGGCGTGGGCTGCGCGCTCGCCGTGATGTATTCGATTTACATGGGCGGCTACAGGGCAGCGATTCGCGAATCCCGACTGCCGGAACCGCCGGAACGCTATCGCAAAGCCCTCAGCAAGATTGAAGGCGAGACGTCACGCCAGTAGCAAGTTCTCCTCATCTCCGAACAGCCAACAGCGCCTTCATCTCTCTTACTTCCGCAGTGAGTGCCTGGATATCGCGAAGGATCTCGCCCCGCTGCCGTCCTTCACGCAAGGGATCAGCCTCCTCCAGGTAGAAGTTTCCGCTTGGCTCGAGCACGCACTTCTCTACCTGCGAGTAGTCACTGAGTCCCTGCTTATGCAGGACACCTTTGAGTTCCAGCTCGGTCAACGCCTCGCGCTTCATCGCCTCATGATCGACGATTCCCTGCCGGATCAGCACCGTCTCGTCGCCCGACGCAAGCCGACTCAGCGAAGGGACGCGAAAGAGCAGGCGCGAGACAAGATAATTGATCGTCAGCAGCGAGAAGACTCCAACGATACCGCCGGAGACGGTGTTGTCATCGCCGATGATCGAGTTCTGTACCGTATTCGAAAGGCACAGCAGCACGACCAGGTCGAAGGGATTCAGCTGCGCCAGCTCGCGCTTTCCGAAGATGCGGAGAAACAGAACCAGGCACAGGTAGACGATCACGGGCCGCAGGATCTTCTCTAGCAGCGGAAGGTGCAGGTGAAACATGCTTTCGATCACAGGGAACTCCTCTGCGGTCTAAGACGCCTGCAGCCCGCATAGCGTCTCAGGCGTATCGCTTCAGATGCCACTGCCACGCGCTGTCGATGATCTGATCCAGCTCGGCGAACTTCGGCTGCCAGCCCAGCTCGGCCTTGATCTTGTCTGAGCTGGCGACCAGTACCGCCGGATCGCCCGGACGGCGGTCATGCTCTTCGACTGTGATCGGCTTGCCGGTGACGCGCTGCACCGAGTCGATCACCTGGCGCACCGTGAATCCCTTCCCGTTGCCGATGTTGTAGATCAGCCTGCTCTGCTGATTGAGCGTTGCCAGCGCAAGGAAGTGCGCTTCGGCCAGATCGCGGACATGGATGTAGTCGCGGACGCAGGTGCCGTCTGTGGTGGGATAGTCCTTGCCGAAGATCTTGATGTTGGCGCGCCGCCCCATGGCGACGTCGAGGATCAGGGGGATCAGGTGCGACTCCGGCTCATGGGCCTCACCGTAGCCCTCGATAGCTCCGGCTACATTGAAGTAACGCAGGCTGGCATAGCGAAAACCATGAACGCTGTTCATCCAGGTCAGCATCTGCTCCACCAGCAGCTTGCTCTCGCCATAGGCGTTGGTGGGCAACAGGCGCGCATCTTCGGTGATCGGCGTACTGAGCGGCTCGCCGTAGCAGGCAGCCGTGGAGCTGAAGACCAGCTTATCGTGGCCGGTAGCCAGCATCGCCTCCAGCAGGGTCAGCGTGGACATGGTGTTATTGCGGAAGTAACGCTCGGGGACCTTCATGCTCTCGCCCGCCTCGATCAGGGCCGCAAAATGCATGACGCCATCGAACTTTTCCTCACTGAGCGTCGATTCAATCAGCCCGCGATCAGCCAGATCGCCCTCGACAAGGCGGGCACCCGGGGCCAGGGCCTCCCGGCGACTATGGCAAAAATTATCGAATACCGTTACTTTATGGCCTACCTCCAGGAGCAGGCGAGTTACCGTGCCACCGATATATCCCGCGCCGCCTGTCACTAAGATGTTCATTTCTATCTCCTTATAAGTTTAACGCATAGCACGAAAGTACCAGTGTCAAGCTAGGCCCATTGCGGCACTATACTTGCAGTAGTGGGTTGGTAGAGTCTCGGAAAAAATACCGGAATGGTCTTCCAATTGCGTGGCCTGCTGCAACCTTTGGCGTATGTTTTTCCGTCTGTCTTGATAAAGATGCGCGGCGATGAAAATCACAGTCATCGTCCAACCATTGTTGCACCGAGGCGGCAGGCGAAAGGCCCTCCCCTCGAACGGCTCCAATTTGGAAGCCGGCGTAACAACTAAAAACTGGTTCAGGTTTTTCTCCCCCCTGGAACCGGTCTTAATCTTCCGCCTCCCCAAAGACGGCGACTAAGGACGTTTATGGCTAAGCCGCTTCGTACTGAAGACCCCGCACCGCAGAGTATTCAGTTCTCCCACTTTGGTGTTCTCAATGACGGCAATCAAAGCAAGGGCTCACTTTTCACCTCGATCACTGTCAACCTGGTAATCGCCATCATTGTCTGCATTTTGGGCGCAGCAGCAAGGAAGACCATTGAAACCCACACCAAGCTGACGGAGATTAGCATTGCACTGCCGCCGAAAGAGATCCCGCCGGTCAGACCAAAGATTGTTCCCAAGCTACCGCCCCCGCCTGTCGCCAAGGTCGAGCCGCCGAAGATCAAGATGCCTGAGATCAAAACTCCTGAGCCGCCAAAGATCCCAGAGATCAAGATGGCGCACCCTACTCCCGTCCTTGTTCCGGCGCCTCCCAAGCGGGTTATCGCGCCTCCCGCGCCTAAAGTGGTCTCTCTGGCCCATCCGCAGGCCGCCGCTGTCGTCAACAACTCACCACATCCGGCGCCGGTTGCCCTGGGACAGGCGAATAACCCAATTGCCCCTTCCAATCGCCCCGCAACCGCAGATATCAACCTCGGTCAGCGCGGTCTGGCTGGAATGCCGGCGTCAAACTCCGGCAGTGGCCCTCGCGCTACCGCGGTGCAGCTGGGTTCCGGATCGCCCGGCAGCCAGACCATGGCAGGCAATGGCGTGCGCCCCGTACAGGGCGTAAAACTTGGAGTTCCCGGCGGAACGGGACCGATGAATTCCACTGGCCGCGTTGCCGGCCCGACGGGCCCAGTCAATCTGGGTCAGGCACAACAGCCAGCAATGCCTAAACCGGTGGCGCCAAGCGCTGCAGCGGCAAAGGCTCCAAAGGTGCTCTTCAAGCCGCGCCCTGAGTACACGGCAGAGGCAATCAAGCTTCGTATCGAAGGCACGGTTTCGGTCAGGCTGCGTGTCTCCTCCAGTGGTGCCGTCCAGGTTCTCGGGGTCACCAGCGATCTGGGACATGGCCTCGGGGAATCAGCGGTTCGTGCGGTGCAGGCAACGCGTTTCCAGCCCGCAACCGACGCCGCAGGAAATCCAGTGGATTGGGAAGGTGTCGTCAACGTTGCTTTCCAGCTCGCCGGATAGCCTCGTCGTAACAGTCGCAACAAATAGAAGCTTACCGTACTGCATTTTTTTGCATCTATCAATAGAATCAGAAAATTATACTCGGGGATGTACTAACGTCACCGCAGGAGCCTCGAATCATGAACTTCAGGAACCGACCTAAGGCTGGTCTCGCATTGGCCCTCCTTGCAACCGGATTTTCGGCGCAGGTAGCCTTTGGCCTCCCGCTACTGGGGAAGAAGAAGACGGACCAGGATGTCCTCCCCGCTCGAAAGCTGACCGCCAGCCAGAACCAGTTGATTGACCAGGCCATCGCCCGGGAAAAGGAGGTCATCAAGACCGTCAGGGAGCGCGCTCCCCTGGTCGAGACCTACATCCAGAACATGCGCCCCGACGATGTTCTGGGCCAGGCTCCTGAGTCTGACCAGCACTTCCTGAGCCGCATCGAGTTCGGCAAGATCATTGGTGGCAGCGGCTACGAGATCAACCGGTCAACCTCCGAGGGAGGCTCGGGGAAGATGGGCTTCTTCAAGAATTCCATGTCAGCCATCACCGGCCTCGGAAGCAGCCTTCGTCTGAACTTCAATGAAGCTGGTTTTGTCCAGATGCTGCTGATGGACTCGAATGACTTCGATCGCCAGCACTACGCCTTCGGCTATGTCCGCAACGAGTTTCTCGGCAATACGCCGACGGCTGTCTTTGATGTAACCCCCTCCAACGGCAAGCGCGCCTACGGACGCTTCTTCGGACGCATCTGGATTGAGACCCGAAGCGGCAACGTCGTTCGCTTCAACGGCAACTTTGCCGGTTCCGAGAAGGACTCCAGGGAGTTTTACCACTTCGACAGCTGGCGCACGAACGTCCAGCCCGATCTCTGGTTGCCAACCTCCTTCTACGTGGAAGAGAGCAATCCCAAGAGCGTGAGCCGCACCCTGGAGTTCAAGGCGATTAATCACATCTGGGGCTATGTCCTCAAGGTCCCGCAGAAGGACTCGAACAACACCTCGATGGATGTGGTGGGAGCGACCGATGTCAGCAACGACGCCCAGGACCTCAGCCCGCTTGGAGCCCAGCGCGCGTGGGTGCAGCAGGCGGAGGACAACGTTGTTGAGCGCCTTTTCCAGGCCGGCCTGATCGATGCCCCCAGCGAGTTCGACAAGACGCTGGAGGCACTGGCAGGAAACATCCTCGCATACAACAACATTACGCTCTCGCGCCCCATCCGCTGCCGCACGCTGCTGACGGAGCCGCTGGAGTCTCTTTCGATCGGCAACACCATCATCCTGTCCAAGAGCCTGATTGATACGACAGCCGTCGTCAGCCAGGACGGCGCCCAGCAGATGGGCAATCTGAATGCGATTCTCGCCTTCCAGATCGCTCATATTCTCCTGGCGCACCGCCTGGATACCAAGTACGCCTTCAACGACAAGATGCTCTTTCCCACCACATCGGTCTTCAAGCGCATTCCGATGCACCACACCGATGCAGACAACGATGCAGCCGCCAAGAAGGCCATCGAACTTCTCGGCGCCAAGGAGCTGGTGGGCGGACAACAATACTTTGGCCTCTACCTGCAACAGCTGCAGGAGAGGATCAAGTCACTCAAGGCACTCAATCAGCCGATGATTGGTGATGGGCTGGTCAAGAGTGACTCCGATCAGACCTTCTGGCTGGCTGCCATGATGGCCAAGTCGCCCAAGCTGGACATGAAGGATCTGAAGCAACAGGCAGCCATGCCGCTGTCGAACTTCCTCCGTCGCGACCCCTGGACGGATCAAGTGATTACGCTGCACCCCGCGTTTGAGCCTCTGCTCTCCCCTGCCGACAAGATGCCTTTCGAGGTCGAGCCGGTTTACATCAAGCTTGGCTACTACAAGCCACCAGCCGAAGCAGCACCAGCAGCCCTCCCAGCGAACGCAGCTCCTCCGGCAGCAAACACTGCTCCGGCCGATGCCCAACCAGCGCCAGCAACCACAGCAACACCTCCGACAGCTACACCTGCCAATCCGCAAAACTAAGAACGAACTTCTTTTTTGACCGGCCTCTTCCGAGGCCGGTCTCAGGTGACGAATCGGTAGAGAGTCATATGCTATTCCTCCCTATCTAAACCGCTATCAGATAACCCACGGAGTTTGTTACAGTTGAAGCGATTATTCCAATTTTGCCTGCTTACCTGCCTGATCGGGACCATGGTCGACCGTTCCTTCGCTCAGGCTGTCCCCACAGCAACACGAGCCGGAATTGCGCAACTTGGAGTTGGTTACACGTTTGCCAAGCCTGATTACGGCCCCCGAAAGGTTCAAGGGGGCACTGTCTACGGAACCTTCGACTTTACCCGTCACTGGGGCATCGAAGGCGACGTCCACCTTGTCAGCATCGTGACCCCGAATGATATTGGAGAAGATTCCTATCTGATCGGGCCGAGGTATGTGTTTCGTCACAACCGCTTTATGCCCTATGCCAAGGTTCTCGGCGGATTGGGCAGGTTCCAGTATCAGTACGACTACACGCCACACACCAGCTATACCTACGGGGTCTACGCCTTTGGCGCCGGCCTCGACTACCAGGCAACCCGCCATCTCAACGTTCGGGCATTCGACTTCGAGTATCAGAAGTGGCCAGGATACCCGACAAACGGTCTTACCCCTCTGGTCTTTACCTTCGGCGCAGCTTACGCCTTCCGGTAAGGACCCCGATAATATCCATATCAAGCAATAGAGCCTTTTCAACCAAGTTGATTCATAGTTAAGGCTCAGGGCCTCCCGGACCGATAGGTCTTTGGGGGGCCCGAATTTAAGGAGTGTACGTGTTCAAAAAGATCGTCATCGCCACAACCCTGCTTGCAAGTCCGGTTCTGCTGTCTGCCCAGGCAGCGCCTACGGCTTCGCGCGCCGGAGATCTGCAGATTGGCGGCGGTTTTTCCAATGCCAACACCGACTATCTCCCCCAGCGCGTCAACGGTGGAACCGCCTACTTTGACTTCGACTTTTATCGTCACCTGGGAGTGGAGGGTGAGTTCCGTTTTCTTAAAGACGGCGGCACCAATATCTATGAGAAGACCTACGAGATCGGCGGCCGCTATTCACGCGTCTACAAAGATCGTTATCAGCCCTACGGCAAGCTGATGTACGGGCGAGGGGTCTTCAACTTTGCGACCGACGGACAGACGACGGCGAACCTGGCTTACAACATGATCGCTGCCGGGGGCGGTATGGATTACAGAGCCCTGCCCCATCTCAACATTCGTGCCGAATTTGAATATCAGCGCTGGCTGGGCTTCCCTCCCAACGGGCTTAGTCCCACGGTCGTTACGATAGGCGCGGCGTATCGCTTCGGTTCCGGCAGGCGCTCGCGGTAGTCCGAACGGTTCGGCAGCAATGCCGCACGGCACAAAGAAATCCCCGTCCACGGACGGGGATTTCTTTTGTGCACAAAAACCGCAAGGTTTAGAAGTGATAGGCTACGCCGACGGCGGGAAGAGAGATGATCTCCCAGCGGTTCGTCTTGAAGTTTGTCAGGCCAAAGTCCGGCGTCTTCGCAAAGAAGCCGCGGTACTGCACGCGGATGTCCCAGCTCGGGCTCAGCTCATAAGCCACACCGGCACCAAACAGACCACCTATGTTCGTATTCTGCTTGGTATCCAGGTTGGTCGTCGCATAGTCGCGAAGTGGGGTAAAAATTAGACCGCCGACACCAATCTCCGCAAACGGAGTGAAGTTCCGGAAGTTCCGGAAGTTGTAAACATAGGCTCCCGTAATCTCCTGCTGACGCGTATGAATACGCACATTCGGAAGGAAGCTGGTGCTGTACCGGGTCGAGTACTGGGCGAAGGAGTAGTTCAGCTCCAGCGCGCTGCGCGGCGTGAGCATGTAACGGTAGCTCCCCAGAAAGCCGACGGTGCTGGTCGCATTGGCCTGCACCGCATTTCCGTTTACCTGTGGCGCGAAAACACCGATGGCGCTTACGCTTGCATCCTGCCGGCTCTCCTGCGCATATCCGGCAGACGCCAGCAGCATCAGCGCTCCCAACAACATCGTCTTCTTCATTCTTCGCTAGATCCCTTCGAAATCGTCCAGACCGGCCCGAAACGGCGTACCCACAAAGCTGCAGAGCCATCGATTACCGTGCCTTCATTGTAACCGCACAGAACCCCACAAACACCAATCCTCCACAGAGAAAGACCGGAGAGCGGGAGCATCTCCGGTCCTGGGCCCAAGAATGCTTGAAGATTTCCTTATTGCGGGGGTGCGGGTGGAGCCGCGCCGCCCTGGCCACGCTCCTTCATCCGCTCTTTCATCTCCGCAATCATGGCGTCGTACTTCGTCTTCTGGTCGTCCGTCAGCACGGCGCGGATCTTGTCCTGCGATGCCTTGCGGATATCCATCATCTTCGAGCGCTTGTCGTCCTGCGACAGCGACGTGTCATTACGCACCGCCATCATCTGTTTTCCGGAGTCTTCATCAATCGATTTGACCTGTGTTTGTTGGTCCCCGGTGAGATTCAGGCGCTTCGTCAGCATCTCAAGCTGATTGCCGCGTCCGCCTCCCCGTGGCCCCATCTGGCCGGACGGAGGCGCTGCCGGGGCAGCATCCTGCGCCAGCACTGGTATCCCAAGCAACGCTCCACTACAGAGCGCGACCAAAATGGCCCGCCTGCCCTTCGTGCGAAATCCCGTTATCGTCATTGATTCACCTCGTCGCAGGCCGCGTGCCTCTCGACCTGCGAATTCTGCACGTACAGACGTGCGTTGAACGCGAAATGTTCTTGTCAATCTAGATAATTTTCGATGACGTCAGCGCTCGGCCTGGAAGCTGTACGGGTCTCCGTGAGCGGCAGCATAGGCTTCCACCACCCGGAGAAACGCCAGGGCGGCATGTGAAAGGTTCGCCTGACGGCGGTAGACCAGCCGTAACTTACGCTCTGTCTGAAGCTCCGAGACCTCTATGCGGACCAGCGTGCCATTGCGCAGTTCGGGCTCGACCGTGAGCCGGGGGACCAGGGCCACACCGTTTCCCATCTCCACAAACCGCTTGATGGCCTCAAGAGACGGCAGCTCCACCCCCATCTGCAAGGGAGTTTTGTGGCGCTTAAAGGTCTGGATGACCTTCTGTCGCTGCGGCGAAGGGATGTTATGCGCGATGAAGTTCTGAGAGCCCAACTGGCGGATGCCAACTTTCTCCAATCCGGCCAGCGGATGGCGGGGATTGACCACAAACGCCAGCTCGTCGCGATAGACCACGACCGACTTCAGTTGGGAGTCATCAGGACGGAAGGAGAGCACGCCGAATTCGACCGAATGCATCAGCACCTCGTCCGAGATCCGACTGGCCAGCGATCGCTGCACTGCCAGCTTGATCAGCGGATTCTGTCGCCGAAACTCGTCCAGCAGCGGCAGAAGGTACAGGCAGGTGTACTCATTCGCTGCCAGGTTCAACCTGCCGCGATGCAGCGAACGAAGCTCGTTCAGGGCCGAAGCCGCCTCACCACGCAGATTCAGTAGCTTAGCAGCATATTCGCGCAGGACCTCGCCCGCGTCCGTAAGAGTCCCATCCCGCGACGAGCGCTCGAAAAGTACCTCGCCGAGTTCGCCTTCAAGCTTGGCGATTGCCTGACTTACCGCAGGCTGAGTACGATGGAGCCGTGAGGCGGCACGAGAAAAACTACGTTCCTCCGCAACGGCCAGAAATGTCTCCATCTGGACCAGATCCACTTGGGTTACCTCGTTTCAGGCCAACAGGTTCGGCAGCGCGAATGCTTCGATTAGAAGTTTTGATAGGCGCTGAAACCATCATAAGCCTGCGTTATGATAACGCCAGGGATCGAGAGTGACTACATCTATGCGGGATCCAAACCAGATCGTCTTCTTTGACACCACGTTGCGCGATGGTGAGCAGTCGCCCGGGTGCACCATGCACCTGGACGAAAAACTGCGCATGGCGTATCAGCTCCGGGACCTCGGCGTCGATATCCTCGAGGCCGGTTTTGCCATCGCCTCGGAGGGCGATTTCCACGCCGTGGAGACCATCGCGCGCGAGGTAACCGGAACGCGAATCGCCTCGCTGGCCCGCTGTAAACGCGAAGACATCGACGCCGCCGGGCGTGCCATTCAGCCCGCGAAGTCAAGCCGTATCCACGTCTTTCTTGCCTCCTCCGATCTTCATCTCGAATACAAGCTGCGGATCACCCGCGAGCAGGCCCTCGAACAGACGGGAGAGGCCGTTCGCCAGGCTCTGAACTACACCGACGACGTCGAGTTTTCAACCGAAGACGGCACACGCACGGACCCCGATTTTCTGGTCAAGATGATCACCGTCGCCGTCCAGGCCGGTGCGACGACCATCAACATCCCGGACACCGTCGGCTATACGACACCAGCTGAGTATGAAGCTCTCTTCCGCATGGTGCGTGAGCGCGTGCCCGGTTCGGAGAACGTCATCTACTCCACACACTGCCACGACGATCTTGGCATGGGAGTCGCGAACACCCTTGCAGGTCTGCAGGGTGGTGCGCGGCAGGTGGAGTGCACCATCAACGGCATCGGCGAGCGCGCAGGCAACGCCGCCCTCGAAGAGATTGCTGCGGCGTTGATGGTTCGTCGCGACAGGTTCCCCTACACGCACAACATCAAGATGGAGAAGCTGTTCCCCACCAGCCAGATGCTGGCTGAGTGCATCAGCTTCGGCGCTGCTCCGAACAAGGCAGTCGTCGGCGCCAACGCATTCGCGCATGAGTCTGGCATTCACCAGCACGGCATGCTGGCCAATCCGCTGACTTACGAGATCATGACTCCGGCTTCGGTCGGCGCGGGCAATACAAACCTGGTGCTGGGCAAACACTCCGGACGCCGCGCCCTGGCCGATCGTCTCGAGAAGCTTGGACACACGCTCACACGCGATCAGCTGGACGAGGTCTATCACCGCTTCACCGAGCTTGCCGACCGCAAGAAGTCCATCTACGACCAGGACCTTCTCGGATTGCTGAAGCCGGAGAAGTCTCCCGCAGCGGTCGCAATCTAACCCAATACCCAAGGCAGCTGGGCGGCGACCCAACACCTCATTCGAAGGATGAACAGAATGCGCCTGAAGATTGCAGTTCTTGCCGGTGACGGCATCGGCCCCGAAGTAACTCGCGAAGCTACCAACATTCTTCGTGCGGTCGCTGAGTTTGGCGGCCACGACTTTACCTTTGTCGAGGGCCTGATCGGCGGTGTCGCGATCACGGCTGCGGGAACTCCGCTGCCCACGGCAACGCTGGACGCTGCTCTGGACTCCGATGCCGTTCTTCTGGGCGCAGTCGGCGACAACAAGTTCAACTCGCTGACGCCGGACAAGCGTCCCGAGGCGGGTCTACTACAGATTCGACAGGCGCTCGGCGGCTTTGCCAACCTGCGGCCCTCGGTTGCGTATGCTCCTCTCGCGGCAAGTTCACCATTGCGCCCTGAGGTTACGAAGGACGTTGATATCCTCTTCGTCCGCGAGCTTCTGGGCGGCCTCTACTTCGGCTCGCCGCGTGAGTGGAACAAGCAGACCAACGAGGCCATCAACACCATGCGCTACACGCGCGATGAGGTTGTGCGCGTTGCTCGCGTGGCCTTTGAACTTGCAGCGAAGCGCCGCAAGAAGGTCACCTCCGTCGATAAGGCCAACGTGCTCGAGGTCTCGCAGCTCTGGCGCGCTGTAGTGACTGAGGTCGCGAAGGACTATCCCGAGGTCACGCTCGAGCATCAGCTCGTCGACTCAATGGCAATGCACATCATGAACATCCCGCGGAACTTTGATGTCGTGCTGACGGAGAACCTCTTCGGCGACATCCTCTCCGACGAGGCCGGCGTGATTACCGGATCGCTGGGCATGTTGCCTTCGGCAACTATCGGTGGCGCCGTGAATCTTTATGAGCCGGTCCATGGCTCAGCTCCCGACATTGCAGGTACTGGCAAGGCGAACCCACTGGGTGCGATTCTTACCGCAGCCATGGTGCTACGTCACTCCGCTGGGCTCGAGCAGGACGCCCGTGCAATCGAACAGGCCGTAAACAAGGTGCTGGATGCAGGCTATCGCACCGCCGATATCGCACGCGGCTCAGAGAATACTCAACTCGTCTCCACGCAGGAGATGGGCAAACATGTACACCAGGCGCTGGCCGAATCGATCGACCGCCGTCAGGCGATGCACGCAGTCTAACCGGCACATGCAGAATCGCACCAAGCTCGTATTGATGAATCTCGCGGTAGCAGCAGCGCTGATCTACCGGTGGAGGACAGGGACGCCGATCGTTCCGCTGGTCATCACCGCGGTCATTATGTTCACGCTGGTCAATGTGCTTTTGCTGTTTGCGGCAAAGAAGTCGTCTTCATCCAGGTAACGATGCGCAAAGTCCTCCAACTCGCAGCCGCCTCCACCCTCTTCGTCGCAGGTGTGGCTGGCGCCCAGATTCACCTTCATGGCGATAAACCGGCTCCCGAAGATCTCTCCTGGTTGTGGCAGTACACGCAGCCCGCGCCCGACGGTCACGAGAACGGACTCACCAGCGATCCTCGCTTCCGCGATTTTCTCGGGCGGCACCTGACTGCGCCACAGGCCTTCTGGGGTAACGGCACCAAGCCGCTTGCGGATGTAGCGTTGGAGTTCCTCGGCGTGCCGGGCATCGCGCGTGCCGACGAGAATCGCTACCTCACCGCCACTGGCTGCGTTCCGCACTTCTGTCCCTCGCGTGGCATGTTGTTTGTCGATACCGCCGGTTCTCGCCCGCTAGTCGTCTTCGCCGCCATCGACTGGAACCGGGAGTCTCACAACGTCGACGAAGATAATGCCGAGTACACACTCTGGATCTTTCCCGATCGCTCGCTCGGTGCCTCCGATTCCACGAGTCAGGCTCCGCGACTTTCGCCTCCTCTCAAGCGCAGCCTGGGAGTCTTCTCCTCACAATTGAACGGCGGCAAAGTACCTCCGCTCGTGACGCACGCCTTCGTCGTCGACCCCAGCGGAAAGCCGCAGGAGATACCCGCATCGCAGACCGGCGTCACACGCTTTCACGATTCGCAACCTGTAGCAGTACCAGCAGCGTAGGAATGAATGATATGAACACGACACCAAAAACACTCTTCGAAAAAGTCTGGGAACAGCACGTTGTCGCAGAGCCCGAGGGCGAGCCAACCATTCTCTACATCGACCTGCACCTCGTCCACGAGGTCACCTCGCCGCAGGCCTTTGAGGGCCTGCGCCTGGCAGGCCGCAAGCTGCGTCGTCCAGACCGCCACATCGCGACGGTCGATCACAACGTGCCGACGACGAGCGCCTACGACCGCCTCCACATCGTCGACCAGATTGCAGCCACTCAGGTCAACGCTCTGCGCAAGAACTGCGCGGACTTCGGAGTCGAGTTCTTCGACGTGCAGGACTCTTCGCAGGGCATCGTTCATATGATCGGGCCGGAGCTGGGCGCGACCAAGCCCGGCATGACCATCGTCTGCGGCGACTCGCATACCTCGACGCACGGCGCGTTCGGTGCATTGGCTTTTGGTATTGGCACCAGCGAGGTCGAGCACGTCATGGCCACGCAGACGCTGCCACAATCCAAGCCAAAGACCTTCCGCATCACCGTTGATGGCGAGCTTCCCTTCGGTGTCACCGCGAAGGACATCATCCTCGACATCATTGGCAAGATCGGTACCGACGGTGCTACCGGCTACGCCGTCGAATACGCAGGCTCGGCCATCCGCTCGCTCTCGATGGAAGGCCGCATGACCATCTGCAACATGAGCATCGAAGCAGGCGCGCGCGCAGGCATGATCGCTCCCGATGAGACAACCTTCGCCTACCTCAAGGGCCGTCGCTTCTCGCCCACCGGCGCAGCCTGGGACGCTGCTGTCGCACACTGGAAGACGTTGCCGACGGAAGAAGGTGCAACGTTCGACCGCGAATTGCATATCGATG
>Ga0307510_10002882_pt1 | contig 19787 bp, 29 predicted proteins | sample 12_EM_MG_FD_207224 | JGI IMG/M metagenome (GOLD analysis project Ga0307510, IMG submission 207224) | Populus trichocarpa ectomycorrhiza microbial communities from riparian zone in the Pacific Northwest, United States - 12_EM | ecosystem: Host-associated > Plants > Roots > Unclassified | place...
GAGCCCAGCCCAGCCCAGCCCGAGCCGTCGACCAGGGCCCGGCTCCACGTTTTCGTGAGCCCGAGCCCTACCAAGCCCAGCCCAAGCCGGGGCATTTGGGCCCAGCCCGGCCCTGCAAACCACTAGTCCACACTGGTACCCCAATGTAGTCTCGGCGCCGGCTACAGCCTACTGGACGTTATTTTTGCCTGCTGCGTGTAGAACGCTTGTCTTGCTCTAGCTGAGATCCGCAATGCGGGTCAATGTTGGTGACTGCTACTGGATACTGCGTGCGCGTTCTGCGCAGCGCAACATGCTTGCATTCCACCGATAGGATGTGTCCCATTTGCCCTTTGATCTTGCCCCGCTGGGCCGGCCGAGGTTCGTGACCCTGTGCATCATATGCATCATCTGATTGTTTTTAACTCCAGGCCTTAGATGCCCCGAGTGGAAGTTAGCGTGAAAAACGCTTCCCCTTTTTTGATTCTAAACCTTGGACGGCCGAATGGGGGACAGCGTGAAAACGTGCCCTGTATTTGATTCCAGCTCTTAGACGCCCAAATGGAGACAGCATGAAAACGTGCCCTGTTCTTGATCCTGAACCTTAGACACCAAATGCGAGACAGCGTGGAAAATCTGTCCCAGCTTGTGCTGGCCAGCACCAGCCCCATTAACTCTTCACAAAAATCTCATAGCCGCTCGTACCTCTGGTTTCCGCCTGAGGCCGCTTCCTATCCCCATGTCCTCAGCTCCCCCCGAACTCACGTCGAGCCCCGCGGACCGAATCGGTCGCGACATCCTTACATACGACTACACATCGTACTCCTGGCCTTCTCAGTATCCTCAAAATTCCGCCTGTTCGCCACTTGAGTACCCATCGCGATCACTGCCGCGATGTCATAATTTCTGGAGGCCATGCAACCTCGGGTCCTTCCCATATGCCTCACTTACCTCGTATCCTGACTTGTTCGCTAGTGGAGAGCATTGTGACTCATGACAGTTCCTCTCCGTCGTTAAAAGGATTCCGGGCGTGATAGCCCAATAAATGGGGAGAAAGGCGTCCTTGATGGTCATCCCATGTTCTGGCAGAGTGTTGACCCCCTGCGTCTGACAAAGTCCACGCCAAAATTCCAAAAACGAATGGAGCGATTATCTTGTCCTTTCCAGAAGACTCTACATAATTGGTCTTGGTGATGCCCCAAGCAAACAGAGAAGGTATTAACGTCGAAACTGCGAGGGCTTATAGCTTACCGAGGCTACATCATCCTTCCTTCTCGGCGAGTGCACCCACAGCCGCGGTCCCACCACCCCCATCTGCCATTGGACCCATGCCTAGCGGAGGTATGCCCCGCCCTTTTGATCTCATTACGGTCATATTGCTGACCAGTGATGCTATCGCGCAGCCGCTACGAAGGTAGGAGATGTGCAGCTCAGGCAGCACAACCTGTTAGGCCTGGGTTCCCCACGTTCATAAGCGGTACAGTACTCACGCACCCTACCGTGATTGTTGCCAGGGTTCATACGGGCACGGTCGGCAGGTGGCTTAGGGGTGGACTTAATTCCACCGAGGCAAGTGCCAGTACGCCACCGCCAACTGTCCTTGAAGCCACGCCCATTGAAGGTACGCCATCCTGATCATCTCATAATGATCACCTCCCGACAGGCATCATCACACAGCCACCACGACGGTGACAGACGCACCACCCGCGTTGATCAACGCGGTGGACTACTTGAATTCCAAGCACCCCAAGGTGCTGTCCACCGTCTCGACCGTGCTCACAACTATGGGTGGAATAATTTTATTCCCTGACGTCTCTGCATGCGCCCATGGTACAATACTTGCACATCCCGCAGCGACCATTGCTGGCGGGATCGCGGTCGCGGTCGGCAGGCGGCTGAGGCGCGCACTGAAGTCCGCCCCCACCTTGGCCACAGCGCAGGCGCGGGCAAGTGGTCAAGTAACCATCGAGGACGTGGATGATGATCAGCGAGACGGATCTGAACCTGACGGACTGTTGTCTATTGATTTTGTCGTTTGATAAATATGTGTCATTGGCGCGACATGATGTGAAGCTGTAGGATAGCAACTGTATGTAATCTCGAAAGGACACTCACGTTTGGACAGAAACAAATGACTAAGTCGGACCACAGGACCTTTTGATTGAATTGCAGGAGCCCACAACCTCACATGCGGTAAGTCCGTAACATTCGCACAAAGCAGTTTCCTCTGGATCAGACATTCTTGAGGAAGACCACCACTGTGAAGGGACAAAGGCTACGGATTGCGATATCACGAAATAGGAACAAGTCGAAGCTTCAGATGGACTTGGGTACAGAGGAAGTAAGCAGGTGCACCAAGTTTTCAGCTGTTTTGCATGTGAAACGTGGTACGCCGTTTACCCTACGAAGATGGTGGGGAGGGGTTGCATCATGAACCCCCGCCCACCCCCACCTCGGAGACAAGGATGAGGTAGGAGTGAGAACCTAACGAGTCGTGACGTCCAGAGATATGGATTCGATTTGGTTTCTTCTTTTCGATGCCTAATCCCAGGCTGGAGGTAGTGAGCATACCATCAACTTTGCTTACGGTCGGGCGGGTCAGGATGAGCCATAGCAATCAAAAAGTTCGTCGGGTGGCGGGTGATGACAATGTTGAGTAGGGCACGTGATGTAGAGACAAATAATGTCTAAATAAAGTTGGGTGACTCAGGCCCCACGTGCGTTATTGGCCAGTTCGCACGCCCTGAATCACATTATTTATTTATTTTTCTGCAACGGGAATCTACCGAATACTTGGAGTGGCACAGCCATTGCCGCGCTATATATCATGACAGCCCACAATGCTTAAAGGTCGGCGCACGAGGCTGATCGTTCACTCATCCTTGCCTGCTTTTCTCTCTTTTAATTGGCTTGCTCTCGAGATGGCCCCTCACTACAGTTCGCCTAATGCTGATCAAGTGCTCGCACTGTCCTGCACCGTCGTCGGTGTGGGTCCGGGTGGCGATACATCCATGGTCGGGTAAGTGTTTAATAAACTTCCTTCTGCCCTTGCCGCGGCATTGGGAAATTAGTTTTTAATGTTGCTCATCGCCGGAGCAGCAACTGCGTTCAGCGTGCGGTGCAAATTCCGGCGGCCTTAATGCCTTCCCCCGTCCCCTTCCTTTCCTTATACTTATTCTTGAATTGCTTGCCAGTGCAGAAATACCGGAAGAAACTCAGACCCAGTCCATCACGGGTACATTTCAGGCCCCTGGCCCAAGGGACAACGTGAACACATATGAGGGTGGTCTCATGGTTTCGGGAGACCGCTGCCCCTCGGCAATCGAAAACATCCAGGCTGAGGTGCCGACAACGAACGGTATGAGCGTCTTGCCCAATTCTAAAGACTTCATCTCATCGGTGATGTTTTCAGCAAGTAGCGAAGAAATCGAACCCGAACGTGCGACAGTTGAAAGCTCCTGGCCGCATCGTTTCGCTTCTGCGATCCCACCAGCAGCCAGCAGTACACAACTGCCAACTGTCCCTGGAGCCACACCCATCGAAGGTGAACACTCCTGATTATGACCTATCGTCACGTGCCAACAGACATCACACAGCCACTACGACGGACGCACCGCTCGCGTTGCACAGGGTGGTGGATCACTTGGTTGCTAGGCATCCAAAGGTGCTGTCCACCGTCTCGACGATGCTCACCACTGTGGGTGGAATAATTTTATTCCCTGGCGTCGCCGCATGCGCTCGTGGTACAATACTCGCACATCCCACAGTGACCATTGCTGGCGGGATCGCGGTCGCGGTCGGCAGGCGGCTGAGGCGCGCACTGAATTCCGCCACCCTGGCTGCAGCGCAGGCGCAGGCAAGCGGCCAAGTAACCATCGAGGACGTGGATGATGATCGACGAGACAGAACTGAACCTGACAGTCTGTTGTCTGTTGATTTTGTTGTTTGATGAATGTGTCATTAGCATGACTTGTTGTGAAACTCTAGGATAGCGACGACATGGAATCTCAAAGGGTACTCACGTTTAGACAGAAACGAACAACCAGGACCACAGGACCTTTTGATCGAGTTGCAATGAACCTACAACCTCGCCCGCGCTAAGTCCATAACACCATGAAGGGACCAAGGCTGCGGATTGCGATATTATGAAATAGGGACAAATCAAAGCATCAGATGGACTCGGACACAGGGCAAGTAAGTGGGCGCACCAAGTTTTCAGTTTTTCGCCGTGAAACGTGGTATATCATTCGCCCTGCCATAAAGACGGTGGGAGGGGGAGAAGTCGCCCCCCCCCCCATCCCGGAGACAAGGATAAACAGGGGCGGGAGTGAGGACGCAACGAGTGATGACATCCAGAGATATCGATTCGATTCGGTTCCTTCCTGTCGATGCCCCTTTCCAGGCTGGAGGTGGTGGGCACACCATCAACTTTACTTGAAGTCGGGCAGGTCGGGACGAGCCATCGCCATCAAAAAAGTTGACGTCGGGTGCCGGGGGTAGAGGGACTGACGAAAGAACGTTTGATAGAGCACGTGAAAGACAAATGTGTTCGAATAAGTTTAGGCGCCGACTCCGTCTCGATGCCTTTCGCTTATCTAATAATAATTTTTTTTTTAGAATTAAAGTTTATACACCACAGTCTATCGACTACAAGTGTCGTGCTACAAATTAGCTACGGTTTTATGTTGGGAATAATACAAAGGCCTAGCTATGACGGGGAGCATAAGGTGCTAAATGGGAAAAAGGGTTTAAATAACTATAATTAAGTCATGGGGGATCGGGTCTTGGTGGAAGGGGGCGTAAAAGGGAGTTCGAAGCAAAAAGGAATGTAAGTAGGGAGACAGCACCCTTGAAGCTATGGAAGATGGTATGTGGGTTAGGATTGTGGCCGAGGATGTCTCTCCGGAAAATAGTAGAGCGCGGGCATGAGAAGATTGCATGGTGCGCTGAGTGAGGTTGGCGTCGCCTGCATGCACCAGCAAGGAGTGGTTGGTATGGCGGTGGTGAATTGGAGCGGGATCGGGGTGCATTGGGGTCGAGGAACTCTCTCATGAGGCGCACAAAGCCAGGGTCCCGGTCCACCACATCGGGTAGGTGTGATTCGCCATCGCTTGGTAAACCATTATCTCGGTCTGGCTCAATGGTTGGTCAAGTCTCGCCGTCCAATGGTCCAATGTGGTCCTGTAGAGGGAAGGAACACTCACACGTAGTGTTATCCCTGGCTCAAGGGCGAAACCGACGCGAGTAGTCACCGGTGAAACAATGCTTGAAGAAGACTTGGAGGGCAATGGAAGATGCACGTCGTTGTTTGAGTGAGAGAGCGCCCAGCATAAAAGGGGGTGGCTCTGGAGTGGATGGGATTGGGACGACGTGGTTGGGTGTCCACTTGCAAGGAATGGGGTTCCTTTTGTAGTCTTCGCGCCATAGCCGGAAGGCAAGGAGTTTCGGCGTTTCGGGGGGAGGGGGAAGGTTGGTGCGCCCGGCTTGAATGCAGAGGTCGTCCAGGACATGGTCTTTCTGTGGAGGGCCAGGCCAATCGCAAGGGAAGATCCTCGGGTCCGGGATGTGACCGTCAGGAGGGGGTTTGGGTAGTTTTGTGGGGAGGTGGAGTATCTAATAATTGTTATACTGTGCCAGAGTCCGGAGTCGATCATTGAGGCCTCGTCATCTTTCATATCATTGGCAGATAACCACACTATTGGACACCCTCTCAAATGAAAATTAGAACAGCGACCTAAGCCATGGAGTCAGGCAAGGGCACAGCTAAGGCATGTATCGGTGGCTCGCAAACGCGCGATTGAAATCTGGGTCTCCCGCACTTCGTCAGTACGGCTCTCCTGCTCTCCTGCCCATCTCCTATCCCTCAAGCTGCTCCACTCTAGTAACAAGCCACAGCCGAAGGCAGTCCAGAGGAGTCGCGCGCACCTCCAATTTTTCATATGCCTGGAGCCGACCAGCTTTACGTTCTGAGTGCCATCCGCGGTTGAGGTGATGGCCCTGGGGCCCAAGGTGGGAAGCCCATCTTTTAACTTGATGGCATCCCGCGGCGACCGGTCGCAACCAAAACATCATCTCTCCACAAGCCAGGGTCGCTGTCAAACCGCTGACTATATGTCACTTGGCAGACGCAAGAGCTGCACGGAACTAGTGTCGAGAATGCCAGTCTTGATTTGCTTCACATTCTCTCTGAGCATTTGAACAGCGCAACTTTGTCATTGCACTGTGTATAATCGGCGTCCATAAACACCATAAGCGCCAGATGAGAGGTGTATCCATATATCCACGAGTGCGACGTACCTGATGGCTTACAACGCACCCGGAAGTGCCCGGAAAGACACAGAAGAGTGTTTCTCGCACAGATACTCTCTGAACAAGATAGAGCTGTCAAACAAAATTTTCGATGATATGTGTACAGAGATGGGGATCTCTTACATTTCTGTAACGATGGCATATGTGCTGGCCTTGGAAAGGCCTGTTTTCCACATTGCCTGACTCGACCAACGCCACAGGGCAGCGCGAGCGCGCGCTGCTGTTACCTTTCCGTTCTTCGTCACTCTTTTTCGTTGTTATGGGCAGGTAGCCTAGACTGCATTAGATACTTTTGATACCTGTATTTAACCCCTTTTGCCCAGCCTTAGCATGTGTGCAACTAAGTCGCTCTTTTTCCCCAGTTCGCGCGTGCCCTCACCAGCGGTCGAGCAGATTAACACCTGCCATTCCGCTTTATTTACTGCTCCTTTGTGTGTTCTCGGATAACGCACTTGGGTTCTACTGCTTTTTGACTGCCTTCCATATTCAAACTTACGCGCCGACATTCCGTCTGTGTTATATTGCCGCATTGTGAACGGCTTTTTAAGGTTGCAACCCAAAGGCAAAGCAGACCGCGGCGCCACCATTGGAGAAGCTTGGAGGCTACGGCACTGCGTGTCTGAATACGACAGGAAACGGGTGTGAGATCGCGGGGTTTATTGGAGAGCGCACACAAAGATGGGAGTGGGTGACCCACTCGCCTACGCAGCTTATCTTAGCGAGAATCGCTATATATACATTATCGGCTGCAAACTAATATAGTAATTCGCTGCGTCATCCCGATGGGTCCGTGCACTTGCTTGTGCTCGTTTACCAATCCTAACCCTAACACTGCGTCCCACCATCGTCGAAGGAAAGGAGCTGGGTTCCAAAATCTCTTCGGCTTTTTGGTTGGACGGTCAAGAACGAGAATTGCCACCGCGAAATGTCACCGGCTTCCGTTCCCGTCTTGGCAGAATCGGTCGTTGCGTTTTGAACCGCAGGTTCAGGCTCTGCTTTGGTCGGCCGCACGTCTGGATTGACCAAGGTGCGCAGCATCAAACTGTCTTTTTTTTCTTCTTCTTTGAGCGTCATACAGCGTTCGGCTGCGCGGACCACGAGGCAGGAACCATCACTGCTATCGGTCCGTTGTCGCAGGCTCGCAGCGAGTGCTCGACTTGTACCCATATTCCTTCTCTGATGAAACACACTACACGTGGACTCCAGCGCGAGCTACCTTGACAAGGAGGGTGCCATCTCTTGACTTGATAAATTAGCCACCGAAGCTCCACCAGGTTGGTCTGATGTCGCGGTGTGAGTCATATGGGAGATTAGGAGGAGAGGGGTGCATAGGAATAGCCCTTTATATAGCATCTCCTGGTTTTCGAACCGAGGCTAAACGTCCCTGGAAGTGTGGAGTCCTCGGACGCAGATAACAATCTTGGCATAAAACCTTGTTTAGGTTGAGCCCCTGGGGTGTCAGGGGATATGGGCGCAAAGTTTTTCAACGGAACGCATTTACCGGAGAGAGCGCCAGAAATGGTTAATCGGGTTTGCGTAGTGGTGTCCTTGGGCAGCAGACATCTAGCCTGATACTGACTGTAGGGTGACACATATCACGAAAGGAAAGAGAGCGACAAACGCACTTGGTCCCGCAGAACAAAACTGCACGGATGGGGGAAGTAAGCGTCAGAATTAGAATTGCAGCCATATCACCCAACACGTGGTGAGGGTGGGGGAGGGCGCGACGCACCATCCAAATCCTCCGCGACATGATCTGTGATGCCATTGAGACGGGCGCACAAGTCTGAGCCCGGGGTCACACGTCCGAGTATTCCCTGTCTATTTTTCCTTTTCGAGGCTCTTCTTTTTCTGTCGTTTCTCGTACCTTGCGCTTCCTCGCTAGTGACGACGACTCGGATGCGGCAATGTCTGCTTTGCCGTCACCAGCGTCATCTAGGTCCAGTACGTTGGAAAAGTGAATCCGGTTTCGTGGATGGACTGTTGCGGTGTCGGCGTCAGTGTGACTGCGGCTAGGGTGGTGGTGAGATGATAGCGATGAGTCGACTCGGAGTAATGTTGACGTTGACACTGAGGGCACGCTAGGACCCACATGATAGGCGAAACGGGAAAGTGAGTCGTGAAAAGAAGATTTGACATCTTCATCCATTTTTTATTTGTTTCTTCTCTCGCAACACTATTATGTTTTTTTTGTTGTGAAAATGATGGGGTGTGGATGTCAAAAATTTGGCTGAGCTTTACGGATGATCGTGAGAAGCCTCGATAGCCAGGTTATCGACATTGTGTGCCAATCATTCCCTCCAGGTCATCATCCCGTTCTGTTCAATCGTTCTTAGACGCTCCCTTGCCACAGTCACCTATCGCAATATGACATGGCACCGACAGCCGACTACAATTAATTCCACAAAAAGACATACTGGTACGTAGACCCCCTGGAAAGTGACCTAGATATCCTCCAGTGCTCCCATCACAGCTTCCGTCACCCACCCTAGAGTTGCGAAAAGCCACGACAAACATGTCTTCTAGCTCACTCTTCTCCACTTCCTCCTTCTCATCGTCCTTCTCCTAGCCTTCATTCCCTTCCTCAGCTGTGGTAGCATCGTTCCAACACAGAAAACGTTGCGACGCCATCTCGCGCACTGCTGAATAAGATTGGGACGCCCCTCCAACCACCACAGCCGTGCGGCCCCACGACGGTGTCAATACCTCCCCGGTGCACAGACGAGCTCATCTGCCCACTAGCACCATCCTCCGCACCACTCTCACCCTACCTTCCCGTCTCACGCTCCACCTACCGATGAAGACGTCGACCATGTTGGCGCGCTTCACTTTTCCCACACCCCCACCTCGCGGAAGCATCGGCGATCTGGGAATCTGCCGATCATTCTTCAGCGCCACGCGGCACTGTTCCTGCCACGACCACCAGCACCAACAGCGGACGCGGGACTGACCCAGTGGACGCGTGGTTCTCGCTTATCCTTCTCTCCTGCTAGCTACCGCCCTGCAACGCCTCCGTCTGAGCTGTCGCTCGGGCCTCACTCCGGGAAGCAGCGCGCTTCACCAACCAGGCGATGTTTTCATACACAACGAACGTGATGCACGCGCCGGGGAGCCCCCGGACGACATTCGTTGTCAGGCCGCGGTAGAATCCTACGAGGCCCTCGTAAGTGTGCGCGATCGTGGACGGGATGGTGCGGTGGTGTGCGCGCGCGAGGACAGAGTCATTCTGGTAGGGTTGGTTAGTTGCGTGCAAGTGTCCGCAGGGAGGACAATAGGAATGGGGTTGGGAGGTGTAGAAGGGATAAGAGGAGGGTCGTCGTCACCTGGATGCGCGAGCGGACCACTTGGTACTCGTGTGTTGCGCAAAGCGCGGCGAGGCTCGACGTGCCCGACATTATGAGCGTGTACGCCGTGTTGGACTGCATGTAAATGAATTCTGTGTTAGTTTACGTTGCGGGTGAGCAACACACAACGTACCAGCTTATCATCTTGCATAGTCCACTCGCGCCCGAGTTTGGCGAACCACTGCTGCTCACGCTCAAACGCCCAGCTCTTCATCTTTTCATATGCCATATACTGCAGCGCGCCGCTCTCGCCCGCCAGCGCAAGTATGCCCTGGTAGAGCCCGTGCCAACCCTCGTCATGGTATATTGCACGAATTTCGCCTGAGGTATTCAGATTGATGGAGGATGAAACAGTGTTAAAGCGGACACGTACTCCAGAAACTTTTGTGTGCGGCGGGCGAGTTTGGTAGTGCGGTGAATGTCCGTACTTTGACCACCCAGATTGGGTTTGGCAGGATGGCTGTCACAGCATCTGAACGGACAAGGAGATGGGGAAGGAAGGTTAAAAGGATATCATCGAGGAAGGCGAACTCGCTTTGGCAGAGTAGAGGAGATACTGGGAGGCAGAAAGAGGCTTGTCGGGTGCTTCGATGGTGGCACCGCGCTTGAGCTGATGATAACTTGATGCAACCTATGCGCCCCAAGAGGAGAGAAGAGATCTCAGCGAAAAGCGACAAACGGATGCGACCTGAGCGCGTGACACCAAAAAAAAAGCAAGCCGTACAAGAAAAAGTAGATCCTACAACTGCTCGAGTTTCCTGCAATGTTGGGACAGTGGCCGTGGTAGAGCCCACGCCAGCCCATGGAAGCGTGTATGGCGCGCAGGGCGAGTCAGATGCTGCGTCCAATACTGCCCTCGGGTCCACGCGTCGACACTTGGAATTTGACCCTGAGGAGGTCGAGCAGGCTCATGCAGAGCACGGCTACCATGCCCGCGCCGATACCTGCCAAAGCGTAGTCCTACAAGCGGAAGCAGCGGCAGTGGCGATGATGACGTCGATGATGTCCCAACCGTAAATGTCAGTCAGTCAGTGGTAGACGCGGATGGTGGACGGGGTACGATTGCATGTGTTGGGAAGAAGCTCGGGTCGGACTGAGTAGGGATTATGCGTGAGAACAGCAGGACGCCCGGGTGGTCTGTGGGTGGGTTAGAGCGAGGACTGCCGGCGACCGAACTTCCTGTGCGGATGATACGGCCGATACGGCCTGATCTTGTTGAGCGGGCGGCTGGTTCCGACCGAACCAGTTCGGTTTACCAAATAATGAGGAGACAAGGCCCCGTTTTAGGCATTGATTCTTCCCCAGCTAGATCAAGGTGGCTTAATGCGCCTCCATGCAGCTCCGCATGGACTTTTATCTCACCAACTGGCACTGTCCAAAGATTGTAAAAGAGATCAAAGTTGCATGTCTCCCTCATAATCTTTCCCCTAAGTCCTCTTACATACTTTACCATCTTTTCTTCTCCGCCCTCAGTTCGCAAGTCACCCAACACAAGGGCATAACTTAGTCTCCTTATACCTTCGAGCACCTTGGATCTACAAACCGTTCAATACCATTCATCGCGACCAAGCTCCCTGTTCCATGAACAAGAACCTTCAATCATCGGACATATCCTCAGCAGATGGGTCTCGTTCCCTCAATTGCCCACTCGCAGGATGGTACGTCCAATCACAGTGTTTCCTACTCATCGCAAAGCAGCGGCCGCGTTCAGCGTGCGATGCAATTTCTGGAGGCCATTATCATACATCCTTGATGCCTCCTCCCATCCCCCTCTTCTCCTTATACTTATTTTTTTGACTTGCATGCCAGTGCGGATATACGGGAAGCCCAGCCTCGGTCCATCGCCGGTACATTCCAGGCCGCTGGCTCAAGGGACAACGATACAAACACATATGAGAATGGTCCCATGATTTCGGGAGACCGGTTCCCCGAGGCGATCGAAAACGTCCACGCTGAGATGCCGACAACGAACGGTATGAGCGTCTTGCCCAATTCTAAAGACTTCATGTCATCGGTGGTGCTTGCAGCAAGAAGCGACGAAATCGAACCGGAACGTGCAACAGTTGAAAGCCCCTGGCCGCATCGCTTCGCCTCGGCGTGCGCACCAGCTACCAGAAGTACACCACTGCCAACTGTCCCCGGAGCTACACCCATCGAAGGCGAAGGTAAGCACTCCTGGTGCTCACATTACGTTACGGTCAAGGAACAAGGGCGCTTATTGACAACACAGCCACCACGAGTGCGACAGAGGTACCACTCGCGTTGCGTAAGGCGGTGGACCACTTGATTGCAAAGCATCCGAAGGTGCTATCCACCGCCTCGACTGTGCTCACCACTGTGGGTGGAATAATTTTATTCCCTGGCGTCGCCGCATGCGCCCGTGGTACAATACTCGCACATCCCGCAGTGACCATTGCTGGCGGGGTCGCAGTCGTGGTTGGTAGGCGAATGAGGAGGGCACTGAATCCCGCCGCAGCCTTGGCTGCAGCGCAGGCGCAGGCAAGCGGCCAAGTAACCATCGAGGACGTGGATAATCATCGACGAGACGGAACTGAGCCCGACGGTCTCTTGTCTGTTGGTTTTGTGGTTTGATGGATGTGTCATTAGTTGTGAAACTCTAGTACAGCGACGATATGGAAACTTAAAGGGTACTCACGTTTGGACAGAAACAAATGACCAGGAAGACCACAGATCCTTTCCACTGGGTTGAAAAGAACCCACAACCTCGCCCACAGTAAGCCCATAACATTTGGACGGAGCAGTTCCCTCAAATTCCTGAGGAATATTCGCATCATGAAGGGACGAAGGCTACGGACTGCGATATCACGAAATAGGGTCAAATTAAGGCATCAGATGGACCCGGACACAGAGCAAGTAAGTGGGTGCACCAAGTTTTCAGCTTTTTGCATGTGGGACGTGGTACACCATTATCCTTATAAATGACGGTGGGGAGGAGGGGAAGTCGCGCCGTAACCCCCCCCATTCTTTGGGCCAAAGATAAGATAAACAGGGGCGGCAGTGAGAACGCAACCAGTGATGACGACCAGAGATATCGATTCGATTCGGTTTCTTCCTTTCGATGCATCTTCCCAGGCTGGAGGTGGTAAGCACACCATCAACTTTGCTTGTCGGGCGGGTCGGGAGGAGCCATCACCGTCGTCGTCGGATGGGGTAAAAGGAGAAGTGACGAAAGCGTTTGAATGGAGCACGTGAAAGACAAATGTGTCCAAACGAATTTTAGGCGCCGACTCGCTCGGCGCTTGCGGACGACGAGCGCCGATGACGAGCTCGGCGCTTGCAGACAACGAGCTTGGCGCTTGCAGACAACAAGCTCGGCGCTTGCAGACAACGAGCTTGGCGCTTGCAGACGACGAGCTCGGCGCTTGCAGACGACAAGCTCGGCGCTTGCGGACGAGATAACCATGTGTAGCACAGCAAAACAGCAGCTGAGTCAGCTGCTTGAGCTGAGGAGCTAATATCGTGAGCACGCCAACCTCCCGGGCTCGAGATCAATCGAGATCCAAGCTGTTGGCTTCACTCGCCTTTGCACGATACCGTGAGTAAAAATTTCGCTTGGGCGCTTCGTCTGTTGCCCTATTAAGACTTGACCCCTTCAAATTTGGTCCCGGCACCTCTCAGTTCTGAAGGTCTCCCTATACATCCACTCTCCTTCGAGCACACTGGATCTACAAATCGTTCAACCATTCGTCACGACCAGGGCTCCCCGTTCCATGAACAAGCACGTTCAGCAATCGGACATATCCTCAGCAGACGGGTCTCGTTCTCTCAATTGTCCACTCGCAGTGAGGTACGTCCAATTACAGTGCTCCCTACTCATCGCCGGAGCAGCAGCCGCGTTCAGCATGCGATGCAATTCCCGGAGGCCATCATGATACATCCTCAAGGCCTTCCCCCATCCCCATCCCCATCCCCCTCCTCTCCTTCTGATTTCTTCACTTGGTTGTCAGGGCAGAAATACGGAACGAAACTCAAACCCTGTCCATGACCAGTACATATGAGGGCGGTCTCATGATTTCGGGAGACCACTGCCCAGAGGTGGTGGAAAACGTCCACGCTGAGATGCTGACGACGAACAGTATGACCGTTTTACTCAATTCTAAAGACTTCATGACATCAATGATGTTCTCAGCACGTAGCGAAGAAATCAAACCCGAACGTGCGACAGTTGAACGCTTCATGCCGCATCGTTTCGCCTCGGCGAGCGCACCAGCAACCAGCAGTACACCACTGCCAACTGTCCCCGGAGCCACGCCCATCGAAGGTAAGCATTTCCTGATCATCACTTACGGTCACGTGCCAAACGGGCGCACAGCCACCACGAGGATGACAGACGTACTGCTCGCGTTGCACAACGCGGTGGACCACTTGATTGCCAAGCATCCAAAGGTTCTGTCCACCGTCTCGACTGTGCTCACCTTTGTGGGTGGCATAATTGCACTCCCTGCCTTCTCCGAATGCGCCCGTGGTACAATACTCGCACGTCCCGGAGTGGCCCTTGCTGGGGGGATTGCGGTCGCAGTCGGCAAGTGGCTGAGGCGTGCAATGAATTCCGCCGCCGCCTTGGCTGCAGCACAAGTGCAAGCGCAGGTGCAGGCAAGCGGCCAAGTAACCATCGAGGACGTGTGATCATCGACGGGATGGAAACGAACCGGACGGTCTGTTGTTTGCTAATTTTGTTGTTTGATGAACATGTGTCATCAGCGTGACATGGTGTGGAACTCTAGGATAATGATGATATGGAACCTCAAATAGTACTTACGTTTGGACAGAAATGAATGACCAGGACCATAGGGCCTTTTGATTGAGTCGCAAAGGAACCCACAACCTCGGCCGCGGTACGTCCATAACATTTGGACAGAGCAGTTTCCTCAAATTCTTGAGGAATATCCGCACCATGAAGGGATGAAGGCTGCGGATTGCGATATCACGAAATAGGAACAGATCAAAGCATTAGATGGACTCGGACAGAGAGAGCAAGTAGATGGGTGCACCAAGTTTTCAGCATGTGAGCCGCGGTACACCATTCGCCCTATAAAGACGGTGAGGAGGGGAGGGGGAATCGCGTCGTAAACGCGTAAACCCCCACTCACGCCCTCGTCCCCGCAACTCGGAGACAAGGATGAACAGGGGAGGGGGAACATAACGAGTGATAATGGCAGAGATAAGATTCAATTTGGTTCCTTCTTTTCGATAGACTGGAGGGGTTGAGCACACCATCAACTTTGTTTGCAGTCAGTCGGGTCGGGACGAATCATCGCAATCAAGAACGTCGTCGTCGGGGAGTGGGACGGTGATGACGTTGATTGGGCACGTGATTTAAGGAAAAATAAATGTCCAGATAGGTTTAAGTGCCGACTTGCACTCCGCCATTTTGGAAGTTTGCACGGCATATGTCCTTGGAACTTGTTAGTTCCGCGCCATTACATGATTCTCTCATGGTTGCGCGGCTTAGTAGGGAGAAGGAATATAGCCGTGGCTACATGTCGAGCGCTTGCTGCGACTACGGGCCAATGGCAGTGATGATAGCAGCCACGTGGTCCGCGCAACTGAAACGCTGCGTGACGCCCAAAGAGGAAGAAATAGACCATTTGATGCCCCGTGTCCAGAACAGAACACCCTCAACACCACGACCGATTCTGCAAGGTTGGGAACGGAAGACGGTGATATTTCGTGGAGGCACCTCTTGGCCGTCCAAAAAGCCGAAGAGGGGCCTCCTTGCCTTCGTCTCCTTCGACGACCGCTAGACACAGGGCTTTCTAAAGGCGGCGCCACACTTGGGGCCGCTGTCTGCCTTTGCTTACGGGTTGAAACCTTACAAAGCCGTTCACGATGCGGTAACCAACGTAAGAGATCCCCACAGACTCTTTTTCGGCAACCACCACCTCTGCGGCAAAAATTTTCGCCAAAGAAAGTGGTAGCTTAGAGTAGGATAGAATATACAAGCAATCAGACAAACTTTGTATCACCACCTTCAGGTTGAGCTCGCTGGCTGTGCCTTCGCTCCCTCACATCTGTTGCTCCATACCCGTTTCCGCCATGGCTTCGGCCACCATGTCATACCCCCCCATCGACCCCTCCCTCCTCCCAATGGAAGGTGTGGAACACTCCCAGTTCCTTGCCCAACCCGTCGGTCACCTCCCCGATCCCCTCTCCCAACCCCAGTCCAACCCCTCTGTCATCCTTGACATTGACACGTCTACCGCCGCCAACACCGTCCAAGCCCTCCTCAGTATGGACTTCACAGACACCCGCGTGGCTTGGCTCCACCTCGCGGCCTCCCTGTTTACAGACATGAGAAACGGCATCCGTAACTCCATGCATCAATCCATCAGCAAGTTCCAGGACCTCACACCTGCTGAACAAGCCAACCTAGACTCCCTCCATCTGGCCATATTGGCGTTCGACGTATTCCTTTCCAACTGCCAGTCCAACCCTGATGAGTGGACCACCTGCCATGGCTGCATCCAGACCTACCACCTTCCTGTCGACAAAGCCTCGTGGGAGGCAAATCTCATCGCTTGCAACCAGATGATCCAAGCTGCCCAGGAGACCATCATTAACGAGAAGGTCAGAGACGCTATGACCCTCATCAACAACTGGGTGACCGGCGAACGCATTGCGGCCCACAACACAGCCATTAACAACCTTGTGTCCTCTAACCCGTCATCCTTCACACACCAATTCATTACCGACGATCAGGTTGCTGAGTGGTCCCGCCGTATCTGTGAGGCCATGATCGAATACCTCAATGGCACGCTCATCGAAGACGCCACTTGCACACTCCCCCCGGTCACCCGTGATCGCCTCGCGGTGGAATGCCAGGCAAAACTCGACCAAGCAGAGTCCGACGCCTGTGCAGAAGCGAAACGTCTGTACGACGCTGAGCTTGCCTGCCGCCAGGCTGAGGCCTACGCCGATGCCAAACGAGACTTCGAATTCTGGTGTGACAACATCCATACCCCAGTGTTCCAGGCCGAGGAGGAGGCCTTCAGAGCTGGTAAGCTTAGAGAACTCGATGCCACTAAACACCTCATGTCCATCCAGGCGGAAGTGGCGAAGGAAGCCGCATGCCTAGCCACCGCTCGCTCCATCACCACGCCTTCCAAACTGTCCGAGTCTTGTCGCATGGCCCACCAGAAGCGACGCGCGGACCCAACCAAGGCGTCATGCAGCGTTTCGCGCGTGTCATCCCCCACCCCATCCCTCCGAGCTGCAGACAAGATGCCGACCAAGGCAGACTTCACAGTTGGTAAGCAGGCCACAATCATCTCTCAACCCAGTACAGAGGAATCGGTTGAAGACCTCTCAAAGATGTCACCTGTGCTTGCCATGGGTCAGACGACCAAGGACTCCATGTGGGCGCCTCCCAATGTCCCCGCGGTTCAGGGTGCAGCCCCGGCGCTTGCGCCGGGCGAGTCCAGGATGCTTGAGATGGAGCTGGTCCTAGAACCAGACAGTCTCACTTCAGCAGACACTGCACTCCCCCCTGCGCCGACGACGACGACGGCTTGAGAAATTGACCAACCTGCTAACCCCCCTGTGATGTACACCTATGCGTCTCATACGCTGGCCAAACCCGGCCAGTCGGCGCCCCCGTCATCAGTAGCCCCAACATCGGACATGGAACAGATGCTTCAGCGTCTTCTCCAGTTGGCAATGGCCCTGATCCAGGCTGCAGTTGCAGATGTCGTGTCTCGCATCACTGAGATCGAGATGGACAGGGAATGGTACCCCAAGCAGGACAACGATGCACCTTGTCTAAACGACGACCACCTCCTTCCTCATCAGGAACCCCCTGCTGACCGCTTCGGCCATCCATGGGGTCGAACGGAGGATGAGTTCCCCGGCTACTCCCGCCTTACAGCACCCCCAGCTGACGATGGCGATTCTCACATGGATGACGCTGACCAGTGCCTGGAGGACAAGGATGCTATCCTCAACTCTGTCCTTCCAAGCGAACAATGGCAGAACCTGAACAGGGCATATGAGGTCCACCTGTTCTTCCGCGAAACCACCACCACCATCTTCAGCCAAAGCAGCATTTCCCCTGAAGGCTGGCGAAGCCTGTTGGCCAGGGAATTTGAATATGACTGCAGCGAAATGTGGCACGACTTCGCCCACCAGACAGGCACCTCCCTGGGCCCTCTTCCCCCACCCCCACACATCGCCACACCCTTTGTCATCTTCTGCTGAAACTGCCTTGGTGAGAAACTCCTCCTTCGCCAGGTCGGTGTCAGCCTCCTTGGTGGTAAGAAAGTCAAAGACAATATATGGTCCCCCCCTGTTAACAACTCCAGCATGCCCCCAAAGGCCTCTGCGCCACCACCAGCTTCTCGAGACTCCTCGCACCCTGCATTGACCCCAGGTCCTGCCTTCGATGGTTGGCGCATTGTGGGGAAAAAGGGCAAACAGTCCTGGGCGGCTGTGGCAGCAGCGGCTTCCAAGCCCCATGCGGCACCCAAACTCCTTCCCCCTACCCGTGACCATGCGATGTCTGGCTCTGTCACATGCCCCCAACTTGAGAGCCTGGCGAAGCAGACTATCGTCAGCCTATTCAACACCCGCTTCCCGATGGGCCCATGCATCCTGCACAATGCCTCGAAGGAGGTTGCGGTCACAACCTTCCTTCTCTGCATGCAGGAGCCCACTCCAAGCACCCCAACTTGCGCATCCCCGCCATCAAAGGTCATCTCCAAGACTGAGTTCACACTTTCTCAGGACCCCAGTTCCCCTGGTCCCTCAGGCCCACGCAGCAATGCTGCGTTGTTGGTTCGCCAAGTACAGGGCCTCATTTGGTCCTCAGGTGCCAATGTTAAGGCTGAGTTGATCGGCGGATGCTGGAGTTCCCAATCATCATGCAACTTTGTTCTTGTCTTCAATGGCAACCCAACCTTCAAGTTGGTCCTGAGTCTACAACACATCTTTGCATGGGTCTTTGGGTCGGCCTATGGCCTCACCCCTTGTTAAGGGCCAAGGACCCTAAGGTGCGACGTGCACAGGTTTGTATGACGGTGGCGGGACTTGTTCTTCAAGGGATAACAGGTGGCTAACGCTGACCCTTGGATGTGCTGATATGAGTGGTCTGCACGCGTGCAAGACACTAGTGGGGATAATGAAAGATGTAGAGGAGAGTCTCGACGATGTTCGAGACGACTTGCACGAAGTGCGGACGAAAACTGAAGGCGCTGTGGAAGCTACAACACTTGGGATTAAACCAAGTCAGGCTTAAGGCCCAACTCTAGGATATAAGGTCGACTTATATACATCTGGGCAGCTGCCATGACTCGAGCCTAATACTACTAGTACCCGTACTAGTAATGAGTCACTGTACAAAATATGGAGTCATTCCGAGTCGAACTGACTCACACGTGAAACCCAGGATACGTACTACTGGGTTGGAGTCAGTATGAGTCATGTGCACAGCCAAAGAGGAATCACATGGTAAGAACGATAGGTAAGCGGTCAGGTGATAAAGTCATGTGATGGAAAAGGGGTGGGAACAGATCATGTGATGAGAAAGTATTGGTAAGCAAGTGAAAAATGAAATTTTGAGCCTTGAGAACATAACATGACGCCCTTCCTAGAAAGTCACTTCCACGTGACTTCACTCATGTGGTTGGTCGCAGGAGTCAGCATCCCACTCCGCACAGCGTAACTCATAAGAGTCATCCCTGAGGCACATAAGTCCATAGTTGGGGTGGGTTTCGGGCACCACGCAACTCATCCCAGTGCAATTGAAATGGGGAACTGGGCATTCGTTGTGAGCGTGGAGGGGGGAGTAACACCACCTACAGACGACCCATAATGGGCAATCCTCTTTCACGTGATCTGGGTAGTCATCATGGCATTTGAGGCAGTAGGGATAGAGGGGACGTTTGCGCTTGTTACCAGTTTCTTCCTGGTCGTCAGATGGTCCTTGACCTGCGAAGATGCGAGGGATAAAGGAAGTGGGAGGGGAGGCTGGCCTAGTACGAAGAAGGTGTGGTTGAATGCGCGTCCTAACTGCTGCGTTAGCCAAGTAGCGCTCCATGTCTAGGAGCTTTTTGTTTGCTTCCCGCTCTTTGTTGTCTAGATCTAGACGTTGCCTTTTGATCCTCATGACTTCGTCGTATTGGGTGCGGAGTGTGTGTACGT
>Ga0307510_10002883_pt1 | contig 19785 bp, 28 predicted proteins | sample 12_EM_MG_FD_207224 | JGI IMG/M metagenome (GOLD analysis project Ga0307510, IMG submission 207224) | Populus trichocarpa ectomycorrhiza microbial communities from riparian zone in the Pacific Northwest, United States - 12_EM | ecosystem: Host-associated > Plants > Roots > Unclassified | place...
ACTACTGGTAGTACCCCCCAAGCTACGACTCACTCCACCCTCTTTCCTCCCACCCCACAAGATACCCTTAGAAGGGCCTCCCAAGCTTTGGCGCAGCCACTCCAATTCCGACGTGATAATTTCACTAGAGCTACTAGTACCTCCCAAGCTGCAAGTGCTTCCCAGGCTGCTAGTGCTTCCCAAGCTGCTAGTGCCTCCAGAGCTGCTGGTACCACCCTATCACCCTCAAACTTCATTTCCAGTACCGCCCCCTGGCTATATAGCAAATACTATGACCTCCCCGCCGCCCAGACTACTGGTACTCAGCTACCTACAGGTACCCCCCGAGCTACTGCTCCCCCTCCATTATATGCACCCTATCAGCACAGGAACTCCGTTCCTCCTGCCCCTTCCCCAGCCGCCTACACTTGGGGGACACCAAAGGCTTGGGCAAGTGATCTGGAAGCTGCCAGCACCTCTAGATCTACCAGCGCCTCTGGATATACCAGCACCTCTGGATCTACCAGCACCTCTGGATCTACCGACACCTCTGGATCTACCAGCACCTCTAGATCTACCAGCGCCTCTGGATCTACCAGCGCCTCTGGATCTACCAGCACCTCTGGATCTACCAGCACCTCTGGATCTACCAGCACCTCTGGATCTACCAGCACCTCTGGAGCTCCTAGCACTCGCAGGGCTCCTGTTACCCGCCGAAATATCTCGGAAATGGCTTCCAAACAATCCCCTCCGATTCCCTTTGACAAGTAATTGCTCCTATTCCAAATTTAACTTGCCCTTCAAGTGAGTGCTTTATTAATCCGCATAGATTTGCCTCCTCGGAAATCTTCACAATCCGCGTCGGCAATCGCCTCCGAGCATTCCACATTCACAAAGACCTCCTCGCTGGACTCTCGGATGAAATGCGAACTTGTGTATACAGCTGCACGAGGGAAGGCGAGAGAGATAGCATGAAGATGATGGACGTATCCCCAGACACCATGCACCGGTTCATGGAATTCTGCTACTCTGGAGATTACCTCCATGCTGAATACAACTCCGACGACCCACTAAAGGACAAAGAAGCCACTCAGGCCCTCTCACTCCTGTTGACACACGCAAGGCTATACGTCTTGGCAGATAGGTACAACATCGTCTCGCTGAAGGAACTGTCCAGGAAAAAGATCGTCACTCTCACTCCCTTCTTCGGGCAGCTGGAGAATAGGGCGCATGGGCTTGCGATGATTTCCCTTATGGATTACGTGCTCCACAATATACCGGTCGCTAATAAGACGCCGGATGAGTTGGTGAAGTTTTTGGCGAGGTATGCCGGGTTTTTGATCGAGAAACTTTTGGAGTATCCGGAGTTTCATAATGTAGTAGAAATTTCAGTGCGGGGAGAGTTTTTTCGGGAGTTTTGTAGGTGTCTGAAGGCAGGGGAGGGTGAAGCGCCATGGACTTATGCAGAATGATGTTTACATTATGGCGTTTTCTTGTCGATTTGGATGTCTTTCAGGATTATACTTCCCACAGGGTGTGCTTTAATTGTTGGATATATATGTGGAGATACGGCTACCCACTTAGGTCATGTCTTTGGGTTAGGCTAGAGTCTGTCTGCGTTTGGGTTTAGGTCTATCATTGGTTGTCCGGAAGTGGGCTTGGCATATATGTTTTCGTCTTGAATAGCTTCCTCTCTTGTATGATACGACTGAACATCAACGAACATCTCGCACTTCTCTACACTCAACCTCCACCCGGCTTTATCGTGGAAAATTAGATAAGAATTACAAGCCGCCCACGTGATACGCGCTACGGGTTGCTTATAATATCCCCTAGTATTCATCATTCCCACTCGTACGTAGGGCGCGCAGTATTTATTTAATGAGGAGTATCTCTAATTCAGTGTGGTTTCCACTAATTTCGGTTACATTCCATTCTCCTGGGAGCCCAAACGCCGCCATTGGAGGTCAATTACCCTAAGGATCGTTGTTAATTCATAGGGTATCACTCGGGCCTTTAACCACTGACTCCTGACTTGAAGATCGGACACAACACCCCCATAATATTAGGATTGACGGTAACTACTATATCTCTCACAAAAGCGCTTCTGTTGTGTATATATGTTCGTGCATAGCTCCCGAACTACCGCCCTTGGTTGTTACTCCATAGCCTTGGCTGATGTTTCAGTCGTTCCACCTTTTGCAACGGCTTTTGCTTGTTGGGGCAAACAGGCGGCCATCTGGGCAGATGCTGATTGGCGGGTATGAGAGAACTGGGGCGGTCGCACAGTATCCACAGTTCGCCCAAGTAAACGAGTTGAAAGTTTATTATTTGGGTTTGGCTGTCCGGGTGGGAGGTGGCCGGTGGCTTGGGGCGCCGTCTAATACTCGTGCGGTAACTTGTTGCAAGGTCTGGCGGCCAAGAAATTATCGCTTGCTAGAGTTTGCCAACAAACACTGGATGCCAGTATTCTGGCAATGACCCCCGATTGCACTGTCTCCCCCAGCACAGGTGCAGCAGTGTCAGGTCCAGTACTCGTGCAGAAGGCGCCATAAAAGATTCTAGACCAATCAGACTGTCAAAAATGTGGCAACCCCAGAACAGACAGTATTGTTCCAGATTATCAAGTGCCAGTTGGCATCCATGCTGTTTTTGTGACCAGTCCCAAATCTTCAATAGAGAGAATAAGTCGTTGATGTCAGGATAGTGGCCTCTTATCACACATTGGTGGGCGGCACAACCCTAACCCTTGTGCTAACTTCTCCGAGTAACTATTTTGTATTCCCCTGGGGTGCCCCCTCAGTAAGAGTTCGGGGCACTCCTCCTTGCTTCATAATTGTGGAAAGATGGCCCCGAAAAAAGGGAAGAGAGCGTCTTCCTCCGCACCTCAAGCTTCTCGCACCCCCGAATCTCGCAGTACCCCCCCAGCTGCGGGCGCCCCCGAATTATCTGACAGCTCCTTTCCTCCCACGACTCAAGCTACTGCTGGTAGTGCCTCCCAAGCTACCACTTTCTCCTTTTTCCGTTCCTCCCAAGCTACTGCCGGTAGTACCTCCCGAGCTGCGGTTCACTCCATCTTTTCCCCCACCCCCCAAGGTACCACTTGCTCCAACATCTTTGGTCCCTCTCAAGCTACTGCCGGTAGTACCTCCCAAGCTACGACTCACTCCAACCTCATTTCTCCTACCCCCCAAGCTACTGCCGGAAGCACCTCTCAAGCTACAATTCGCCCCGCCCTCGTTCCTGGTGTCCTCCAAGCTCCTGGTGCCTCCAAAGCTACCGCTGTCTCCGGATTATCTGACAACTCCTCTTCTCGCGACCCCCAAGCTACTTCAAGCCCCATTGCTCTTGCCGCCAAGGCTCCTAGTACCCCCCTGGCGCCTGTCACTTCTCAAAAAGTCCTAGAAATGACCTCCAGACAATTCCCTCCGGTTCCCTTTGACAAGTAATTGCTCCTATTCCAAACTTAGCTTGGCCTCCAAATGAGTGCTTTGTTAATCCGCACAGATTCGCCTCCTCAGAAATCTTCACAATTCGTGTAGGCACTGACCTCCAAGCCTTCCACATTCACAAAGACCTCCTCGCTGGACTCTCGGATGAAATGCGCACTTGTGTATACGGCGACACGGAGGAAGGCCAGGAAATTAGCATGGAGATGGAGCACGTATCCCCAGACACCATGCACCGGTTCATGGAGTTCTGCTACTCTGGAGACTACCTATACGCCCCCGGCGCCAAAAACAATTCCGATGACCCACTAAAGGACAAAGACGCCACCGAGGCCCTCCCACTCCTGTTGACACACGCAAAGCTATACGTCTTGGCGGATATGCTCAATACCGCTTCGCTGAAGGAACTGTCCAGGAAAAAGATCATCGCTCTCACCCCCTTCTTCGGGGTGTTGAAGGATAGGACGCATGGGCTCGCAATGATTTCCCTCATGGATTACGTGCTCCATAACGTGCCCGTCACTTCTCAGACGTCGGATAAGCTGGTGAAGTTTTTGGCGAGGTATGCTGGGTTTTTGATCGAGAATCTTGGGGGGTATCCGGAGTTTCATGCGGTTCTAGCAAGTTCTAGGCGGGAAGACTTTTTTAGGGTGTTTTGTAGTTGGGTGAAAGCAGGGGCGGGTGAAGCGCCGTGGGCTGATGCAGAATGATGTTTTCGTTAGGGGGTTTTCTTGTCGTTTTAGATGACTAACTTCCCACAGGAGGTGTTTTCATTGTTAGATATATAATATACAACTAGACATCAACGAACATCTTTCACGACTCCGCACTCAACATTCACGCAGTTTTATCGTGAAAATTAGATAAGAATTACAAGCCACCCACGTGATACGCGATACAGGTTGCTTATAATATCCTCCCGTATTCACCATTCACACTCGTACGCAGGGTGCGCAGTATTTATCTAATGAGAAGTATCCCTAACTCAATGTGGTTTCCGCTAATTTCGATTACATTCCATTCTCCTGGGAGCCCAAAGTCCGCCATTGGAGGTCAATTGCTCTAAGGATCGTCGTTCATTCATCGAGTATCACTCGGGTCTTTAACCACCCCCACTCCAGACTTGAAGATCGGACACAACACTCCCACAATATTATGATTGACGGCAAATATCTCATAAAGTACTTCTGTTGTATATATGTTCGTGAATAGCTCCCGAACTACCGCCCTTGGTTGTTACTCCACCATTTGCAACGGCTTTGCTTGCTGGGGTGCCGTCTAATACGGTAACTTGTTGCGAGTTCTGGCAGCCAAGAAATTCTCGCTTGCTAGGGTTTGCCAACAGCCTCTTCGCCCTGCTTCATGGCTGTTAGAAAGATGTCCGACAAAAAAAGAAAGAGAGATAAGATACTTCGTCGCATCGCTGCCTCTTGCTCCGCCCCTCAAGCTTCTCGCGCCCCCCGAATCTCGCAGTACCTCCCCAGCTACCGATACCTCCGAGTTATCTGACAGTACCTTTTCCCCCCATCCCCCAAGCTACTGCCGGTAGTACCTCCCAGGCTGCGATCCACTCCAGCCCCCTCCCCCGCGCCCCCAAGCTCCTGGTACTGTACCTCCCAAACAACCGCTGTCTCCGGATTTTCTGACAACCCCTCTTCTCGCAACCCCCAAGCCACTTCAAGCCTCATAGCTCCTGTTGCTTCTCGAAAAGTCCTAGAAATGGCCTCCAGACAATTCCCTCCGATTCCCTTTGACAAGTAACTACTCCTGTTCTAAACTCAGCTTGCCCTCTAAATGAGTGCTTTATTAATCTATACAGATTCGCCTCCTCGGAAATCTTCACAATCCGCGTCGGCACTGACCTCCAAGCCTTCCACATTCACAAAGACCTCCTCGCTGGGCTCTCGAATGAAATGCGCACTTATGTATACAAAGACACGAAGCAAGGCCAGGAAGATGGCATGGAGGTGGGGCACGTATCCCCAGACACCATGCACCGGTTCATGGAGTTCTGCTACTCTGGAGATTACCTACATGCTGAATACAACTCCGGCAACCCACTAAAGGATAAAGACGCCACTCAGGCCCTCCCACTCTTGTTGACACACGCAAGGCTATATGTCTTGGCGGATATGTTCAACATCGCTTCGCTGAAGGAACTGTCCAGGAAAAAGATCATCACTCTCACCCCCTTCTTCGGGCTGTTGGAGGATAGGACGCATGGGCTTGCGATGATTTCCCTTATGGATTACGTGCTCCATAATATGCCTGCCGCTACTGAGACACCGGATAAGCTGGTGAAGTTTTTGGCGAGGTATGCGGGTTTTTTGATCGAGGAGCTTGGGGAGTATCCGGAGTTTCATGCGGTTCTAGCAAGTTCTGCGCGGGAAGACTTTTTTAGGGAGTTTTGCAGGTGTCTGAGGGCAGAGGAGGACGAGGCGCCGTGGAATTTTCCAGGATGATGTTTTTGTTATGGAATTTTCTTGTTGATTTGGATGTATTTTCCGGACTATTTTTCCCAGAGGAGGTGTTTCACACGGGTTTATCATGGAAAATTAGGCAATAAGAATTGCACACCGCCCACGTGATACTCGATATAAGCTGATTATGTTTTAACCGCCAGAGAGCTTTCTAGTATTCTCCCATGCCACCATCCACTCTCGTACGCGGGGCACGCAGTGTTTATCTGATGAGAAGTATCCCTAATTCAGTGTGGATTCCACTGACTGCGGTTGCATTCCGGTCTCCCAGGAGCCCAGGGGCCCCCATTGGACGTAGATTGCGCTCTAGGAATAACTACCCATTCATAGACTATCACTCGGGATTTTAGCTAGCGACTCCGGACTTGAAGGTGTTGAGAGCTATCAGGTGCGAAGGAGTGGAAGCGAGTAGTTCCACAAGTTCAAAGGAGAGCGGTTACCGGAGAAAGCGAACGACTGTATCGCTTATTGAACAAGAAGAGGATTGGGAGAGAAAAAGAAAGAAGGGAAGAAACAGAGAAGGAAGAGAGAAGAGGGGCGAAGATTCTGAGAGGGGACAAGGGGTGACGCAAGTGGTCACAAGGTATCACTCGTAACCATAGCAACAGCCAAGGAGAGAGCACGCTCGTGACTGCAGGTTCCAACAGAAGGCCGGACACAACACCCTGCACAATACTATGACCAATGGTGACTATCTCTCACAAAACACTTCTGTTATATACGGTATACACCTGTCAGTGTATGGCTTTCGAACTGCCACCCTTGGCTGCTACCCCATGGCCTTCGTTGGAATTTCGGTCCTTTCACCTTTTGCAACGGCTTTGGTTGTTGGGGCTGATAGGCTGGCGTCTGGGTAGATGCTGATTGGAGGGTATAAGGAAACTGCGGTGGTCAGTGCGGTAGCCACAGTTCGCCCAAATAAACCACTTGAGAGATTCTTGTTTGGGTTTGGTTGTCCGAGTGAGAGATGTCCTGTGGCTGTCTAATACGGCACAAGGGTCAGGGATTTAGTCATGATAGTCGGCGGGTAACCCCCCACTAGCTGTGCCAAGGTTCCGGCTACTTCCAAGGATGCTAGGCTGTCAAAGTCGGCACTCTAAGGGGGTGCCCAACAGTTCAGCAATACTTTTACTAAACTAGGGTAGAAACATTAACAATTGAACGCCGAATAATATAAAATAAAACTCTATGAAGCCTGATCTAGTTTACTGAGATACTGGCATAAATCCTCCTCCTAGTGTTTAGTTAATAATTTCCGATTAGTAGGAGGTCGATTGTGGCGGGATTGACGGCCGTTCCATGGGGCTTGAAGGCTTTGTACCGGCACCTCAAATTCACGAGCTGCCGCAGATATATCTGGCTTTCTTTCTTTAGTCTCACAGTTGCTTGCCGAATTCGTGTCTCTATCTCGGAATATGGTATACTAGTCATGGCATCCGGGGTGGTGGTGGAAAAAAGCATTGTATAATGGTGATGATTGGAAAAAGTATAGTTGAGCTGTCGCCCTCGGAGTGGTAGGAACCTTGGAACGGTTATGCATAGCACATATGCGAAGGACGTGGTGAGAATTGGGGTTTCTCTTTGCGCTATGAAGCTCAATCGAGGGAAACCGAGATAGGTGATGTTGATAACTTTACATGATGATCAAATCAAAAACTTCTGAAGTCTCATTGAGGTGTGGTAATTATGTATACAACGACACAAAAGAAGGCCAGGAAATTAGCCTGGAGATGGGGCACGTATCCCCAGACACCCTGCGCCGGTTCATGGAGTTCTGCTATTCTGGAGATTATCTACATGCTGAAAGCAACTACGACGACCCACTAAAGGACAAAGACGCCGCCGAGGCCCTCCCACTCTTGTTGATACACGCAAGGCTCTACGTCTTTGCGGATATGTTCAACATCGTTTCGCTGAAGGAACTATCCAGGAAAAAGATCATCGCTCTCACCCCCTTCTTCGGGCAGTCGGAGGATAGGGCTCATGGGCTTGCGATGATTTCCTTGATGGGTTACGTGCTCCATAATATACCCGTCGCTACTGAGACGTCGGATAAGCTGGTGAAGTTTTTGGCGAGGTATGCTGGGTATTTGATCGAGAAGCTTGGGGGGTATCCGGAGTTTCATGCGGTTCTGGCAAGTTCTACGCGGGAAGGCTTTTTTAAGGTGTTTTGCAAGTTGGTGAAGGCAGGGGAGGGCGAGGCGCCGTGGATTGATGCGGAATGATGTTTTCGTTATGGAGTTTTCTTGCTTGTTGATTTGGATGTCTTTCCTGGACTATTCTTCCCAGAGGTGTTTTCACACGATTTTATCATGGAAAATTAGGCAGTGTGATAGGAATTATCATACAAACCGCCCATTTGGCACTCGATACAGGTTGCTTATAGTGTCCTCCCGTTTCCGTCATTCGCACTTGAATGCCGGACACGCAGTATTCATCTGATGGGAAGCACCACTAATTCGGCCTGGGCTCCGCTAATTGCGATTACGTTACATTCTCCTGGGAGCCCAAACGCGCCACCTTTGGAGGTCGATTGCTCTCTAGGAATCGCTAGTCATCCATAGATTATCACCCGAGATTTTAACTAGCGACTCCGGACCTGAAGACACACGGCCCCGCACAACATTATGATCAATGGTGACTATCTTTCGCAAAACATATATATACAGTACACCTGTCAGTGTATAGCTTTATAACTGCCGTCCTTGGCCATTACCCCATAGCCTTGATTGGAATTTTGGTCGTTTCACCTTTTGCAGCGGCTTTGATTGTTGGAGCATAGACGGCCTCCTAGGCCCCCCGGATAGATGCTGATTGGTGGATATGAGGAAACTGGGATGGTCAGCCCAGTACTCGAGCAGCCAACAAGTAAACTACTTGAAAGTTTCCTATTTGGGTTTGGCTGTCAGAGTGAAGGGTTCTGGTTGGCTTGGGAAGCCGGCAACCGGTTAATAAGGGTAACTGGCTGCCGGGTCTGACAACCAAGAAATTCTCACTTGCCAGAGTTTGCCAACAAACACTTCCCCTCGCCTCATGGATTTGGGAATAGAGCCTCATGTCTCTCGAAAGAAGACCTTGAAGGGAAAAAAAGTCTTGAAGGGGAAAAAAGCGTCTGATACTTCCAGCGGTCTCTCAAGCTCCCCGCCCCCGGACACCGCTGAATTATCTGACGGTTCCTTTTCTCCCACCCCCCAAGCTCCTGGTGCCCCCCAAACTACCGCTGTCTCCGCATTATCTGACGACCCCGTTTCTCAAAAACCCCAAGTTACAACTACCTTCTCAGCTACTGATACCTCCCAAACCACGAGGGAAGTAACTTCAAGCCTCATTCCTCTTGTCATCGAGGCTCCTAGTATCCCCCTAGCTCCAGCTGCTTCTCGAAAGATCCTAGAAATGGCCTCCAGGCAATCTCCCCCGGTTCCCTTTGACAAGTAATTGCTCCTATTCCAAACTCAGCTTGCTCTTCAAGTGAGCACTGTATTGATCCGCACAGATTCGCCTCCTCGGAAATCTTCACAATCCGCGTAGGCGCTGACCTCCAAGCCTTCCACATTCACAAAGACCTTCTCGCTGGGCTCTCGGATGAAATGCGCAATCGTGTATACAAAGACACGAAAGAAGGCCAGGAAGCCGGAATGGAGACGTGGCACGTATCCCCAGACACCGTGCACCGGTTCATGGAGTTCTGCTATTCCGGAGATTATCTACACGCTGAAAGCAACTCCGACGACCCACTAAGGGACAAAGACGCCACCGAGGCCCTCCCACTCTTGTTGATACACGCAAAGCTCTACCTCTTTGCGGATATGTTCAACATCGTCTCACTGAAGGAACTATCCAGGAAAAAGATCATCGCTCTCACCTCCTTCTTCGGGCAGTTGGAGGATAGGGCGCATGCGCTTGCAATGATTTCCCTCATGGATTACGTGCTCCAGAATAGACCCGTCGCTACTGAGACGCCGGATAAGCTGGTGAAGTTTTTGGCGAGGTATGCTGGGTATTTGATCGGGAAGCTTGGGGGGTATCCGGAGTTTCATGCGGTTCTAGCAAATTCCGCGCGGGAAGACTTTTTTAAGGTGTTTTGCAAGTGGGTGAAGGCAGGGGAGGGCGAGGCGCCGTGGACTGACACAGAATGATTTTTTCGTTATAGAGTTTTCTTGCTTGTTGATTTGGATGTCCTTTCTAGACTATTCTTTTCAGAGGGGGTGTTTTCGCGGGGTTTTATCATGGAAAATTAGGCAATAAGAATTACAAACCGCCCACGTGGTACTAGATATAGGTTGGTTATCTTTTAACCACCAGAGAGCTTTTCTAGTATCCTCCCGTACCTACCGTTCACACTCGTACGCGAGGCACGCGCTATTTATCTAATGAGAATTATCCCCAATCTAGAGTGGATTCCACTAATTGCGGTTGCATTCCATTCTCCCAGGAGCCCAGGCGCTGCCATTGGAGGTCAGTTACTCTAAGGATCGTCGTTCATTCATAGAGTATCACTCGGGTCTTTAACTAGCGACTCGGGACTTGAAGATCGGACACAACACCCGCACAATATTATGATCAATGGTAACCCTCTCTTACAAAACCATTCTGCTATATATACCGTAAAATCTCAGGTATAACAAACTCGCCCGGACCGGTCGTGCAGCAGTTTTCGGAGCCTTGAATGGCCCAAGAAAACCTCCAAAGAAGCTTGCTTATGTTATCAGGTTCTGTTCGCAAGCTCCCCAGTCTGGCCCTCGCTGCACGACCGGTCCATGCGGGTTCGTGATACCCGTTATTTTTGCGGTACACCTGCTAGTGCATAGCTCTCAAGCTGCTATCCTTGGTTACTCCATAGCCTTGGTTGAAGCTTCGGCCGCCCGCTCCTCATTTTGGTAAATGTGTACAGCAGCGGTGGCTCCAATCATGACTTATGATACCACCAATTTAATCCAATCTTTCGCATTTCCCCGCCACAACCAAGTTGTCTTCCCCCTCCTTCCTCCTCTCTCCCCCCCCTCTCTCTCCTCCACGAGGGTTTGGACCATTTCGGTCAAAAAGGGGGGGGAAGGCATAACACCCCATCACCCAGGCGCATTCGCGCTGTTGGCGGATATATGGCTTGTGTGTTTTGTGTATGATAAGAATTTGGGAAGATAAGATTGTGGATGTGCTGTATCGTATCTAACTTACCCCGGACCAGACCCGTGCGTGCGGTTATATTTTGGATTGTTGATTGTATTGTATGGTTGGGGGAATATGGGTCTTGATACTTTGGGTGGGGGAGGGAGGGAGGGGAATTCGGGGTCCGGTGGAGTTTATTTGTTGCTTGTCCTTGTAGGTGCAGTATGTTTCTTTTTGAAAATAACGGCGTGTGGTATTGAATACTGAGTGGAATGTTGTCGGTGTGGGTATATGTAGGCGTGCTGGTTGGTGGGTAGTGTCGTGTTTGGATAGTACTGCATTGTGTAAAATCACAGTACTCGAGTAAATTGGATTTGGGAATAGCCATTTTCTTCTTCTTCTTCTTCTCTTCTCGCATTCATGATGTAGTACTGTATTGTGCTGTACTGGCTGCCCAATGAGTGTTTGTCCATCGTGCGAACTACCTCCTCTTATTCTTCTATAATATTATTATCTACCTCGTTAGAAAATAAGTTTGGTTTCCGCTCTGTTAGAGAGGCACCTACTGTGAGGTCACGCACGGGTTTGTCCCCTCCTCTCTCGTTAGACAAGGCGTAGCTCCCATAGGTTGAGATGCAGTCATATCCTTGCAATAAATTGGGAGAGAGAGAGTATATTATTTATTCCAGGCCATTCGGAATGTTTGTCTAGATGTACGGAAGAGGTTTCCTTTGTTTTTTTTAGTTCCAAGCGGGAGTTCGAAGTACTGCAGGTGCATACTTTGGGTCGATGGTACCAATATTTGCTTATTCGGCATATGCTGTAAATCGACTCGGTGGTTTGAGTGGAAGAGGCATTTTGTCAGCTAGTTAGTTACTGTGTGCCTGGTGAGTTGCTTAATTAAGTTGGTTTGTAGCACCGGGGGTAGTCATAGGCTCTCTTCCTATCAAAAAATAAATAGAGACCAAAACCCATAATCATATCGCAGCATTTGACTCCCCAAAAAATGAGGGAGTGTCCCTAACATTGCACAATGGATGGCTCGACAGTCTAGCGGACCTCCAGGCCATGGTCCAGTGGCATCCCGCCGGGCTATGGTGCGCCCGCAATCTCGGGAGGAAAGAAGAGGTTACGTATCCATTTAACGGATTAGACCCACCGCACATACTCTCAGACTCACACAGAAAAATCTTACTCACTGCTATAATCATGACTGGAGAGAGGGGGTACTATGTTGCGAGTGATCCTGGGGTAGATTACCATGAGATGAATAATAGGCCAGGACTAGGTAAAAAATCAAATCACAAACACACTCTACTGCCAGGGATGGGGGAGAAGAAGGGGCAGAGTTGGTCGCCAGCGGCGGCGAGAGCTTAATCGCACGCCCCCACCGCGACCCTCTAACGTAACCCCTCCAAACGCTCCAGTCTAATAGCCCTTCCCCCGATTCCCTTCCTCAAGCTCCTGTCTCACCAACTCATCCCATCTCTTCTCAGCGTCTTTACACACCTCCCGCAACCCCCTCCTCACTCGAGCCTCCAGATTCCCCTTCTCTCCAGCCTCCTTGACAATTGCCAAATATACCAACTTGGCCTCAAGAACGCCAGAAATTGGTCTGAGGCCCAATGCGAGTCTGAGGTCATGCTCAACAAGCTTGATCGCCGCCAGCGCTGCAGTACGTAGGGTGAGTGCTGTGTCAGCCATGAGCCCAACCGCACCTAGGGGGGTCAATGGGTTGAAATTAGCACTGAAATTGGCTATAGCGTTATTCCATAGTGCATATTGGACAGACAGCGCTGATGAGATACGTCGGTGCTCGGCAGGGGAAAGGCCCAATTCTGCTGGCGGGCGGCAAAACGGCGCCCTTTCCACTTTTTCTTGCCCATTTCCTTTTTCGCTCTGCTGCGCTCCATTTTTTTGGAATCTCAAGGCGAAATATTTGCCATATAAGGCCTTTGGATCGCCGCGTGTGGCGGAGAGAACTCGGGGGAAGCCTGGGAATGAGGTTGAGAGGTTCCATGTGGTGGCGGGGGTGGTGATAGTCGGGGAAGGGCAGGTTAGCTGGCCGAGGTCAATGTTGGAAGTGTATTGTGATATGAGCTCTCTGGCGCAGGCTAGGAGTATGTTGGCTTCGGAGCTGTAGCGAAACATAAGATTTTTTTGAAGAATGCCACGGCCACTGGGTTGGGCGTGCATGCGCTGGACCGTGGCTAGGAAGACGGCCAAGAGGTGGGTTAATTGATGGATAAGGATGTAGGCATCGATTGGCTTGCCTGGGGGGAGAACGGGGGCAGCTGGAGTATAGGGTGTAGTCGGTGTAGTCGGTGTAGTCGGTGTCGTGGGTGTACGGGGTGTAGCAGCGGTAGCGGCAGCGGAGGTGATGCGGGAAATGGAAAACATAGGCATTTTTTCTGTTTTTCGGGAGAGGGAGAGGCCCTGTCAGTGCTTGTGGTTGTTGTTGTCGTCGTCGTGGTAGTAGAATATTTGTTCGTAGGATGGTTGTTGGTGTGGTCGTGGTGGTTTTGTTGAAGGTGGTTTAAGGATATGGGTAGGAAGAGGACCATTGTGGTTGTTACGGAGAAAGGGGTGGTTGTGGTGGCTGGTGGGGAAGTGAGGATAGGACCCTCTATTGACGGGGCACCTGTTGACCTGGGGCGGGGGGTCCAGGGAGCTATTGCGAACGAGTGCTGTCGGGAGGGGCAGCAGAAAGGGCAGTATTTCAGGGCCTATGCTGACAAGGGTTGTGGCCATTGCGTTCTAATACTGCGCTCCAACACTTGCCAGTTTAAGGTAAATAAAACCTCTACGTGAAATAATAGTACCAAGATGGTGAAATATTCCTTTCTCTGATCATTGTCGCTGATCGAGTCACCAGAAATCACTCGCATGGGACGTTACCGGCAATGCTCAGCGTGAGCTGCGCGCAAACCCACCTGATAGGGGGCAGCAGCCCCAAATATAACGCCCAACAGAGAGGCCTAGAAACTCGCTCACCGCTTTACACTGGAAAAATATAAATGACTAGTTTGGAAACCTGTCATGGTTATTCGGACACTTTCCTTCACCCCAGCCAATAGAAACAAGCAATCCTATGCCAAAATATTACAACTCTATATCGCCCAGCGTATATTTAGCAAGAGATAGATTATGCTAAGAATGTGCACTTACCACCAGAACCCAAACCTCTCCGCCCCCCCCAAAATAACCGTAACCAACGGAATAACCCGAGCATGTGGAACTGGTGGATGATGCTAAAAGGCAGTGGCGCATTACGATGGCAGACCTGCCGCGTATATGACACCTTGCCTTTCTTGAAGTGTGTGGGTTAATACCACTGAAGTGTTTCCTGCAAATCATACCACCACGATTGATTAACTCAAGCTCCAATGAACTCTCTCGAAGATCTATAAGAGGTTGGATGATTGAATGAATGCTGTCAATTTTTGGGAGAATTCCGGATTTGGTCGAGCCCATTGGCACATTTTACTGCACGGTACGGTACATAGGCCTCAGGAAATTCTTCTGTTCGAAACAGCAAGGCACTCTATAAGTAGCCATCCCTATGGATACGTGCAATTCCAGCGTTAAAAAGCCTTATTACGGTATCAGGCGAGGGGCAGCACAGCTACTTGCGTCAGCCAGCATGATCATTCAGATCTTTCAAACAGGAGTGTGGGGTGGGGGAGGAGCCTCTTACTAGAGATCTGTTAATAGAGCGAAGTTCAACTCTTGTCACGTGACGGAAGATTTGGTGGATATCACGTGAAGTAGATTTGAGGATCACCAGGGTGAGTTGGGCAATGAGGTAAACAGACAGTAAAGCATACAGGCCTTCAAACTGTGATCCAGAAGCTCCAATTACTGGTTCTCCAGCCCATCTTGGGGTGGGAAAAATTAGTATGAAGTGCGAGCCATCTTGCATAATTTTCGGGGGTGCCATTGCTAGGGTGTCTTCAGGTATGCACGTCCCATTAGCGTTGAGCTGTGACACGTTTCCCGCGACTCGACTTCTCTCGATACTTCCATCTGCTGCCCTCAACCCTTTGCGCCCCCTCCCCTGACTCCTATCAAAACCCTTACTCGCTCTTCCGCCATCCTCGGAGTCGTTCCCATCCTCCGTTCATTAATCACCCACCGGTCTTCCATGAGAGTCTTATAGGCCCCTAATTACACCCGCCATCACCGTTATGCATTTCATCAGGCCTCAATGGCTCACTCACTCTGGTAAGTCGTGAACGCGTTCACCGCATCTTTGTCCGTGATAACTCCCCGCTAATATAGACGAATCTTCTGCCTTTAGCTGAGAAAAAGACCTGTGAGGTTTACTCCTGTCACGTCTCCCCCGATGGTGAACGGTTAGCGACTGGAGGTCTTGGTGTGTTTGACTTCCCAAGTGGTTCTTTGTTTGGATGGGAGCTTTGCTAACGGCATACAGATGGCAACGTTCGAATTTGGTCCACCCGCGCTGTGTACGGCGCCGCCGATGAAAGCGCCTCACATCTTCCTAAACAACTGTGTTCTTTATCCCATCATTCTGGTGCCGTTCTTACCGTCCGCTTCTCCGGCAACAACCGCTATCTTGCTTCAGGTTCAGATGATAAGATTGTTCTAGTTTACGAACGAGACCTTTCAGCTGCGCCTTCTGCTCGTCCGCTCTTCGGTTCTAATGAGGCTCCGCATGCAGAGAGATGGAGGACATATAGGCGATTGGCAGGTCATGACAACGATGTCCAAGATGTTGGATGGTCTGCCGATTCTTCCGTCCTAGTTTCTGTGGGGTTGGATTCGAAGGTTATTGTCTGGTCTGGGAGCACGTTTGAGAGGCTGAAGCGGATTGATGTTCATCAATCTCATGTTAAAGGACTTACCTTTGATCCTGCCAATAAATACTTTGCGACGGCCAGTGACGACAGGAGCATCAAGATATTTAGATTCAACCCCCCGGCAGCCAATGCAACTGCGCACGACCAACAGACAAATTTCACAGTCGAAACGTCAATTACAACACCATTCAAAGAATCGCCACTGACGACATACTTTCGCCGCTGTTCATGGTCCCCTGATGGATCTCACATAGCAGCTGCTAACGCAGTCAATGGCCCCGTTAGCTCCGTCGCCATCATAAACCGCGGTAATTGGGATAGTGAGATCAACCTGATTGGCCATGAGGGTCCAGTAGAAGTCTGCGCATTTGCTCCAAGGATGTTCTCGAAAACCCCCTTAATCCCAGGAACCCCACCATCGACACCAGTTACTGTTATTGCCTGCGCCGGTCAGGACAAGGCATTGTCGATCTGGAACACCTCTAATCCCCGCCCTCTCATAATTGCTCAAGATCTTGCTACAAAGGCTATTTCTGATTTGACATGGAGCCCGGATGGGAGGACTTTGTTCGTTTGTTCTTTGGATGGTTCAATAATATGCATTTGTTTTGAGGATGGCGACCTCGGATTTGTGCTTGGACTAGAAGAGAATGAGCGGGTCCTACAAAAGTTCGGTGCTGGTAGAAAGGGTGCGACTCTTCCTGAAGGAACAGAGAGTGTTAGACTAGAAGAAATGGCCCGGGATGGAGAGAGGAGAGAAGTGGAAGGGCGAATGGGTGAACTCATGATGGATGGAAACGGTCAGGCAGGGGATACAGCGATGTCCAACTCAGGCAATACCGCTGGCCCTCAATGGCAAATGCAGCAGGTCCCCGAAGCGGAGAAGACTACCAACGCTCCAGAGCAGAAGGAGAAGCCATACAAGCAAAAGGTCACGCTAACCAAGGATGGCAAAAAGAGGGTTGCCCCGTTGTTAGTTTCAACGTAAGTGACTTGTCCTCCGGATTTATGCTTACTCAAGGTTGTAACGTCGGTTTTAATAGAGGTGGAGGCCATCGCTCAAATCTCCCGAACGCGCATCTTCTACAAGCGTCTGCGAATAACAACTCAACCATAAGCAATGATCCCAAGACGATCCTAGACCTCTCGAGGCCGTATGATGGTCTACCAAAAGGCGGAATGCCCGCCCTCATCTTCGGCAACAAGCGCAAGGCACCCCTTCTAGAAGAAGGAGAGGAGGAATCCCCCCAGCAAATTACCAACGGGAAACGCATCGCAGTTTTAGCTAGCGGTGGAGCGGGCAAAAAGGGGTCCGAAGAAACCCCCGAATTCATCAGACCCGCTATAATCAATCCAGTGTCTTCTGTTAGTCAAATCAGGTTAGGTGTCCCCAAAGTCCGGAACATCGTCTCGCGGGTCGTGGATTCAAGCGGCCTACCCTCGAGTAATGTCCCTAGTGCTGCAGGCGGCACCAGTACTGCAGGTACACAGGCTTCTTCCTCATCGGACGACTATACCTTTGAAGCCAGGAACCTCAGGAACGCAGGGGAGCCAACACGCTTAACCCTCTCAAGGCATAGCCAAGTTCTCTGGATGGACTTCGTTCCCAAAGCTGCTTTGCTCGTAACTGGGAATAGTAATTTCTGGTCTGTAGCTTGTGAGGATGGGACCGTTCACGTCTTTACGCCCGTTGGGAGGAGATTATCGAGCCCGCTCATTCTCGAAGCGCAGCCATGTTTCATGGAGTGCAGGGGATGGTGGCTGATGTGCATAACGTCTGTCGGGATGGCCTACGTTTGGTAGGAAACTGATTCACAAGTCAACTCGTATAGCACGCTAATTTTACTATTCTAGGAACCTCCAAACAATGAAATCGCCCCATCCTCCAATATCTCTGGCACCTATTCTCGACTCCTCAAACACCTACCAGAGACAGGATAGCCCTACCAAGGCTGAGGCGATAACCGAAGCTGGTGTGAACTCAGAAGGAACCTTAATAGTCTCCCTAACCAACGGAGACGGATTTGCCTACTCAAGTGACATGTACACATGGCACAAACTCACGGAAGCCTGGTGGGCGATCGGATCGCAATATTGGGATTCCACGGGCACCATGCGGCCCGCACAGAATTCTTCTGATAATCCGATGGATCCCAAGAGCCCTGCCATCTCAGCTGGTGTCATCTCGCACCTTGAACGCCGGACAACAAATGAAGTCCTTCTTCATGGTCGCGGGCGCTTCCTCCAGCGCATTGTCAAGTCCCTTCTTAATAGAGAGGGATACGAAGGTTTTGAGACTGCTGTGTCGTTGTCGCATTTGGAAAATAGGATGGCCGCAGCGGTGTTGCTTAATGCTAAGGACGACTTCAAAAATTACTTGATGATGTACGCTCGCCGTATCGCAGCGGAAGGGATGAAGGCGAAAGTGGAGGAACTGTTACGGGACTTGATGGGTAGAATAGGCGTAGAAGAGGAGGACGACGCTGATGAGGAGAGCGGAGAAGAGGATATCGTTGGGTGGAATAAACGGGAGTTGTTGAAGCAGATTTTGCTCGCCATTGGTTTGTTTCTCCTTCCCCCTCTCTGCCTGTCTACATTAACTTACTAACAAAAATAAAAAACAGGCAAACATCGCGACCTCCAGAGAATCGCAGTCCCCTACGCCAGACTCCTTGGAGTAATGGACGAAGATGGCGGCGAGGACGTCTAATCTGATCATCCTCCCTCCTCTCCACCCCCTTTCCCCCATCTACACCTTAATGTGTTTTCTTACATCCTCCATTCTAGACAGTACCAAGTATCTCCTTTGTTCGGTCGGTTGGGAATAAGCGTGGTCATACAGTACGTTGGCTTTAGTTGTTTTTTTCACTTCTTTTCTTCATCCTTTCATTCTCACCGTGTTTTGTCCGCCTGTCTTTCCTGTTTGTAATGGTAAAATAAAGTAAAATGGGGTACAATCAGTACAGTGTGATGGAGAGTGAAGCAAATAAAATGGATACAAAAAGGAAAGGATAGAAAATCATTGTATGATTATATGCGATACGAGCGCCGTGTTTTACCTATTAGAACCTACATAGTAAGATTTATTTTTTCCAACAGGATTAGGAAGCCGCTGTTTAGGTATCACGGGCCACTAAAAGCCAAAGCTGTGGACTGTAGAACCGCACAGTATGGAGGCTATCTTACTAACTTGGGCTACGATGAAAAAGAAATCTATATAATAAAGAATCAATCAAGTCCAAGACTGACTCAAGCGATTAGAGAAGAAATCGTAGCGCGATAGTCGGCAGTGTAGTTCTTTTTCTTTTCTTTTCTTTTCTTTTAAAAAAAAAGGTACCTTATCTCAAAATCACTCAATAAGAAAATTCCGCCAATGGCTAAGGGGAGGAGAGTAATACCACATGAACACCGGCCTACGAGTTACTGTATCCTTGCCCACCATTCATTCCCGGTAACTGTACGACCCAGCAATCTAGCGCGATACCAGACTTTTACCACTACTCTCACCTAAGCGCTCCACCACCACCACCACCACCACCACCAACCTTCACAACAACATAACAACAAACAATGTCAACGACCCCGCCCCACCACACCCCAGCTTCCGGCCCGGGCCTCCTAACCCCGCTAGAACAAGAAATCCTAGACGAATATAGCCGTCTACTGCACAACATGAATAGCGTCCCTTCCCCTTACCCCACCCCACCCCATCCACTGCACTACACTACGCCACGGCCAATCAATACTGACCATGCTTGATTCGGTGTCACTAGCTATCGACATCCATCGCCGAAATTGGCCGAACGCCGACTGCGAAGATACTGGACTCGCTGAGGGGGCTGGAGCGCAAGACGGGGTTGGTGTTCACGTTGTTGAAGGCGTCGGTTTATTCCATGGTTTTGCAGCAGCAGTTGGATGTTGAGGGGAGGGAGGGGGAGGGTGGCGGTA
>Ga0307510_10002884_pt1 | contig 19784 bp, 18 predicted proteins | sample 12_EM_MG_FD_207224 | JGI IMG/M metagenome (GOLD analysis project Ga0307510, IMG submission 207224) | Populus trichocarpa ectomycorrhiza microbial communities from riparian zone in the Pacific Northwest, United States - 12_EM | ecosystem: Host-associated > Plants > Roots > Unclassified | place...
CACTTACATCAGCTTGCCTCAAAGTCAGATTATGCTCAGTTTTTCCGACAAGTCAGATTAACATGTCATTTTGTCATTTTTCCTATCAGATTTACTACTCGAAATAAAGTCACTTCCGCAGTGAATGCACATCTTCACTTGCCGCCTCACTGAAATCACCCTACATTTCTTGTTTAATTTTTTCGCTAATCTGATGTAATCTATTTTGGCGTTTTAGTTTCATACCAAGGTGTGGATGACGTGAACGTTCATGGGGTCTTTGATGGCGCGTGTGGCACGATCGAACAATATCACGTGGCTTGGTTGACCAAAATATAACGACGCTGACAAACTCGGAAACGTCCGGCAAACCAAAGGCCACTCGGAGAAGCATAGAGCACCTCACCTCCCCGTCGTCGTCCAAGAGTCGCTCCATAATGTGATCTCGGGCCTATGCGCACTCCTGCCCACACCAGAGGTAGTGTGCGACATGATCTCGAGCGGGATCACTGCTGCTGATGACGCCGTCGCCAGCGACGTGCTGGATGGGTGGATTGTGTCACCACCGAGTCGCACGAGCATGGAGGCGGAGGTGGTCGTAAGCGATCTCGCCGGCCTCAGCGCGGGAGTAAATCACCAGAAGGTCCAGTTCTGGCTATAGATCACCACCGTGTGCTCATGAGAACCCGTAGGGGACTGCGAAGCTGGTACGCCACTCATCTTAGACTCGTTTTTATACCCTCCCTGGCACCCTGCTTGGCTCACGGTGAACAAAGTGGGCCGAGTCCCCCATCAGTGCTCTTAGCATCGGGACCGGCGCGCTCCGCTCCCGCCACGAGGTCTCAATGTATGTGAGAACGACACCAACTTGGTGGAAGTCGCATGTGTCTGCCGCAATCACCGGGGCGGGCCAGGGAACATGTCCAACAATTGTGTGCTCGATATAGCCCGATATTTTCCTTCCATCAGTTCCCCTTTCCGCGGAGGCATTGGTGAACGCCGTTAAATCAACCGGAGATTCTAACTAGAGATATCAAGGCGTCCGTGGGCTGACTTTGTGGGTAATACTGAACCCCACTCGCAGAACGCATGCTACAGTCGGGGAGAGATGCCATCTACCTGCGCCCCCTGGCTAGACTCCTTGGTCCTTGCCACAGTTAGCCTCAGCAAACTGTGTGATAGTGTCGCGTGTGCGGGACGTGGTCACCGACTGGGCATCCTGCCCAGTATCTTGGCTTGTCTCCATTCCCGTTTGAGTGTGTGAGTACCACTTGTACCGAGCTTGGGCTCGTCCCAACCATGTCACCACCCTGCACCTTTTTGATTGACCTCACATAACTGATCATCGCGCTGAATGCCACACCACAACCACCCTCTGGCATTTATGCGACCTTCCTCAGCCAGTCTCCGGGTAAAGCGCGTGATCTCAGAATCGTACACTTCTCATTCTGGGATTTGTCGAGCGCGGGATCGCAGCCTATCGGCAGATCATCTGCAAATTGAACGAACCTACGTCGCCCTGTTGACCAAGAGCCGTCGCATGTGCATATAATACGATGGCAGTGCGCTACTTTCCATTTTCACGCTGCTTGCTGCGTCTATCCCGGAAATATGCGTACGTCTCGTCATTGAGATCCAAGAACGTGTGCAATGCGTGAAGTATGACTAGACAGACGTCAGGGAGCCGAGAATATCGCATTGCACCCAGAACCTCCATATTCCCATTATTAATTATATAATCAATGTGGCGTCCACCTTCACCATGCCTTATAAAGTGGTGTGTTGTCTTGATTATGACGGGGACTGCTCAGGCTTGTGTGGTATCCAACGAAGGGACCCGCATCTCTGCGTCCCCTTTGGCAACGTTGCTTTGCGCATGTGTTAATTGATCAGATCAGATTAGATCATACACGTGTTGATGGCGGCGGTCACGGGCTACACGTTCCGAAAATTACTTCAGTCAGTGGGATATTCTTTTGGGACCTTTGAGTAGTCATGGATGGCCAATGTAGGTTTGGACCGATCTGGACGTTTTTGGCCAGCATTTTTCTTATTTATCTTCAATCTTTTCAGCCCACCTCTATATTCTCGACAGCGGTATTTCTAGTTATCCAAATATCCTGTCATTATCCAGGTCCGATCCTCGGCGCCCGCTCTGGATTCAACGCGTAGCATTTGCGAGACTTATGCGTTATTGCTCAAGCAGTGATCAGGACGAACTCGAACAATCAATCCTCGGCTTCACGGAAGCCGTATTCCTTCCACGTCCCCGGAACACGTACCTATTCAACGACGTCCAAATATTCTCTCTCATCGCAATCGCCATTTCTTTTCGCGCCGAAGAATCTCGGCAGCATGGAGATATCAAGAGCTGTATCATGTACCTCCGCTATCTGCGTGAAAAGGCAGGGAATGCGGCTTTGACTTGCTTTCCCATGTCTATCGCAGAAATCCTTAACCATGCGTTGATGGTCCAGATGAGATTAGGGCTCGGAGATGTGCATCAGGATATCGAGGAGATGGCGGTCCTCTGTGACGAACTTTTCAACTCTGACATTCCGATGCCTACCCTGACTGGCTATATCAGGGACTTCGCTGGGGTTGTTGATTATCATCTCAAATGGCAGCTCAGAATGTCCGACAAAGTCATTGATTGCCTACGAAATGCGAGTATGCGCATGCCAGATTTACATGAAGTCTCATTGGTGCTTGTCCAATGCCTCCACATTCGTTTCTATGCGGCTCCTTCAGATGACGACTACAAAGAGGCGATGGCTATCCTGCACGATATTGTCACGTTCCGTACCGCTGGAGGTAGGCCGAGTCCACACCGAGAATTGGTGTTGAAATTGGCTGGTATCTTTGAGACGACCCAGTTTTACGCGTGTGGGAAGCCGGAGAATTTGGAGCAGGCAATCTACTACCTTCGTTCCTGGATTGATGTGGCTCTTGAGGACCCTGACCGTCCCTCGATCGCCGCAGTTCTCTCTGACCTTCAGGGAAAGCGCTTCTGTGACCCCGGCCAGGGCTTGCTGTACAGTCCTTCTGAATCTGCTAACCTTCCTTCAGCCAAGGACCTGATCGCTTCTCTCGCCGAATTCAACCCAGTCAAGGCGATTTCGAAGACAATGTCCGATGGCTTCTTCCATGCGCTTGGATCTATCGAAGGCCTTATCGACATAGTGGACATCGAAGACCGGATCACGTTTTGTGAACAATTGATTGCTTCTTACCCCAGTAGTAGATTTGCCCGCATTGCTCTTTTTTCCTTAGGGTTTCTCTTTGGACGTGCCTTTGAGTGCACCAGTGAAATCAAGTACCTCAATCGGGGAATTTCAATAACGCGGGAAAATATCAACACCGCAGGTCCAATCCACTTACGCGACGGCTCACTTATCAGTCTTATTGCATTTTTAGAAACACGTCTCAACCTTTTCCATTCCAGAGAAGACTTGGATGAACTTATGCAAATATATCCCATGGTATCCGCACATCAACATGTAGCTTCCAGTCAGGCCTGCCCAATGTCATGTTACTGGGCATCGATTGCACACAGCTTCGGACACCCCTCTGCCTCGACAGCTTATGACCAGGCTATTTCATCGATTCAAGCCTCCCTTATATTTTCCCCAACCCTTGACGTGCAGCATTCTCGACTGGTCGCAATGGGTGATAAGATAAAGACCCTTCCGTTGGACTACACGTCCTATCAGATCCACACTGGGCGACTCAAGGAGGCTATCGAGACCCTTGAACGAGGAAGAGCATTACTCTGGTCCGAAATGCGCGGCCTCCGGACCTCCACTGAAAAGCTTCGCGCCGCCGACTCGCATTTAGCAGACAAATTCGTTGCGGTCAATAGGGACCTGGAGAAGCTTGCCTTGATCCCTTCACTGGATGGTAATGTTGGTGGTAGGAATAACACCCTCGAGGGGATGGAACCATTTGGACACCTCGTGATGCAGCAACGAAACCTTTTGGATGATCGAGAGAGGCTCATTTCTCAAATACAAGCCCTGCCAGGCTTTGGCACCTTCTTGAAGCCACCTTCCTTCAATACTCTCCATTCCGTTGCATCTCATGGGCCAGTAGTCGTCATCAACCATTCCAAGTGGCGTTCCGATATCCTCATTCTCCTCCGGAACTTTCCTCCCTCCCTGATTACTACACCCGACGACTTCTATTCCCGTGCGAACAAACTGCAAGATCAATTATTGCAGGAGCGAAAGAAGGGGCTTGACTCGGGTAAATACGAGGACGCTCTACAATCCGTACTTAAGGAGCTCTACGAGCTTGTCGGCCGGCCAGTGATCAAAAGGCTGGACGAATTGAATGTACCAGAACAATCTCGTGTATGGTGGTGCCCCACATCCGTCTTCTGCTCACTTCCGCTTCATGCAATGGGTCCAATTCCACATGACGTGGGCACTCCGCGATATTTCCTTGACCTATACATCCCCTCATATATCCCATCCCTGTCGGCCCTCATCGAATCCCGCAAACCCGGCTCACAAGCGATCGGCAAGCCTTCGATACTTCTTGTCGCACAAGCAGATAAGACGCTGCAAGAAGCATGGAAAGAGATGAGAGCTGTACAAGCCGTCGATACCCAAGTGACAACTCTCTTCTCGGCAAAGGCAACACCTACTACCGTGTTAGGAAACTTGCGCGACCATCGATTCGCTCACATTGTATGCCACGGAATACTCGAACCGGGGAGGCCATTCGAGGCTTCGTTCAAGCTCAATCGAGGGAAGCGCCTCCCCTTACTCGACATCGTGCGATCTCAACTCCCCGACGCTGAGTTCGCCTTCCTGGCCGCTTGTCACACTGCGGAACTGACGGACGAGAGTATCGCGGACGAGGTGCTCCATCTTGCTGCAGCCATGCAGTTCTGTGGATTCCGGAGTGTGGTTGGGACCATGTGGGCGATGGCCGATACGGATGGGCGGGACCTGGCTAGGAACTTTTACTATTCGGTGTTCTCAGACGGCACGCAAGGCACACCCTATTATGAGAGAACGGCAGGCGCGCTTCGAGATGCTGTGGTGAAGCTACGAAGGAAGAGTGGGATGACATTGGAGCGTTGGGTGAACTATGTTCACTACGGCGCATGATTCGCAGTACTCGGTTCGTTATGCAGTTCGTTTTGGAACAGAGATCTTAGTGCTAACTGCTGGCCTAGAGCGTGGTGTGGTGGGGAAGAAGTCGTTTTTGTCGGACATCCCGAGTCGGTTGCGGTGTTTGATACGTTTCGGCCATCTTTGCTCATTCCTATCGACGCGTATGAATGGTAATTAATATATCCGCTAGCGAGAATAATGAAGAGACAATTCGAGTGAGAATTGAACACATTCCTTCGACGTCAAACGGAGGTGACATCTCGCGCCGGATGTCAGTGTCGCTGAAGGTAGGGAGGGAAATTTGGGAGGATCTGGGCGTCGTAGTCACTCGCCTTTTACACAACCGAAACCGTTGACTGTTACGCAAGGATCAAGGTAGCAGAGAAGTGATATGATATTTCAATGTGGGACACGCGATGGGCCGCTGGCATGTAACGGGGGAGCGATGTGTTTTTAAATCAGGCCCGTGCCAAAACAGGAAGAGTGGCATAGAGAATCTCTGAAATGGATGTACTCCTACCACCGACGCCGAAGAATATAATACTGACCACAGTCGGCCAGGAAACCGCCCGAGATTTCGGCGGCGAGAGTGCGGTGAGTAAGATTCCGTATCTGTTGTCGTGCGTAGAACAGGATCCACAGCTTCGGTTCAATGTGCACCAGCCCCTGCGCCCGCCACGCTAAAATCTGACCGCATGTCTCGTTAAATTTTTCTTCTTCGCTCTGCGTTTTGAGCGCTGTTAGACACCACCACAGTGGACGCGGACAACAAACTATAAGCAACAATATCCGCGGATTGGTGTCCAGGACCAGCCGTTGCATCGAAGATCCCCCCTATAAGCACCGATCGACACGCTGGACACACCCACCAGCAACAGACGCATAGAGAAAATAATCCAGTCTATTGTCACGGCGGACCTTTTGGTCTTCTTGAAGGACTGTGGATTTCACAAGGGAGGGAGTAACGAATGTCGTAGATACAGACCAGAAAGAGGAGAATAACGTCAAGCTTTACGTTCCGTGACGTCTCCAGAAACGAAACAAGCAATAAGGTGTGTGCCAGTTGTGGATTCGGAATCCAGACCGCGGTGGTGTGGAGAAACAGGATAAGCAAGGTGTACCTGAAAATTCGCTGTTGCGTACCCCTGTTTCGATTTTCCGTGGTCCCAATAATCGGTATGATATTATGGGAGCGTAAACGTGTGTGTTTTGATATGATCCGTGTGGATGATGTGGACAGGCCAACAAAACGTGTGTCGTCTTATCCAATTCAAATTACCCAATACATTATGCATTAAGGCTGACACTCCAAATTCGGGACTTGCCGTGACTTGAAACCCATGGTCGCGATCACGTGTGGCTGTCATGTCCCCGGTGAAATTCTTGATTACCAAGTTAGTCCAGAATGAACCGATGCGATGGGTCGACACCGCTCCCGGCGCGAGGCACTGGCACTTGACCGTCACACGGTCAAAGTGTTGTGCCAGTCGGTATATAGGTACACCAGTCCCACCATATCCTAGTATCCTCCCTAGTTGTCCACCGCTTGCACCGCGTTCCTTTTGTCACCCACTCTCAGCTGTTCACCCACCCAACTCAGACCCAGCACACTTCCGCGATCAACCGTACGCGCGGAGCAACTTGTGACCACCAACATCACCCTGGCCAGTCAACGAAGCGGTGGCTAGTTAATATTTCCTCAGCTTTACGGGCCCCGGAAATTCTAAACCAGTATCCCAACTACCAATTGTGGCGTCACCCTCCAACAACCCGGTTTAATAAACCACAAACCCGCTTACCATCATCGCTTATAATACCGTATCCAACTCTCGACAGCAGCACGCGCTGGGTCTTCCATAGTAACCACACAGCTCACACTCTCTTAACTTATACCTAAACCCTTCAACCCAACGCATACCATGGGCCCCGCCCCCGACATCGTCACAGAAGTGCAGGTCGAGCTCGCAGAGCGGCCCGACGACTCTCCCTTGCGTTGTGCCTTTGTGTCCCTCTCCGAACACGACGTCGCCCAGTGCCTGACCGCCCTCGCAAAGCCAGAGCGGACCATCTTCGACGCCGCGCGCGGCCACCTCGCGGACGCCGTTGCGTTTCAGCCCTGCACGCGATCTAAATCGCAGGACCGCTTCGTCGTGGGGCAGATCGACGTGCACGGGATGAAGTGGACGTTCACGGGGGTCTTTGACGGTGCGTTGCTCTTTGGCCGCGTGGCGAGGCGGCACGGTCGGGATACAGTGCTGACGAAACGTCGGACATGTCTGGTTACCAAGGCCACCTCGGAGATGTCACCGTTGAGCACGCGGCGTACCACCTCCCCATCATCGTCCAAGAGTCTCTCTACAAAGTCATCTCGGGTCCCGGTGTACCCATGCCCGCACCCGAGATCGTGCGCGACATGCTCGCCAAAGGGATCACGGCCTTCGACGATGCCATCGCTGGTGACGTGCTTGAGCTGTTCCCTGGTGGGCTCGCTTCGCTTCCGAGTCGCTCCGATGAGGAGATTCAGGCGGTCGTGAACGATTTCACGGGCCCGAGTGCGGGAGCGAACTATAAGAAGGCCCGCCTCTGCCTCTACGGCACCACTGCGCTCGTCGCGCTCGTCGACCCCACGCATGAGAATTTGTGGGTCGCAAACCTCGGAGATTGCGAAGCCGGTACGTCCGGCCATTCCATCCATCCCTGTCTCCATTTTTCGCTATACCCTCCTTGGCCCGCGCCGAACAAAAGTCGGCTGACTCCTCCATCCATTATCAGTGCTCGTGACGCCCGATACGGACGGGCGTCCACCTCGTCACGAGGTGCTCAACGTATTGCACAATGGCACCAACCCTGCGGAAATCGCACGTGTCCGGCGTGATCACCCCGGCGAGCCGGACAGCGTGATGAACGGCCGCGTGCTCGGCACGATCGCACCCTTCCGATGTGAGTCTCCCGTTCCGGCCGCAGTTAGCCACACTAACTCATGACCCAATCCGCGGCTCGTCCCATTCACCGCTCGTTTCCCCTCCCCCCATCATCGGTTCCTTTCCACTCCAGGCATTGGCGACACAGCGTTCAAGCAATCGCCGCTCTTCACACGGCGCATACTCTACAACCTCTACCCGGGCGTAGCGGACCCGACGCCATGGGAGACCTTCCTCGCGCGCAACTGCACCCCGCCGTACATATCCTCGGAGCCGGATGTCGTCCACCGGCGTCTTGGCCCGCGCTCTTTCCTCATCCTCGCCACGGACGGCCTTAGCGAGTTATGCGATGCCGGCGAGGGCGCCGGCCGCGCGGACATGGTCGCCGACTGGGCGCGCTGCGTCGCCGAGGCGGCAGCCGCGGACGCGAAGAAGGGGAAAGGAAAGGAGGAGAACCTTGCGTTGCGGCTGCTTCGACATGTGCTTGGCGGCGAGGACCTCGTGTCTGTCTCGCAGATGATGACGCTCGATATGGACACCCCGTGGATGGACGACACGACCATCATCGTCCAGGCGTTATAGGCGACGGATCCATCACCACGCTCCGCGGCGATTTATTCGCGTACTCGGTTAATTTCCCCTAATTTCCCCTTTTATGTGTGCTTTCGTCCTTCTAATAATCGCTCTCTGTGATCCGTTTTTTCTGTCTATCAGCATTGGCTGCGCTGTCCTTTGTGCTGTGTCGTTGTCCTTTTGTCTTGGTCGTCGCGTCGAACTGCTCTTGGAAACTTTATACATATCAATCACTTAAAGCTTGCATACCGCTCTCTATCACTACACAGTACGTTATCCTCGCACGTCGATACTCCTTTACAATACAGCACGTTTCCTTTCGTATCTCATCAAATAATCGTCGTACTTTCTTCCCTTCGTCTCGAACATCTCGTACCCAAATAATATGATACTGAGCCATATCCCTAATCGGGCAATTATTCTGCATCATCCGTTTCCGCCTCGATCGGCGAGAGGTGGCAACTTAACTCAACCGACGAGTCGATCCGTCGGTCGATCATACGACCTAAAGTTGTTCCATTGCAAGTCACGGCGGATGTCAGATGACGGTGGGGGTTTTTTTTTCATCTCACTGCCCTCACTCAACCGCCATAATCGAGAAACATGTTACGACCACCTGGATGTTTCCTAGCTGGACCCAGCCCCTGGGTACTGAGCAGTTGATACGTTGATATTTTCATTCTTCGTTCGTTCAAAGGTGCGATTCACAGAAGGGAAGGTCACGTGCCAACCGGACTTAACCTTGCTTCCGCTTCCGAGTTTCGGGCTTTCACTTCGCAACTGTCACATTGCACGGCAGCAAAACTTGAAACGCCCTCGGGCTTCACAAGCTTCACGCCCAATCAAGGACATGTAGTTATTGATCGCCCTCCGTCCTATCACATTTGACAGAGAGACAGTTGATTACCTCAACGGGAAGCTCGCGTGGGGGGATCTTCGTGCATAGGACTGGGCCCGGCAGCCAGCTTTCCTCCCTAGGGCATGTATGCAACTCGCCATCGCCTCTTTCTGTGTTGAACCGGCTCTTCATTCCACGAAGGTGAACGCCCGCATCCGCGTTGGCCAGACAACGTTGAGACTACGCCATGGTTGCCGGAACCATGTTGCGCCTTGTTACTGGTGTCAAGGATCTGTATTTCGTACAAAGAAAATCATAGGTTCGCTCGTCCTGTTGCTGTCTCTTTGCGCGCCGACATGACATGATACACCGTGGCCGCAGAAAACGTGGCTGACAGACAGAGGTGATGTGACTTGAGCTGCAGAGATTACTTTCTCTCTCGTTGGAGGGGAAGCCCTGAGGCCACTTGTCGACGCTACACGACAGCTTTTCCGTTTACCCGGTTCGTCATGCACCTATTGTGATGACTACAACAGACGCGGCGGGAGTGTGATTAGGCCTGATGTTACTAATAATAGACATACCCCCGGACACTTTGTACTGGTATCTTGAATCCAGCTTGGGCATAAACGGTGACACCTGACGTGGGGTAGCTTACTGAGTCCTCTCAATGATTCTACACAACCTGATTTGCACCGATTCAGCCGAAAGCAGGTTTCTTTGCCTTAGAGCCAACAATCGTATGTGGCACTCAGTCTTAGCCATGCGCACAAAATGGCTCGCTTTCCATGTCGAGAGGAGGTTCCATCGCAACGTTGCGCCTTTCCCGGCTTCTTCCAACTGCCGCCCAGACTAGAAAGGCATCGCCAGTGAACCAGGGATCTACATGAACGGCGACGAGGCGTTGTCATTATGCGTGAACGAGCTGAACACTCGAACAGAGATCGTGTGTTACAGCATATCTCTGACAATAGTCGAACAAGCAACCGCGCTAGTACCACCGCACGTCACTCCAGCTATTACTGCTAACTTGAATATGAACGGGGAATTGGGTTTTGAAACATCTCAAGGAATACAGTACAAATAACGAAGCGCGCGGTACAGTATTCAGTACTATTCAGGGTTATTTTGGATTACCCTGAACAAAAAATACTGATACGACGAGCTCACCCCGACCCATAGGCTATGTTGAAACGGGTTAGCCCTACTGGGGAGTGAATTAAGCTCGGTGATCGTGTCAACTAAGCGACTCGACTTGAAGCAGGTGGCACGGCGCTTCCTGAGCACTCGGTGGGTCTACAATTGGCCCACAGTACTATGGTACGTTATCATGCTCGGGAAAACAATGACGTCCTGGCTTTCAATACAGTAAATGGAAGGGTTGAAGGCACATGCCCCGAAGGTGTCATGCGGTAAGGTACGATCACGAACGGCGGTGGTGATCAATTATATTCGATTTGTGATATGCATGTATTTTTAGTGGCAAGTATGACAGGAACGTATACTGTACAGTGTATGTATCTGCAAAATAAGTCAAGGCTTGTCGTCCCCATAGCCACCCGTCAAAAGGTCAGTTCTTGATTGATCAGACTACGAGCGAGACTCCCAGACGCGGAGGAACCCATCATTGAAGGATAAAGGAGTGGTCGACTGCCGATGGGATATGTACATTCACGTACACGGCGATACTGGTATGATGTCCCACGGTCAAGGAGCCTCGCAAACCAGATAGAAGCCACAACAAGTGCCAAGTGTGCGTCGGATCACAACATTGGTTCTTGGGAAGGGTCAGAACCCGATATAGCATCTTCGGCGCTCGTATCATTCGAAGCATCCATCTGATATGATAGGAACTTTAACTGACAAAAGAAGTTCGTAAATAAGGTGAGATCTCTTTCTTCTGACAACAATTGGGGAGTAGAATGTACGTACAGGCACTGGTGGCTGCTTCAAAGGAGCATGCTTTCCGGCTTCGTCTGGCTGGTGAGACCAAGTTCCATCGCGTTGAGTCGCATTTGTCAGAGTCGGGAAGTGGGTCAGCTGGCCGACCCTCGCTAGATGTGCGCGACCCTCCCTACGAGATGGCAACACGGTCGCTTGGGATAGGGAACAAAAGATATTGGGGAGAGAACTTACAATGTTACGAATAGTGAGATGAGATATAACTTTCCAAGAATTACTTGCAGCATAACCGCCCAATAGGAGACAAATGGCTCCTAAATTGGATGCAATACCGTGTTGTATTTAGTTCACATTTCTGAATGGATGAAGGAGTATCACACACCCCAACGACACAAGCGATCAAGGCAGCGATCGCACAAGCGCATGGTGGGACCGCTGATTCCCAGGTGATAATGATAAGTTGGGATAACACCTGGAAATCGGTAAGCTTCGCTCAACGTTAATGTACCGAGATACAACCCCGTACCCTGCGAAATTGTCTTGTGTGTATTTTAGATCGTGACTTGAGGAGGAACACAAGAACTAGGAAGTGATCGGGTCGGGGTAGCATATGGGGATGATCCCAAGTTAGGCATAGTCACTATGTCAAATTCGGATACGACTTACGGATGCTGGTGACGGCGATGTCAACGACTGAAGGAGATACGTTGTCAACTGTCAAACGGGCTATTTCGTTTCCATCAAATGGAGTTCACCTGCGGAGAGGGCCAAAGATAAAACGACTTAGGGTGAGGGGAACAAGCGATCAGATTTAGAACCCAAGACCTCGGACACTTGCAAAAACGACGTACAACATGTGAAAAAGGTCGACAGTGATAGCGCCTTTGTATGCTTGCTCTGGAATTGAAGGAGAAAAAGTATGACCGTGACGTAGATAGTAGTGACGACACTCCCAATGACCAAGAAGACGAGGGGTAACTAAATTGGATAGCATAAACATAAGCAGTCAACCATTTCCCTATCGACGAAACGGGCTGAACACTCACGACAAATAGCAATCGCCGCTTCACAAGCTGTTCGGAAGGTAGTAAACCAAAAGGGCACGCTCAAAGGAAAACTAGGCCTTGCTTCGTGTAAAGAAACACTCACATGCCAGCAGCGCCATATGAGAAATAGCTGAACCGGAGCAGCTAACACGGTCGTCTAAGACGGGGTGGCCGCCGCGGGCTCGTCTGTCAACGAAGCAAACAGAGAGCCATCATGAGATCAGCACGCACCAGCACTGAGTGTATCTTCTGAGGCCACCCGGGTACTGCAGCCGCAGACTATCCACGTAAAGGCGGAAGAGGGGAGATTCAGGAAACATGTCACGCAAAGGGGCGAGGTTTTCGATAAGAGACACCAAGATCAAAAACGGTTTTACTTACCCAATTGCCATAATCATGAACAGATATTTTCCACCACGCCGCGAAGGTAGCTCCCGTCTGAAATCTGTCCGTCCAAGCCCAAGATCAATAGGTGGTGTGGTGTGTTGCAATATCCATCAGGTAGTATAAAATGAGAAGGTTTTGACGTCGAGGTGTCAGACATATAAAACAAAACCGCCACCAAGCAAAGAGGAAAACCTCACGCACATTGCTACGCAAGTAAGGAAATACACCAAGCCCTTGATCCGCGTTTTCTCCCTCTCCGAACGTGCAAGAAAACGCGCAAAGCACGCGATGATGACACCCATCTCGATCGCGCTGATGAACGACGCGAGAGCATGTGGCCCGAGAAACGCAACGCCGAGGGCATCGACTTCGGGAATCGTTGTTGAATTGTCCCGGCGCACTGGCAGGTTTCCAAGCCCAAGCCCGACCGCGACGAATCGTCTGCGTAGTGCGGACAGAGGCAGATCTTCCATTTCCGGGAGAGGGAAGGGGGGCTGAATGGTGGACGGGGGACGGGGATGGGGGATGTTGCACTTGAAAGGGAAAAGAAAATCAGGAAAATGGGGACATGGTACTGCGGTGCAGGGCTAGATGTTATACTCAGGTTCCGTCCCACTGCCATCGACAAAGGGGGTCATCCGCCGCTGCCAGCATAGGCGCGCCCATTGAAACCGGGGGAAAAGGTTCTCGTAACGGGAGAGAGAGGGGCACCAAAAGCAAACTGAAATTTAGTCTGTTGTCAAATACAGTGACAGGGCCAAATCGAGGGGTCGTGGCGGGGCGACCTATTCTGAGGACCGAAGGCCCGGGTTCGTCATTTGGGTCCTCTCTTAGCCCTTCTCTAAGGTTTGCTGACGAGACGAGAGGGGAGAGAGCTTCCATTGTGAGACGGCCAATGTGTCAATTTACCCAAAACTGCGATAGTCTAGATCAGGTAGAAGTTCGACGTGTCGTGGGACAAGTGACGGGATTCTCGTGCCTTGGCAGACCTCGGGGATCCGAAGGAGGCTTGAGGTTTCGAGGTACCATACCCGTATCTCTTCGTGCCAGTATCTGTGTCGTAATGCAGTAACGTACAGAAGTCCCACACTGTGGTATCATGGACCACGATACAGAGCTGTATCGACCAGAGCCAGGCATCGATTTTCTCCCTCATTTTCCGTTTAATTTCAGAAAAGTTTTCACGCATCGAGTCAGTCTTGGCATGTGCTTCATGTGAATGAAATCGCGTTGTATGGTGAAAAGAAACTGTCACCGCCAACCAATGCCGCGTCGGAGTTTCTATCGATCACAAAAATGGCCAATCACGTATCTAGACTACGGTGGCTGGACGAGCGGTGTTTATAAATACAAACTCCGTTGCACCGCGTGGCCAACGTAAGTGTTCCGTTCCGAAATTCCGACGGAAAAAAAGCTGAGCTCAGGGACCCTGTTCAAGTTCGACATCGAGGTCCAGGTTGCGCTGTACGTTAATGGAACGGGCGGCTCGGGCCTGAGGCCTGTCTGTTTTTTGTCCTTTCTCGCTCACATTCAAAGGGACATCTGTCTCCGTCCATCTCTAGATCCTCCATCACCCAGCATCTTCTTTCAGCTTTCCGGGTTTACCGGTCACCGGTACCTTGGATACCGTGTTTACACTCCCGTCGGTACCTAGGCTTAAACCCCGGAAGACGTCCTTGTCCGAGTAGAGCGGAAACAGTGTCTGAAGAGGGTTTTGATGTTCGCCGTCTACAGGAATTGTACAGGATCACCACTTACTCGGATGGCATGTCTCCTTTCTAACTGCAGCTCCCAACCCCACATGTTGGACCAAGGGGAAATACTTTTATCCGTCTACAGGAAAGTATCTGGTCGACATCGGCCTATTCCCATCAGGACGGAAAATCCATTATTCCTTTCGATCTGGTTCCGAAAATGCTACAAAGAGGCCTCCGCTGGATCACACCGCACTTCTTGTGTCTTTCCACATAAAAAATTTCGAGCAGAGCCGTACCGTATCATACGACTGCGAGTGCGTTTCCGCTCGCCCTCACCAAATTGGGCTTAGTGGTGTAAAATTACTTCGAACCCCCGGGTATGATCAATTCACGCACACGGCATCCGAGGTTCGCATGGTGCACCATACTCAAACGGCACCTTGTCTCTCTTCCACCTTTCCCCGTATGTGGACTGACAGTGATGGACACAAGAGCCCTCTCGACATAACTTACAAGGAGAAGGGCCCTGGAGACCTTTGACAGCCCAAACAAGCCATGGTGTATAACTTAACTTGCCATCTGTAGATGCCAACCCTACGCTTGTTACCCGCTCCTGCATGACGCTCCGCAATGTCGTTGGTGTATAGTATATACACTATCGTGCCCTCCACCCCAGGCACGAGGACAAACTCTAAGTCCGCCACCTGCAACGCCGTCGTCGTGATCGCCCCCGCCACCCGGTACGTGAGCACCGCGCCGCCGAGAATGTGTAGCGGGATCATCGTGAAGATAATGTCTATAGGTGACGTGCTGCCCCGTGCTCTACAGTATCCCAACGGGTATGAGCGTCCTGGGGTCGTAAAATTTGTGGGTTGATACTCTCCGCCGACGTGTCTGTCGGATACTTGGAGCACATTGGTCTAAACCCGCGCGGCAACTTATCCACGCACACTTTAAGAAAGGCAGTATAGACTCGAGTAGCACCTCCATGGTTTTGGGATCAGCGAGTCACCCTCCTCCAAGAGCGGTCCTAACCTGATTCGAGAGCGTACTTCGCGGCCTGAGCGCACAACGGCTATAATAACAGAATTTCTTGCCCACGCTATTATTCTGCAGCGGTATATCGCGTTAATCTTATCTCATCACTCATCAACGGTATCCAATCGGCGCAGTAGGTAACACTGGGATTCCCCAGTGATTCCTCATCAGGAGTTAGAATTTGCCAAGCACCGCCCAGCGGGCACATTGCGTTTCCGTCATGGTAACCCTGGTCCCATACAGCTAGACGCCCATCCAGGACAAGGAACATCCGGTACTCACCAAACCTTCAGATATCACTCCTGACCATGGGTACCTGGAACAGGATTGCTGTGTTGACAATGCCCACGATGAATATGCGGCAGTGGTTCAAGGTGCTCAGATTATCGCCAAGCCATTTCCCTACTATGTATATGTATAACTACGTGGAATTTCGACTGTGTGACGATGGGCGTGCTTATGCTAGGACTCGGTGTGCATGGCCCCATGGGGATCGCCACGGGAATCACGGCGCTGCCGTATAGGTTGTCTGTCACGAAATGTCAAGCAACCCGCTTGACCGCCGATCCTGCAAGAGCAAGGACTTACATTGTCTCATACTCAACAAGCCCATTTGTGAATAGTTCATCTAGCCAATTCAGCACCCGACGGGTCGTATGGTAGCTTGGTGGGGATGAACCTGCATCCGCCGCCCGGTTGAAAGCACGGAAGCGCCATCACACGGCAGGTCGAGCACGTCATCGTCTATAATACTTGGCGGCCCTCGCTGCCAGGCTTCACGCTCACGTTTCCGAAGGTGTATTTGTAGTAGACGGCGGTGTGCTAAGGTGATGGAAGGTTTCTTCTCAGCGCCCTGTGTGAGGGGGAAATGCAGAACTGTCCAACGAAACGCTTCCGTGTGGACGGGCGAAAGCAAAGTGCGAGGAACGTTCCAAACGTACACTCGAAGGCAAGTCATGGCCAACTCAGGTCCCGTCGATGTCAATACCTCTGTCTGAATCCTTAAGTGAGTGCGGGACTCAGCGCCCCGCATTCCAGGCCCGACATAGTAAATATGAGGAACTCACTCGCCGACTTTTCGGATGGGACTAACCCAGACGACTATGATTAAATACATAAATACAACCCCCCATATAGAACGATCCTAACGGGACTGACGGAGACTGTATAAATGCAATTAATGCCTTTAAAGCGTTGTTGTCCAAACAATGATCGGATCAACCCTTCCAGAGTGCTCCGGTCACAAAACCTGCACTGCCATTTTGGGCCTTGAGTCAGAGGTCCAAGTGAGTCTCACGTTAGTCGGGGTCTTTGTCCTGTTCGGGTGTCCAATTCCTGGTATTTGAGCCATACCGTCCACCGGGCTAATTTAGTCACTGGCAGTAGTCCAACAGATGACACCAAAAGATGCTGATCACAACTTGAATGACTCGCTAGTAGATGAGGTGGTACGAAGTCAACGGATGTTGTGTAAAATGCCGTATTTTTCGACGATGTGGGCTAAGTAGTGAGGATCATAATTCAATAGATCTTCTGGAGGCAGCACAGAACAGCGATTTTACCAAGTATCATTCAGTTGATCCCCAGGCCAGTACGGTGCCGCCACCGTGACGGCTCAGGCGGCCCGGCGGGACCTGCCTGTCTTCTGGCGCCTCAGGCTCCCATGCATTCTTCTGCTCCTCAACATATGGACGACTGCAAAGAGTGTCGGGCGTACGGCCCACATTTACAGAAGCAAAGAATGCCGGAACCTTGATGTGAGTGGCACGAATGGATGGCTCGCTGCTCTTGCATGCGATGGGATACATATGCAGTGACACCAGGGAATATGATGTCAGGAAGAAGGTCCGTCTATGCGCCTTGCACTGGTGTGGAACCTCTTGGGGAGGAAGGGATTTTTGTTTCATCCATAGAAATGTCTAGCCTGGCGTTTGTCCCACATGCCCACATGGATGACCAATCGTACCTCATTTCGACTGTGTTGAGAGAGTGAACGGTTCGGACTTGAACTGGCGCGGTGATACGTATGTATGTTTTTGTGAGCGATAAGGTCGTCTCAAGAGGTGAGAATAATGCATAGCATTGCATCACTGTGTCATCTCTGTATTCCTAGGACCATCCCCTCCCACTGTCGTCATTTGTCAAACCCGACTTAGTAGTGCAACGCGACTTCGAACCCGTGCGTCAATGAAGTATCAATTTGCACACGCAGCACCTTGGACGTGCCGTCATACTCAAATGACGCCTTGCCCTCGGCTCCTTCTTTCCCCGTATCCAGACTGACCGTGACGAAGGCGGGAGCATTCTCGACGCCCAGGAAGATCACCTTGGCAACCTTCACGCCGACATCGAACCCAAACGAGCCATACACGCACAGCTCGTTGTCCGAAAACGTCATCTCCACGCTCGTCACATGTTCCGGCACAATGCTGACCCCGTCGTCGACATACAGCACACCCTTGGCCGTGCCGTCCGCCCCGGGGGCGACGACAAATTCGAAGTCTGTCGCGCGTAACTCCGTTGTTGTCATTGCCCCCGATGCCCGAAGCGGAAGCACCACCCCGCCGCGGATGTGCAGCGGGATCGTCGTGAAGTTGACGTCCGTGAGCGTGACGTGCTGTCCGGTGCCCTCTACGGGCGTGAGAGTCGCAAAATCGTAAAACTTGTCCCTCGGCAGGTAGATTGTCACCGACGTTGCGTTCTCCTCTGTTACGGGTGAGACGAGGATAGAATCCCCGAAGAAATATTGTAGGTCAATGCCAAACGTCGATGCATCCGCCGGATACTTGAACCAGAGCGGATTGAGAACCGGCGAACCGTCTTCACTCGCCTTATGGAAGGCAGTATAGAAGTAATCAAGCAAGCGATACCTTTGAATGGGTTTAACATGAATGCTTTGTCTTTATCAGGTACGATCCTGACCTGATTTCGAGCGCGTTCTTCGCAGCCTGAGTTACTAATGGCCAGAGATAGAATTCCTGGCTTGTAGAATCGATGGCATTATGCTGGCATACAGTACCGATGTCGTCACAGGACATTCAATAAACTCATTAGAAGAAACTCACATTCCTCATAAACGGATAGAATGCGGCGAGCATCGCCCAACGAGCACACAGCGTCTCAGTCGTGTTGTCCCCTTGTCCAATCACAGTTCGTTTCGATTCAGGATAAGGAAACGTTCATATACTCACCAAACCCGCAGATGTCACTTCCGACCATGGGCACTTGGAACAGGGTCGCCATGTTGAGCATGCCGGCGATGGATATGCGGTAGTGGTCCCAGGTGCTCAAATTGTCACCGAGCCATTTTCCGACCTTGTGCCCAGCGCCCGGGAATGTCGAACGGGTGATGACGAAGGTGCGCAACCCTGGACGACGAGCGAGCAAGGCCTCATGGGTTGCGACGGCCATCATTGTGCCATACAGGTTGTCTGTTTCGAGGTGTCAAACTACTTGAAAGAACACAGGTCTCACACGAACAGGGACTTACGCGTGTCATACTCAACGAGCCCATTGACATGAATAGCATCCGTCTAGTAGATTCAGCATGCAAACATCGTACCTAGGCAGGAATAGACTCACATATACAGTCCGGTTAGAGAGGACACCGGCTGAGTTGTTAATGGCATACGGGGGGTCGAGTAGACCTTCCCCTGCGTGACTTGGTGCCCCTCGCTTTGCGTGCTCCTTGTTTCCGTTGAAAATCAGAGCAGTAGGGTTAGGCGGTGACGACGTGCGGGAAGGAGGGAAGTCATTCGCAATCGCCTGAGCGACGGGGTCGTCGCAAGGGTAAAGGCAGAACTACCCAAAAAACAAAACCACCAGATATGAGAACAGCGAAAGATAACCACAGGTGACGTACACTCGTAGGCTCATTCATATCGATCCACGCACCGTCGATGTCAAACCCCGTGTCAGGATCATAGAATCTCTCGAATTCACTCGTCCAGTACCTAACACGAGTAGGAGAATCAGCGCTCCACATTCCAGTTCCTGACATAGGAAGGAGGAGGCGCTTACTCGCCAATTTTTGGATGGAACCAATCTAGCCGATCGTGATCAATTGCTTGAATAGCGTATCTCTACGTAGAGCCTCTTACCGGGGTAAACGGTGACACCTACATAAATGAGTCCAAGGCTTCGTTTCGCTCAAATACAGTTGATCGGAACATACCTGGCCAGACGACACCAAAGCTTGCGTTTCCGTTTGGAGCCTTGAGCCAGAGATCTAATTGAGTCCCGCGGTCGTAGGGTTCATATCCCTGCCCAGGTAAGTACCC
>Ga0307510_10002885_pt1 | contig 19782 bp, 18 predicted proteins | sample 12_EM_MG_FD_207224 | JGI IMG/M metagenome (GOLD analysis project Ga0307510, IMG submission 207224) | Populus trichocarpa ectomycorrhiza microbial communities from riparian zone in the Pacific Northwest, United States - 12_EM | ecosystem: Host-associated > Plants > Roots > Unclassified | place...
CTGGGTGCCGCATTACGCCGGCGGCGCGGCGTGGCCGGAGGCGCGCTATTGGGGCGGCGACGGCTCCGACTTCAAGCGCAAGACCAGCGCCAATGGCGAGCAGCAGATCTATGTCGATCCGCGCTACGCGGGGCGTGCGGGGACGCCGCTCGGGCTCGATCCCTTCAAGGTCAAGGACGGCGTGCTGTCGATCGTCGCCAGCCGCACGCCGCCGGAATTGAAGTCGGTGCTGTTCAACAACGAGTACATCTCGGGAATCCTGACCACGCAGGGCACGTTCGCGCAGAAGCACGGCTATTTCGAAATCCGCGCCAAGGTGCCGGTCGGCCATGCGGTGTGGCCGGCGTTCTGGATGCTGGCGGATGACGGCGGCTGGCCGCCGGAGGTCGACGTGCTGGAAGGCCGTGGCGAGCGGCCCGGTGATCTCGTCATGACCACGCATTGGCGGATTCCGTCGACCCAGAAGATCCAGTCCTGCGGCTTCGACTTCACGGTCGGCGACGCTTCGAGCGCATTCCACAATTACGGTGTGCTGTGGGAGGAAGATCGCCTGGTCTATTTCATCGACCGCAAGCCGGTGTCCGACATCAAGGTGCCGATCGGCTTCGACGATCCCATGTACATGATCGTCAATCTCGCGATCGGTTCGAAATTCTTTCCCGGCGTTAGCCCGGTCGATGCGGAATCGCCTCCGCGCGTGGCGTTCGAGATCGACCGGATTTCCGCCTATCAGATCGATATGGAGCAGGCGCGGAGATAGCAATGCCGATCGATGTCTCGCGTCGGGATTTTGCAAAACTCGCAGGCCTTGCCGCGCTTGGCACAGCGACGGCTGCCAGGGCTGCGGAGAACGAGAAGGCCGCATCGGTCGAGCGCGGCGCGTCCTTCCCGAAGGATTTTCTATGGGGCACGGCGACCTCGTCCTACCAGATCGAGGGTGCCGTCAACGAGGACGGCCGCGGCAAGTCGATCTGGGACATTTTCAGCCACACCCCCGGCAAGATCGAGGACGGCTCGACCGGTGACCGCGCCAACGAGCACTATCACCGCTACAAGGAAGATGTCGCGCTGATCAAGGCGCTCGGCGTCAAGGCCTACCGCTTCTCGATCGCATGGCCGCGGGTGTTCCCCGACGGATCGGGGCAGCCCAACCCAAAAGGGCTCGATTTCTACAACCGCCTCGTCGACGAGTTGCTTGCGAATGGCATCGAGCCCTATGCCACGCTCTATCACTGGGACCTGCCGCAGGCGCTTCAGGATCGTGTGGGTGGATGGTCATCGAGTGATACGTCAAAGGCGTTTGCCGATTACGCCGCCTATGTCGCCGCGCGTCTGACCGATCGCGTCAAAAACATCTTCACCGTGAATGAGGTCGGGCGCTTCGTGAATTTCGGCTATGGCTGGGGCATCGACGCGCCCGGCCTCAAGCTGCCGACCGCGCAGCTGAACCAGGCCCGCCATCACGTCGCGCTGGCGCACGGGCTTGCCGTGCAGGCGATCCGCGCCTCCGGGCGGGCCGGCACCCGCGTCGGCGCAGCCGAGAACATCGCGGCCTGCGTGCCTGCGATCGCAACGCCGGAAAATATCCGCGCCGCCGAGATCGCAACGCGCGAGCTCAACGCCGGCTTCCTCGGCGTGGTGCTGGAGGGCAAGTACACCGACGGCTTCCTCGCCTACGCCGGCGCGGATGCGCCAAAATTCACCGCAGAGGAGCTGAAGATCATCGGCACGCCGAACGATTTCGTCGGCCTCAACATCTACGCGCCGCAGTTCTACGTCACCGCCTCCGATCGCGCGCCGGGTTTCCACGTGCTGCCGTTCCCGACTTCGTTCCCGCACATGAATTCGGAATGGCTGCGAGTCGGCCCCGAGGTGATCTACTGGGCTCCGCGTCTCGCCGCAAAAATCTGGAACATCGAGAACATCTACATCAGCGAGAACGGCACCTCGTCCGAGGACAGGATCGCTGCCGACGGCCAGGTCTACGACCTCGACCGCATCATGTTCCTGCGCAATTATCTGACCCAGATGCAGCGCGCGGTCGCCGAGGGCGTGCCGATCCGCGGCTATTTCCTCTGGAGCCTGATGGACAATTTCGAGTGGATTTTCGGCTACGGGAAACGCTTCGGGCTCTACCGGGTGGACTTCGAGACTCAGGCAAGGGTGCCGAAGCTGAGCGCGGCGTTCTACCGGGATGTGGTGGTGAGGAACGCGATCGGGGTGTGAGGCTTGACGCCGTTCCTACGGATCCAGCTCCGTATCCCAGTAGAGATAGTCCAGCCAGCTGTCATGCAGATAGTTCGGTGGGAACAGGCGGCCGTTGCGGTGGAGCTGGTGCACGGTCGGGGCAAAGGCGTGCTGGCGCGGAAACATCTTGGCCTGCGCCGGCGTGAGATTGCCCTTGCGCAGGTTACAGGGCGAGCAGGCCGCGACCACGTTTTCCCAGGTGGTCTGGCCGCCTTTGCTGCGCGGGATGATGTGATCGAAGGTGAGGTCTTCGGGCGAGCCGCAATATTGGCAGTTGAAGCGGTCGCGCAGGAAGACGTTGAACCGGGTGAAGGCAGGATGGGTGGTCGGCTTGACGAAGGATTTGAGCGAGACCACGCTCGGCAGCTGAATCTCCAGCGTCGGACTTCGCACCGCCTGATCGTAATGAGCGACGATGTTGACGCGATCGAGAAACACCGCCTTGATCGCGTCCTGCCACGACCACAGAGACAGTGGGTAGTAACTCAGCGGCCGGAAGTCCGCATTCAGGACCAACACCGGCCAACTGCCTTGCGAGACATGTGCGTTCAAGTAACGCTCCTGGCCTCCAACATACGCTGCGAAGCAGCATGTATTGACATACTACATGCAGCGTGACGGGATTGTGAAGCCCGTTGAGCGACTTATTCAGGTGCAAGCAATGCGGCGGCGGGGTGGCAAACGCTCAAAAACGCCGCGATTTGGGGAGGGGGCCATGCGAGGCTGGTTGGCCGCGTTGCTCGCGGCCGTGCTTGGTGCAGTGCCGATTTGTGCCGCTGCGGCCGAGGATTACCCGACGCGCCCCGTCACCATGATCGTGCCGTTCCCGGCGGGCGGCGCCACCGACACGCTGGCGCGATTCCTCGGCGAGCACCTCAACACCGTGCTGAAGCAGCCGATCGTGATCGAGAACGTCGGCGGCGCGGCCGGCTCGCTCGGCGTCGGCCGCGCCGTGCGCGCGAGCCCCGACGGCTACACGCTGTCGATCGGAACCTCGACCACGCACATGCTGACCGGCGGGCTCTATGCGCTGCCGTTCGATCTCCTGCACGATCTCGAGCCGATCATCCTGATCGGCAGCGAGCCGCTGCTGATCGTCGGCCGCAGGGATCTGCCCGCTGACGATCTCAAACAATTGATCGCGTGGCTGAAGGCCAATCCGGACAAGGCGTCGGTTGGCATCGCCGGCGTCGGCGCCACCGGCCATCTTGCCGGTATCGCACTCCAGAAGGAGACCGGCACGCAATTCCAGTTCATCCCCTATCGCGGCAATGGCCCGGCGATGCAGGACCTCGTCGCCGGCCAGATCGACGCGATGATCGAGCCGGCCTCGAACTTCAGGGCGCTGGTCGGCGCCGGCAGCATCAAGACGTTTGCAGTCACCAGCAAGGTGCGGTCGCCATCCTGGCCGAACATTCCGACCGCGGATGAGGCGGGGCTATCAGGCTATTCCGCCTCGCTCTGGTATGGCCTGTGGGTGCCGAAGGGGACGTCGAAAGATATCACCGCAAAGCTCAATGCCGCCATGGTGCAGATCCTGGCGAGCCCGCAGGCGACGCAGCGCTTTGCCGAACTGGGTATCCAGGTCTCGCCTTTGGTGCAGCAGTCGCCGGATGCGCTGCGCACCTATCAGAAGGAAGAGGCGGAGCGCTGGTGGCCGATCATCAAGGCGTCGGGGGTGAAGGTGGAGTGACAGGAGCAACTACTCCCGCACCCGCTCCAGCTTTTGCAAGCACCGCGTCGCGCGAACTTCGGCCGGCATTTCCTGGTCCGCAAAGCTGGCCTTCCAGTTGGTGACGCCGACCTCGCCGACATAGATGTCGCCCTTGGAATCCAGGGCGAGGCCGTGCGGCGCCAGGAATTTGCCGCTGGCAACGCCCGGACCCTCCTCGCCGCCGAGCCGCGCGATGCGTCTTCCCTTGGCGTCCACGATCGACAGCCGCGGGCCGAGATTGGGCACATTGCGGTTGATGTCGAGGCCGGGGCCGAGCTCGCCGATGACGAAGGTCGGGTTCTTGGCCCCGCCGCAACAGCACAGCGCGCAGGGCCGGTGCAGATTGTTCCACTGCGTCTCGTATTTGCCCTCGCCGTTGAACACCTGCACGCGATGGTTCTCGCGGTCGGCGACATAGACCCAGCCATCCGCATCGGTCGCGATGTTGTGCACGATGTTGAACTGGCCGGGATCGGTGCCGGGCTCGCCCCAGCTTTTGATCAGCTTTCCGTCGGGCGTGTACTTGTGCACGCGGGCATTGCCATAGCCGTCGGAGACGTAGATCTCGCCCTTCGGCGACAGCGCGGTGTGGGTGCAGCGGTGGAACGGCTCGCCGCTCATGAACGGCGCCGGCTTCTCGGGAATACCGATCGTCAGCAGCACCTTGCCGTCGGTGGCGCATTTGCGCACGGTATGGTCGCCGTCGTCGGTGCAGTAGAGATTGTCGTCGGCATCGATATGCAGGCCATGTGCGCGGGAGAACAGGCCTTCGCCCCAACTGCGCAGGAAATTGCCCTCGCGATCCAGCACCACCATCGGATGGGCGCCGCGGTTGAAGACGTAGACCCGGTCCTTGCTGTCGACCGCGACCGAGGCGACGTCGGTGAGCTGCCAGCCGTTAGGTAGCTTTGCGAAGTTTTCGACGACGCGGTAGCGGTGCTCGCCGGTGCCGAGAATGGCTGGCATTGGTTTCTCTCCTGTCATTCCGGGGCGCGCCCCAAAATCCCTTCCTCGATCGCCTTGATCTGGAGCGCAAGGTATTTCGAATTGATCCGGCACTGCGCGAGGCTACCGGCGATGAACCACAGGCCGGGCTGCTGCGTGCGCGCATACATGTTGCGCAGCTCGAGCCCGTCGCCAAAGCCCCAGACAGGGCCGACGCGGTCGGCCACGCCATCGCCGAACAGCTTTCGCACCAGATATTCCTGCGGCTTGTAGCCGGTCGAGAGCACGATGAGGTCGGCGGTGAGGGACGTGCCGTCCTTCATCCGCGCACCGTCGGCCGTGAAGCCTTCGATGTCGTCGAACTGCGTCAGCTTGATCGCACCTTCGACGATCAGGTTGGAGCAGCCGACGTTGAAATAATAGCCGCCGCCGCGGGTGAGGTATTTGAACTGCCAGCCAGTCCCGGCCTCGCCGAAATCGAGCTTGAAGCCGACGCGGGAGAGGCCATCGAGCAACTCCTTGTCGAGCTCTTTCGAGTGCTCCGTCAGCATCACGTGCGTTTTCTTCGCGAGCGGCGTCGGCATCGAGGTCGCGATCAGGTCGTTATCTTCGAGCGTGCCCTCATTGTAGGTCGCATAAGCAAGCTGCGCCGAGGGTTCGATATTGGTGACCAGCGTGGGTGAACGCTGCACCAGTGTCACCGCAGCGCCGCTGGAACAGAGGTCCTGCGCGATGTCATGACCGCTGTTGCCGGTGCCGATGACGATGGCGCGCTTGCCTGACCAGTTCTCGCCGTCCTCGTAGCGGCTGGAATGCAGTAGCGTGCCCTTGAAATTGTTCAGGGTCGGGATGTCCGGCACATTCGCGATGCCGCTGACACCGGTCCCCATCACCAATTGGCGCGGATGCATGGTGCATTTGATGCCGTCGGCGCGCCGCAACGTCACCGTCCAGTGGCCCTTGGCCTCGTCATAGGCGCCGCCCTCGAACTCGGTGCCGGTCCAGAAGTTCAGCTCCATGGCATCGACGTAAGCTTCGAACCAGTTGGCGAGCTTGTCCTTGGGGATATAGGTCGGCCAGTTCGGCGGGAACGGCATGTAGGGCATGTGATTGACCTGCACCTGGTTGTGCAGGGTGAGCGCGTGGTAGCGCTTGCGCCAATTGTCGCCGATCCGCGTCTCGCGATCGACGATCAGCGTGTCGATCTTCAGCTGCTTCAGCCGGGCCGCGATGGCAAGCCCGGCCTGGCCGCCGCCGACCACCAGCACGGCTGGATCGCGATCGGTGTAGTCGCGCGAGGCGTTGCGCAGGTCGAGCCAGTTCGGACCGCGAAAATCGCGCGAATAGGCCTGACCGCGCGGCCGCGACGTGCCGAGCTGTTCCTCGAAGCCCTTCAGCTCGTCGAGTGCGGTGAGCAGCGTCCACGCCTTCAGTCGATCACCGTCGACGCTATCGGGCACCAGCCGGACGATGCCGCTGCCGCGCCCGAGCGCGGTCTCGAAATTGAAGATGGATTCGATGTTGTTGGTGCCGGCACGTGTCACCCAGCGCGGCGCTGCGCGGTTGGAGGCGATCTTGAAATTCGTCGGCGCTGCTTTGGCTGCGAGTGCGGCAAGCGCTTGTGAGACATCGCTGCGACCGGCAAACGTCTGCAGGTTCCAGCTCAGCGCCAGCACGTCGCGCCAGAAACATTCGGCCACGAACAAGCGGTCAAGCGCTGCGCGATCGGGCTTGCCCAGCGTGCGCTCGAATTCATCGAGCCAGGCTTGAGCGGAGACGGAAATATCTTGCGTCTTGTCCAGCATACGCGACCTCGTGCCGTCTTCGCGGCGTTTCCTCTGAGGTCAAACGCTATACCGGTTCACAGGTCGCCAAAAGCGCTTTACCCGAGCATTGACAGCATGTGGCCCTGCTCAGGCGGAATGCGCCCCTTCAGCGTGTCGAGATAGACCCGCCGCACCGCCTCCGGTCCGCGGCTCTCGACCACGCTCAGGCATCTCTCCAACAGCGGCGCAAAACTGGACCAAGCCGCGTCAAGACGCTGCTCGATGCCGCCCGGCCCCCATTCCTTGGCGCGCTTGCGGATCTGGTCGGGGGCGAAGAACCAGCGCGGCTTTGCGCCGGGCAGCTCGCCTTCGTCGGCCTCGGTGGCGCGATGCGTCAATCCGACGCGCACCGAGCATTTCATCTGGTCGCCGAAGTGCTGGTGCAGTCCGGTGCGCAGTGCGCTGTTGCCGGCCATGTCGACGAAGGCGACCGGGGCATCCGATGGCAACGACGTGATGCAGTCATAGGTGACGACCTCGTCGTAGCAGCCGAGCGACGAGACAAAGCCGGTATTGCCCGCTGAGGTCAGCCCGATCACCTTGCGGCCGCGGGTGTGCAGGAGATGGGCGAGCCCGAACGCGGTCTTGCTCGAGGCGCTCGACAGCAGCACGGAGCGCGCGCCGAAATCGGCGTTCTCGGCCAGAAAATCGTCGACCAGGAACGACAGCATGAACAGCGGCCGCAGCAGCGCCTGGTAATCGCCCTGCCGGCCGGCGTAAGCGGCATCTCCGCTGACGCGCGCATAGGCGTTATAGACCGGCGCGACGCCCTGCCGGTGTGCGGCGCCGTCGCGCAGGCCGCGCTTGCTGACGTCGGTGGCCTCAATCACGAGATGCGTTGCCATCGGGAAATAGCCGAACAGGCGCTCGCCCACAGGCACGTTCGGATGCTCCGAGGCGATCACCTCGCCAAATCCCCATACCGGAATGTTGCCGAAACCGGTCGGTGCGGGAAACAGTTGCCAGTATTTCAGCTCGTCGCCGAGCACCGCATAGGTGATGTTGTTGGCGGTCAGCGCAAAGCGATCGACCTTCACCAGCAGGGCATCCTGCGGCAGCGCATCCGCGGCCGGAATCTCCGTCGCGATCGTCCTGCAATTTTCGAAATCGTCTCGCGCAACGATGAAGTCGATGGCTGTCATGATGTCGATCCCGGCTCGTGTCCGCGCCGGCATCTCAATCCGTCATGGGTGCGGCGTTTGCAACCGCAACATAGTTTTAAACGCTGTTCGTCCGCGTCCCGCTAGGTTTGGTTCGCCCAATAGGGCTCGCGCAGCTTGCGCTTGAAGATCTTTCCGGTGGCCTCGCGCGGCAGCGCGTCGCGGAACTCGACGTCCTTCGGCACCTTGAAATTGGCCAATCGCTCGCGCAGGAACGATTGAACGGCGGCGGCCGAGATCCCGGTATCCGGTTCAGGCTCGACAAAGGCGCACAGCCGCTCGCCGAATTCCGCATCGGGGATACCGAACACGGCGCAGTCGCGCACGCCGGGCATTCCGATCAGCACGTTCTCGATCTCGGCGGGATAGATGTTGACGCCGCCGGATATCACCATGTCGCGTTTGCGGTCGCACAGGAACAGATAGCCGTCCGCGTCGAGATAGCCGACGTCGCCGACACTGACGAGGCCGTCGCGGCCCGCCTCGGCGCGCGCCTCGGCCTTGCCGTGATAGTCGAAGTCCGGCACCGCGGTCTGGCGCATGTAGATTTCACCGACCTCGCCAGCATCGCAGAGGCTGCCGTCCTCGCGGAAGATCTTGACGATGCCGCCTTCGATGACGCGGCCGACCGTGCCGGGCTTCTTCAGCGCCTCCTCGGCCGAATGCCACACCGGGATGCCGGTCTCGGTCGAGCCGAAATATTCGTTGATGACAGGCCCCCACCAGTCGATCATGGCGCGTTTGACGTCGACCGGGCAGGGCGCTGCGCCGTGCACGACGAAACGCAGCGATGAGAGGTCATAGCGCTGTCTCACCGCCTCGGGTAGCCGCAACAGCCGGACGAACATGGTCGGCACCATTTGGATGTGCGTGACGCGGTGGCGCTCGATCAGTGCCAGCAACTCCTCCGCGTCGAATCGCGCCTGGAGGACGATGGTGCAGCCGCCGCGGAACGCCATCATGCCGTAGGAATGCGGCGCCGAGTGATACATCGGCGCGTTGATCAGAACGACCTGGTTGTCCCGCGGCTTGATGCCATAGGCGATCGCGCCGACGCGCTCGGAGGCCGCCGCCTGTTCGGGCTGCATCGGCATGCGCCGCACGCCCTTCGGCATGCCCGTCGTCCCCGAAGTGTAGATCATCGCTGCGGCGCGGCGGGGCGGCTCCTGAGTTTCCGGATGGTCGTCGCGCCAGCGGTCCCAATCGGTCATTCCCGCGGGGACTTCGGTCAGATCAGGAGGAATTGCGAAGGTCGCCGCGAGCTCAGGAGGCGTTGCGACGATGAGGAGGCGGACGTCCACCGGCAGACCGGAATGGATCTGCGGCAGCAGGTCGGCGTGGCAGACCAGGATCTTCGCACCGCTGTCGGCCAGGATATAGCGGACTTCCTCGGCCTTGAGATGCCAGTTGATCGGCACCACGGGACTGCCCAGCGCGGCGGAGGCCGCAACCACCTCGAACAGTGCAAGATCGTTGCGCAGCATCATCGCGACCGGGGCGCCCTCGGCGAGGCCTAGCCCGCGAAGCCCGCCCGCGGCCCGCCTGATGCGGGCCTGGATCTCGTCATAGCCGATCCGGCGTTCGCCGCTGATGATCATGGCGTGTCCTTACCTGTTCTAAACTAGCGGTCGTCCAGCACGTCGCCAAATCCCACCCAGCTCTTGCCGTTGAAGCGGCGGAGCTGAAGCTGCTGGAACGGCAGATAGTCGTCGGGGCCGGTCGTCACAGCCATGCCCGGCAGCAATAGCGGTAACTTGATCTCCTTCAGCGAGGCCGCCTGGCGCATGATGTTGTCGCGGCTGACATCGTCCTTGCAGGCCCTGAGCACCGTCATCAGCAGCGTGGCATAGTGATAGCCCGCGGCATAGTTGGAGTTGGAGAGATCCGCATTCGGCATGTACTGCTTCATGAACGCGAAATACTCCTTCACGCCAGGATCGTCCGCCCATTGCGGGTCCATCGTGTCCTTCTGATTGCTCGACGAGATCAGGCCGACCGCGTTGTCGAGCCCCGCCGGCTCGAGGAACGAGATCGAGGAGGCCGATGTCGGCACGAAGAACAGTTCCGGTTTCCAGCCGATCTCGGCCACGCCCTTGATCGCCTGCGAGGTGAATTTTCCGAGCACGACGCCGAACAGCACGTTGGCGCCTGAGGCCTTCAGGGTCGAAAGCTGCGAGCTGATCGTCGGCGCGCTGGTCTCGTAGCTCGCTTCCGCGATGATCATGCTGGCGGCCTTGGGCCCGAGCGCGCGCTTGAAGCCCGCGACATAGTCGCGGCCGAAATCGTCGTTCTGCGCCAGGATCGCGATCCTGGCGTCGGGCTTGGACTGCAAGATGTATTTGGCATAGACGACGCCCTCGGATTCGTAGGCCGCCATGCCCGGCATCGTCCACGGATTCTTCTGCGGATCGGCCCATTTGGTGGCGCCCGAGAGCACGAACAGCTGCGGCACCTTCTTGGCGTTGAGATAGCGCTGCACGGCGCTGTTGGTGGCGGTGCCGAGCGAGCCGAACATCATCAGCACCTCATCCTGCTCGACCAGCTTGCGGGTCTGCTCGACCGTCTTCGGCGGCGAATAGGCGTCGTCCAGCGAAATGAACTTGACCTTGCGGCCGTTGATGCCGCCCTCGGCGTTGACCTTCTCGAAAAACGCCTCCTGCGTCCGGCCGATCGTGCCGAAGCCCGATGCCGGACCGCTATAGGGCAGGGTCTGCCCGATCCGGATCTCGTCGCTGCCTTCGGCGTGGACGTTGCCGGCGGCGAGCGTCAGCAACGACATCCCGATCAGTGCGGCTGCCAGCTTCATGATGTCCTCCCGTTGTTCTTGTCAGTCCAATTTTCTTGGCGGACCAAGCCGTCAGGCGCTGGCGCGCATCAGGAAATCCTGCCGGGCCTGATCGAATTCCGCTTTCATTCGGTCGACGAGCTCTGCGACCGGCGGTGCGTCGGTGATCTGGCCAATGCCCTGGCCCGATCCCCAGATGTCGCGCCATGCCTTGGATTTCATGTTGCCGCCGGAACCGAAATTCATCTTCGTCTTGTCTGCGATCGGGAGGTTGGCTGGATCGAGCCCGGCCGCGGCAATCGACGGCCCAAGATAATTGCCGTGCACACCGGTGAACAGGTTCGTGTAGACGATGTCGTGCGCGGCGTGCTGCGTCAGCGCCGATTTGTAGGCTTCGTCGGCGTTGGCTTCCTGCGTCGCGATGAAGCGCGTGCCCATATAGGCGAGGTCGGCGCCCAGCGTCAGCGCGGAGGCGATGCCGAAGCCGTCGCTGATCGCGCCCGACAGCAGGATCGCGCCGTCGAACCATTGCTTGACCTCGCGCACCAGCGCGAAGGGCGACAGCATCCCGGCATGTCCGCCCGCGCCGGCGCAGACCAGGATGAGGCCGTCGACGCCCTGCTCGGCGGCTTTGCGCGCATGCTTGACGTTGATGACGTCGTGGAACACCAGCCCGCCATAGGAATGCGCGGCCTCGACGATCTCCGCCGGCGGCCGCAGCGAGGTGATGATGATGGGCGCCTTGTGCTTCACACAGGTCTCCATGTCCTTCATCAACCGGTCGTTGGAGGCGTGGCAGATCTGGTTGACGGCATAGGGCGCGACCTTCTTGCCAGGATTGCGCGATTTGTATTCGCCGAGCTCGTCCTCGATGCGGCTCAGCCACTCGTCGAGCTTCTCGACCGGACGGGCATTGAGCGCGGGAAACGAGCCGACGACACCCGCCTTGCACTGGGCGATCACCAGTTCCGGTCCGGAGACGATGAACAGGGGCGAGCCGACGACGGGCAGCTCCAGATTGGTCTTGAGCAAGGCGGGCAGTGCCATCCGATCCTCCTGACGACGCGCATCGTCGGCCTGCCGGCCGATTGTGAGCGCTTCCATGTCGATTATCGTGCCGGCGGAGTGTCCGCCGCTTGCGGTTTGACCCCACTATAGGGTTGGACCGCGGGCAGGGGATCGTTCAATATTGAACATGTGCATATTCAGGTTTGAACGGAGCCGGCGGTGGATTGGGATCTCTGCAAGACCTTCGTCGCGGTCGCCGACACCGGCAGCTTCACCGCCGCGGCGCGGCGGCTGCATGCCAGCCATCCGACCGTCAGCCGCAAGATCGCGGCGCTGGAGGCGCAGCTCGGTACAAAACTGCTGGCGCGTGCCGCGGAGGGATTCGTGCTCACCGCCGATGGACGGACGCTGCGCGAGCATGCGGAGGCGATGGCAGCCGCAGCGCTCCGGGCCGAGGCGGCCGTTGGCGCCGGCGGGCGCAAGGCGCGCGGCACGGTCAAGCTGTCGATCGGAGCGACGCTGGCCTCGCACTGGTTGATGCCGCGATTGCGATCCTTCCTGGCCGCGCATGACCATATCCGGCTCGAGATCATCACCCATCCATTTCCGGCCAGCGTGCGTCGCCGGGAGGCCGATGTCGTGTTGCGTCCGGTCGACAGCGGCGAGGAAAACCTGGTCGGCCGCAAGATCGGCCGCCTCGGCACCGGATTCTATGCCTCGCGCGACTATGCCGCCGGCCGGCCCTTGCCGGAGCGGAGCGGCGAGTGGAAGGGCCACAGCGTCATCGGCTTTGCCGATCAGGATTCCAACGCCCAGCTTGCGCGCTGGAGCGATGCGATCACCCGCCAGGGCACCATGGTGATGCGCTGCTCCTCGCAAGGCGACATGCTGGCGGCGGTGCGCGCGGGAATAGGAATCTCCGCGCTGTCCTGCTTCGTCGCGGAGAGCTATCCGGACCTTGTGCGCGTCGCGCCGCAGAAACTCGTCAGCATCGCCGACCTCTGGCTGCTCGCCCATCCCGACCTGGTCGAGCTGTCCGCGGTCCGCGCGGTCGTCGACTTCGTGGCCGAATGCGCCCGTGCCGATCGCGAGCGGCTGCGGGGCTAGTTTGATCCCGCGAGCACGCCCTCGCGTTTCTTGACCGCGCGATAATAGCTCCACCACAGATGCGCCGCCGCGCCGCGCAGTGGACGCCAGGGTTCGGCGAGCGGTGCCATCTGCTTCTCCGTCGGCCGTGCCGGAAGGCCGAGGCCGATCTTGATGCCTTCCTGCACGGCGAGGTCGCCGGCCGGCCAGGCATCGCCATGGCCGAGGCAGAACAGCAGATAGACGTCGGCAGTCCACGGCCCGATGCCGGGCAGCGAGATCAGCGAGTGATGCGCGGCGTCGGCGTCCTCCTCGGCAAGCACGTCGAGGTTCAGCCGCTCCGCGATGATCTCGCGCGCGAGATGCTTCAGCGTCTTGATCTTGGCGGCGGAGAGGCCAAGCCGTCCCAGCCGGTCGGTGCGGGCGCGGCGCACCGCGTCGTGGTCGAACGGATCGAAGGCGGCCGACAGCCGTCCCCAGATCGCCGCGGCGCTCGCGGTCGAGAGCTGCTGCCCGCAAACGATGTGCGCCAGCCCCGCAAATCCCGGCTCGCGCCGCCGCAGGGCGGGCATGCCGGCGATTTCGAGCACGAGCTTGAGGCGCGGATCGCGCTTGACCAGCGCGTGGACGGCCTCTTCGAGGTCGGACTGGGTTTCGAGATGGATGGTCATTGTGCTCAACTCGTCATGCGCGGGCTTGCCGTCTCTGCTAAAGCTACGCCGGCCCAATACCGAGAAGCCCGCCGAAGCTTTCAGCGTAGGCGGGACCCGCGCATCCATCTCCTATCGTAACAGAGTCCTGGAAGATGGATTGCCGGGTCAAGCCCCGGCAATGACGAATACACCGAGAACTCATGCCACCCGTTTTCCGATTTGCCCCCAGCCCGAATGGCCTGCTGCATCTCGGCCACGCCTATTCCGCGCTGCTGAACTACGACCGCGCGCGCGAGACCGGCGGACGGCTGTTGCTGCGGATCGAGGACATCGATGCGACGCGCTGCCGGCCAGAATATGCGACGGCGATCTATGAAGACCTCGCCTGGCTCGGGATTACCTGGGAGACGCCGGTGCGGCGGCAGTCGGAGCATCTTGCCGATTATCGTGCCGCGCTGGAGAAGCTGTCCGCGCTCGGTCTCGTCTATCCCGCCTTCGAAAGCCGCGCCGAGATCGCAAAGCTGGTGGTGGCACGCGAGGCCGAGGGACTGTGGCCCCGCGATCCCGATGGCGCACCACTCTATCCCGGAGACGCCATATCGCTGTCTGCCGGCGAGCGGGCGCGTCTGATCGCCTCCGGCGCGCCTTACGCGCTGCGGCTCGACATGGCGGCCGCCTGCCGACGCATCGCCGGCCTGACGTGGCATGAGCTGGGCGAGGGGCTCGATGGCGAGCGCGGCATCGTCGCCGCGCGGCCCGAGGCCTGGGGCGACGTCATCCTGGCCCGCAAGGAGACGCCGACCAGCTACCATCTGTCCGTCGTCGTCGACGACGCGCTCCAGGGTGTCGGCGAAGTGGCGCGGGGGCTGGACCTGTTTCACGCCACCTCGGTCCATCGCCTGCTCCAGGTGCTGCTCGGCCTGCCGGAACCCGCCTACCGCCACCACGCCCTGATTCGCGACGGCGAGGGGCGGAAGCTGTCGAAGTCGAGCCACTCGACCGGTCTGCGGGAGTTGCGCGCCGCCGGTACTTCGCCTGCCAGTATCCACCGGTTGGTGGGATTAGGCTAAGTTTCTCTGGGGGTTAGCAAAACGTCGCCGTGACTCCGGGGGTTCCGCCGTGCCATGCTTGCCGGACGGGCCCGGGGTTCGAAGGGGATACTTCGAAGGGGATTTATGGCGGCGAAAACGCGCGCAGCGCGCACTACGCGGACATCCAGGCGAGTGGTTCGGAAGCAGTCCGGGCCAGCCGCGAAGGTGCGCAAGCGCAGCCCCAAGGCGGTCACGCCGGACGTGGTCCAGGCCGCGCTCGCCGCCTTTGCCCATGAGGTCCGTACGCCCCTGACGGGCATTCTCGCGATCAGCGACCTGCTCGCGACCTCCGATCTCGGCGAGCGGGAGCGGCGCTGGGCCGATACCATCAAGGCCGGCGCCGAGCATCTGGCGAGCCTTGCCACCCTGTTCGTGGACGCTGCCCGAACCGAGAAGGGCGGCAGCAGGCTGCGGCAGGATTTGTTCGACCTGCGGACGCTCGCCCGCAGTGCCGGCGATTCGCTGGCCGGACGTGCCGCGGCCAAGGGCCTCCAGGCCCAGGTCGAGATCTCCGAAAAGCTGCCCGGGCTTGTGGTCGGCGATCCCGTCCGCCTCCGCGCCGCGCTGGAGAACCTGATCGACAATGCCGTGAAATTCACCGAGCACGGCGGCGTGGCGCTCGTGGTCGCGCCCTGGCGTCCCGCCGAAGGTAAGGCCAGGAGCAAGGCAAAAGAGAAGGGCCGGGTCCGCGTCGCCTTCTCGGTCTCCGACAGCGGCATTGGCGTGACCATGGCCGAGATCAAGCGGCTGTTCCGTCCGTTCACCCAGGCCAATGTCACCATCGCCTCGCGCTTCGGCGGCGCCGGCCTCGGCCTGTCCTCGGTCAAGCAACTGGCGCGCGCGATGGGCGGTGACATCTCGGTCGCGCCGCGCCGCGGTGGCGGTGCCACCTTCATGCTGACGGTGTCGCTGGACGCGACGGGATCGCCCAAGTCCCGCAAGTCGAAGGGCGAACCCGACGTGGATGCGGTCGCGGCGATGCGCGTGCTCAGCGTCGAGGACAATCCGTTCGGCCGCGTGGTACTCAACACGATCCTCACCGAGCTCGGTCATCATGCCGAGTTCATCGGGCGCGGCGAGGACGCGGTGAACCGGCTCGCGCAGGGCGCCTTCGACGCGGTGCTGATGGACATGGTGCTGCCGGGGATCGACGGCATCGAGGCGATCAAGCGGATCCGCACCATGGCAACCCCGCTGGCTCAGATCCCCATCATCGGCGTCTCCGGCCGCGGCGAGGACGAGGCCGCCTCGCGCGAGGCCGGCGCCGACGCCTTCCTGGTCAAGCCTGTGTCTCCGCGGGCTTTAGCGACTGCGCTGCTTGAAGCGAAACGCCGTGAGGAAGCCGCGATTTGATGATCGCGGCGTTGAGCTCGCCGCCGTAAACGAAGATCGCGGCGATGAAATACAGAAACACCAGCGCGATGATCACCGAGGCCAGCCCCGCATACATCGTCACGTAATTGTTGGCGAAGCGCGCCAGATATTGGCCGAACACGATGCCCGAGATCAGCGACGCCACGATGGTGAAGACGATGCCGGGCAGGATCTGGAGGAAGCTGCGCCGTCCCGCCGGCAGCCAGGCGTGCAGGATCAGCAGCGCCACCACCAGCGCGCCGACAGTGATGCCGTAGCGCAGCCAGGTCAGGATGCTCTCGTTGGATTCGACGAACAGCGGAATATGGCGCCGCGCCGCCTCGATGAAGAGCGGGCCGAGCACGATCAGGAACGCCATGGCAAGCGCGGTGAAGGCCGCGACCAGCGTGTAGCCGATCGATTCCAGCCGCAGCCAGTACCAGCGCCGCATCTCCACCACCGCATAGGCGCGGTTGAGCGCAACGCGCAGCGCCTCGACGCCGTTGGACGCGAAATAGACCGACAGCACCGCGCCGATGGTCAGCACGCCGGTGCGGGTCGTGGTCAGCACGTCGTGAATTTCGCCGGAGAGCGAATCCGCCACCTGCTGCGGCCAGATCTGGAGCATCAGGCCGGCCGCCTGGTCGGCGAGTTCCTTGGAGCCGAAGAAGCCGGCGAGCGAGGTCAGCACGATCAGGAACGGGAACAGCGCCATCAGCGTCGACAGCGCGATGTGGCTCGCGATTGCCCAGCCGTCGTCGGCCAGGAACGTGTAGAGGGCGTCCTCCACGACGACATAGATGGTGCGGATCGTCTTCACAGCATGCCCCCTGCGGCTCCCGCTCCCCGCAGGCGGGGTGAGGCGACGAAGGCAGGCCATGCGCGCAAATCGGAAATCATCCTGCCAGCTTCTGATATTATTGGCTTAAAAGCCAGATTGGGAACGCCATAGCGGAGCGCCGCACACGGTGTTATCTACGCAAAATGGCATCTCTCCTGAGTACTTTCATTCTGCCGGTGGCAGCCGGCGCCGTGGCGTTGGTGCTGCTGCTCGGTCTCATCAACATGATGCGTGGCGGCTCGCCCAACACCTCGCAGAAGTTGATGCGCTGGCGCGTGCTGCTTCAGTTCGTGGCGATCGTCATCGCGATGATCGCGGTCTGGGCGATGGGACGCTGAACATGGTCGTGCTCAACCGCATTTATACGAAGACCGGTGACGACGGCACGACAGCGCTCGGCTCGGGCGAGCGCCGTCCGAAATACGATCTGCGGATCGAGGCCTATGGCACCGTCGACGAGACCAATGCTGCGATCGGCGTGGTGCGGCTCCACACCCATGATATGCCCGAGTTCGATGCGATGCTTGGCCGCATCCAGAACGATCTGTTCGACCTCGGGGCTGACCTCGCGGTGCCCGAGCGTGAAGGCAAAGCGGAGCGGCTCCGGGTCGTGGCAAGCCAGGTCGAGCGGCTCGAGCGCGACATCGATGCGCTCAACGACAACCTCGCGCCACTGACCTCTTTCGTGCTGCCGGGCGGCACGCCTGCCGCCGCCTACCTCCACGTCGCCCGCACGATTTGCCGCAGGGCGGAACGGGTCATGGTGGAACTGGCGGCCCGGCCTGGTGAGCCCGTGGGCGCGGCTGGCATCCAATATATGAACCGCCTGTCGGACTTCCTGTTCGTGGCGAGCCGTGCCGCTAACCATAACGGCGCTGGCGACGTGCTCTGGGTTCCGGGCCAGAATCGCTGACCCCAAGATCGCTGCCCATTGAGCTCGGTATTTCTAAGGTCTAAAATTTGGCCCTGTCGCGCGTTGACCGGGCCGGATCAGGCCTTTAGGTTCCGCGCCAGTTGAATAGCCCCCTTCCCAAATTGAGTGAAAGAGGATCGATGAAGGTCTTGGTGCCGGTAAAGCGGGTGGTCGATTACAACGTCAAGGTCCGCGTCAAGGGCGATGGATCGGGCGTTGAACTCGCCAACGTCAAAATGTCCATGAACCCGTTCGACGAGATCGCGGTCGAGGAAGCGCTGCGCCTGAAGGAAGCCGGCAAGGCGACCGAAGTCGTGGTGGTCTCGATCGGACCGGCGCAGGCGTCGGAGACGATCCGCACCGGTCTCGCCATGGGCGCCGATCGCGGCATTCTGGTGAAGGCCGACGGCATCGTCGAGCCGCTCGCTGTCGCCAAGATCCTGAAGAAGATCGCTGAAGAGGAGCAGCCGGGCCTCATCATTCTCGGCAAGCAGGCGATCGACGACGACAGCAACCAGACCGGCCAGATGCTGGCCGCGCTGCTCGGCTGGTCGCAGGCGACGTTCGCCTCGAAGCTTGAAGTTGAAGGCTCCGACTTCAAGGTCACCCGTGAAGTCGATGGCGGCTTGCAGACCGTCAAGCTGAAGGGACCTGCAATCGTCACCACCGATCTGCGTCTCAACGAGCCGCGCTATGCGTCGCTGCCCAACATCATGAAGGCCAAGAAGAAGCCGATCGCGGACAAGACCGTCGCCGATTACGGCGTCGACGTCACCGCGCGCCTCGAAGTTCTGAAGACGACGGAGCCTGCGGGCCGCAAGGCCGGCGTCAAGGTCAAGGACGTCGCCGAGCTGGTGTCGAAGCTCAAGAACGAAGCCGGGGTGCTCTGATGACGACGTTGCTGATTGCCGAACACGAACACGAGGTCCTCAAGGACTCCACCAACAAGGCGCTCACTGCGGCCTCCCAGCTCGGCGGCGACGTCCACGTGCTGGTTGCCGGCGGCGGCCAGGGCACCAAGGCTGCGGCCGATGCTGCCTCCAAGCTTGCTGGCGTTGCCAAGGTGCTGGTCGCCGAAGGCGAGCCCTATGCGCATGATCTCGCCGAGCCGCTGGCCGCGCTGATCGTCTCGCTGGCGCCGTCCTATGACGCGATCGTCGCGCCCGCGACCTCGCGCTTCAAGAACGTGATGCCGCGCGTCGCAGCCCTGCTCGATGTCATGCAGGTCTCGGAGATCATCAAGGTGGTCGCGCCCGACACCTATGAGCGTCCGATCTATGCCGGCAACGCGATCCAGACGGTGAAGTCGAAGGATGCCAAGAAGGTCATCACGGTGCGCACCTCGACCTTCGCTGCGGCAGGTGAAGGCGGCAGCGCGCCGGTCGAGAGCGTTCAGGCAGCGGCCGATCCGGGCCTGTCGTCCTTCGTCGGCGAGGAAGTCGCCAAGAGCGACCGTCCCGAGCTGACCTCGGCCAAGATCATCGTCTCCGGTGGCCGCGCCATGCAGAGCCGCGAGAACTTCGCCAAATACATCGAGCCGCTCGCCGACAAGCTCGGCGCCGGCGTCGGTGCCTCGCGCGCGGCGGTGGACGCAGGCTATGCGCCGAACGACTGGCAGGTCGGCCAGACCGGCAAGGTCGTGGCCCCCGAGCTCTATGTCGCGGTGGGCATTTCCGGCGCGATCCAGCATCTGGCCGGCATGAAGGACTCCAAGGTGATCGTCGCGATCAACAAGGACGAGGACGCGCCGATCTTCCAGGTGGCCGATTACGGCCTGGTCGCCGACCTCTACCAGGCGGTTCCTGAGCTCACCGAGGCACTCGCCAAGCTCGGCAAGTAAAAACGCGATAAAAACACCGGCCGGAGTGCTACACTCCGGCCGGTGTTTCTTTTTCGAGGCGTTTTCTTTGGCGTGGGGCACGCCGGGGAAGCGATCCAATCTAGGTTTCGAGCCGAGATTCTGGTTAGATCAAGCTTCTGATTAGATCAGATCTCCCGGCTCAGGGGATTAGGCAGGCGCGACATGCGCGCCGTTCCGGTGGATGACATTATGGCGGCAGTGATCAAGAAGGTCGGCGTGATCGGCGCGGGGCAGATGGGCAATGGCATCGCGCATGTCGCGGCGCTGGCCGGCTTCGACGTGGTGCTGAACGACATTTC
>Ga0307510_10002886_pt1 | contig 19778 bp, 20 predicted proteins | sample 12_EM_MG_FD_207224 | JGI IMG/M metagenome (GOLD analysis project Ga0307510, IMG submission 207224) | Populus trichocarpa ectomycorrhiza microbial communities from riparian zone in the Pacific Northwest, United States - 12_EM | ecosystem: Host-associated > Plants > Roots > Unclassified | place...
TGAACTCCTTGTAGGACATCTTCCGTTTGTCGAGCGGCGTGTAGTAGTCCATCGCCGGTCCGGTGAGGGTCTGGAAGATCCGGGAGGCGCGCCAGAACGCCACGTCCACGATCCGCTGCGCGCGTTGCGGATCGTGGGCCATCACCACTTCCAGGGTGGGGAAGCCCTGTTGGGCGTGGCGGGCCTCGTCGGTCTGGATGGAGGAGAGCAGGTTCGACCAGTTGACGTCACCTGCGGCCATCGCGTCGGAGGCGAGAGCCACGAACTGAATGTTGCTGAAGCCGTGTTCAAGGGTCAGGTTGGAGGCGAGGCAGGCTTCCACGCAGTCGGCGCCCAGCATGATGTCGTCGAAGAGGCTCTTCGCCGCGACGACCGCCCACTGGTTGGTGTGGTACGCCTTCTGCGCCCAGTCGAAGCGGGTGTCGTGTTTCAGCAGGGCGTGCGAGAAGCGCAGGCTGAGCTGGGTGTGCCGGGTCTCGTCGAGCAGCCCGAACACACCGAGGTTGCGCCACTTCGGGGAGGGGGCGAAGCGGCAGAACCGGCTCTGCATGGTGACGGCCATGTACTCGACCATCGTGATCAGTCCCATGTGCATCTGCGAGGCGGCGACATGGGAGGCGGGTAACTGGTCGTAACTCCCCGCCCGCTGAAGGGCGTTGCTCACCGCCTTGACCCCGGACTCCTTCTCCCGCTGGACGCGCACGTAGTCCCGGTACGAGACCCGGAACGGCTCCTCCCAGGCGTCCCACGCGTCCTCCGGGATGCCTTCGGCGCCGGTCCACTCCGCGGGGAAGGCGGCACCACGGTCCACGTACGAAAAGGTCCAGTCGAGGTCGCGCGAGGTCTCGTACCAGTCGTCCTGGGTGAGAAGCATGCGGATCACATCCTGATGGAATGGTGCGCGGGCTGCCTCGTAGCCGCATTTTCCACCGGCATACCACCCGCTGCCAGCAGAACGGGGCACATGTCCGACAATCGCCCATGATGCTGACGCTGCGTCAGGGCTGTTCAGCGCAGAGCGACTTGGAAACTCTCGCCGCCGTCACGACAATCTCCGGCGAGGACCGGCCCGTTACCCATAGGTGCACCCCCACCTTTCCACGCCCTCATCCCACGAACGCCCTCCCCGACGGCAGTTCGCCTTGCCGGCCCTCGTCGCGACCGCGGTCGCCGCGCTGCGCGGAACGTCACTCCCCCGCGTCCGGCTCACCGGGGCGCGGGGGCGGTGAGGTGTTGAAGGTGGTCCGGAAGTCGCGACCCTGGAGGACCGGGGCGTAGTAACTGCCGCCACTGATCGCGTTGTTGACCGAGCCGTCGCCGGTGCGGACCAGCTTGGCCTGTTCGTGCCAGACGATGAGGGCGGTGGCGAAGTCAGGATCCAGTGCCGCGCGTACGGCCAGTGCTGTGCTCAGCGCGTGGGCCCGGGTCTCGTCACTGGGGGCTTGCTGGAGGCGCATCAGCTCGTCCTCGCCCGGAACCGGCCCGCCCACGCCGCCGTCACCGCGGTGGAACGGGCGCCGGACGAGAGTCGTGAGGGCCGTCCACACCTGTCGTCCCACCTCACCGCCCGCACCGCCGGCCAGCGACGCGAGCAGTCCTACCGACACCGGGTCCATCTGGCACCATCCTTGACGGGGCGTCACCACTCCTGTGGTGGGGAACGCTCGGCGGGGTGTTCCGGTTCCCGTCGGTCACGGAGCGCCGGGTCTGGCTCGTACGTAGAGGCGTACGAGTGCACGCATCCGCCAACTGTCCGGCGCAGTACCGGACTCGATCAGGTACAGCAGTGACGTGAGCCGGTCGCGGACGGCGTCCTCCGGTTCCGCGCAGAGTGCGGCGAGTGTCGGTGTGGTCGTTTCCGGGTCGTAGCTGAGGGCGAGCAGGCGCAGCAGCCGGGCCTGTGCGGGGTCCAGGCGGGCGTGGCCGGCGTCGAGGCGGCTGCGTAAGTCGCGGTCGGGATGGGCGAGTTCGTCGAGACGCGCGCGTGGGTCGGCGAGGTCGGCGGCCAGTTCCTCGAGCGGGCGGTGCGGGTTTTCGGCGAGCAGGACCGCGGCGGTGCGCAGGGCGAGCGGCAGGCCGTCGCAGAGGTCGGCGACACGTGCGGCGTCCTCGGGGTGGTCGAGGATCCGGGTGTCGTCGGGGTGGGCCGTCGTCACGGCGCGGTGCAGGAGCCTGGTCGCGTCGGCCGTGGCCAGTGGGCGCAGGACCATGCGGTGCGTGCCCAGACCACCGAGGTGCACCGGCGTCGTGACGATCGTGGTCGCCGGCGCCGTGGCCGGCAGCAGTCCGGCGAGCTGGTCAGGATGCGTCACGTCGTCGAGGACGATGAGCAACGGGCTGCCGTTGCGGGCGAGTTCGGTGAGGATCAGGGTGTAGAGCGCGGACCGTGCCGCCCGCGAGGGTGGCACGCGGTCGGCGGGCAGCCCCATCGCCCGCAGGAATCCGCCGAGCAGGGCGGAGCCGTGCAGCCGTGACATGTCGGCGAACAGCACACCGCCGGGGAACCGGCCCTGGGCAAGGGCCTGGTGAGCGGCCGTCAGGACGAGTTCCGTCTTGCCGCTGCCGGTCGGACCGCCGACGACGGCCACGGGACCGCCCTGACGTGTGTCGCGTGCGAAGAGGGCGTTCAGAGCGGCCAGTTCGTCTCCGTACCCGGCGAACGCCGGGGTCGGTGCGGGCAACGCGGCAAGGGCCGGGGGGAGTTGGTACGGCATGCGGAAGGTGAAGTCGCGACCCTGCATCACCCAGGACAGGAAGAGGCCCCCCGAAATGGCGTTGTCGACGGGCGAGTTGTCGAGCGGCTCGTCGTCGACGAGCGGGGTGTCCGTCACCGGACGGCGATCAGCACTCGGGCCTCCTGGGCGATGGCGGGCCGGTGGTGCAGCGGCATGGGGCGCCCGGTCGACCGTTCGACCGACTCGACCACGTCCCGCATGCTCGCCGGATGCCCGGCGAGGTGGTGAACGGCGTACCGCCCGGGCGAGTTGGCGCGCGGCGCCCGGGTGAAGGCCGCCGCCACATCCCTGACATGGACGGAGGCGACAAGGATCTTCATGGGCTCGTCCAAGTGCTCGTCACGCGGGCCGGCGGCGGTCGCCGTCAGGTTTCGTCGTCCGACGTGTCGTCGGGTTCTCCGTCGGTTCCGGATCCGGGCAGGGTCGCGAGGTCGCCGATCAGTGCCTCCACGGCGGCGGTGTCACCCAGGCGCTCGTACAGCTCGACCGCGCGCCGCCAGTGGACGCGCGCCGACGCCGGGTCGTCCGTCGCGACGTACAACTCACCGAGTGTGCACAGGACTTCGGCCTCGTCCCGGGTGTCGTTGATGCGCTCGAAGACCTCCCGTGCCTCCAGGCAGTGCCCGATCGACGGACCGTACTCCGCCCGGCGCCGCGCGATGCCCGCGTGCAGGAGCTTGCAGCGGGCCCAGGCCCGGTCATCGCGCCTGCCGTCGAGGTCCTCCCAGATGGCCAGGGCGCCAGCGGCCGCTTCGGCGGCCTCGTCGAGCCGGTCGAGGTGGGCCAGGGAGACCGCGATGATGTCGAGGGCCGCCGCGTTGCCGGAACGGTCGGGCACCGTGAGCCGGGCCATGACGTCGAGCGCCTCGCAGGAGAGCCGCAGCGCCTCGTCCCAGTCCTCCCAGACCCGCGCGGTCATGGCCATGTCCTTGAGGGAGTCGGCCTGTCCGTGCAGGTCGCCCAGGCCGCGCCGGACGTCCAGTCCGGCGGCGAACGCGGCGCGGGAGCGCTCCGGCCGGCCGATGGCGCGGTAGCCGGTGCCGAGGTTGTTCAGCAGCCAGCCCTGGCCCGAGTGGGCGCCGCACCGGGCCGCCGCGTCGGCGGCGACGTGGTGGGCCTCGATCCACTGGTCCCAGGACAGCGTCTGGGTGAGGAAACCCCACATGCTCAGCGGGATGGTCCACACGAGGTGGCCCATGCCCTCGGAGACGCCGTTGTGCACGACCGCCACGAGGTTGGGCTGCTCGGCCTCGCACCAGGCGAGGGCCTTGTTGCGGTCGGAGAACGCGGCGGTGCCGGTCCGGGCGCCGCGCCGAGGTCGGGCCGGATCCGCCCGGGCCGCATGACCTGGTCGGCGACGTCCACGGAGCGCGTATACCAGGTGAACAGGTCGGTCAGCACCGGTCGTCGCTCCTCGTCCTCGGCCGCGAGCCGGTCGCTGAAGGAACGGACGAGGTCGTGCATGCGCCAACGCCCGTGCGGTGTACCGGCCTCCACCAAGTGGGCGCGGGCCAGGTGCTGGAGGTCCCTGCGGGCCGCGTCGCGGTCCGTGCCGGCGAGCACGGCGACGGCGTGCGTGGAGGCGTCCGGTCCCGGGTTCAGCGACAGCAGGCGGAACAACCGTGCGTGTTCCACCGGCAGTTGACGGTACGACAGCTCGAACGCGGCCCCCACGGCGATGTCGTCGTACCGCAACGCCTCCAACCGTGCCTTCTCGTCGGCGAGTTCGGCCGCCATCCGGGCGAGTGGTGTGCCGGGTCTGCTGATCAGTACGGCTCCGATGATGCGCAGCGCCAGCGGCAGTCCCGCGCACAACTCGGCGATGCGGAGGGCGTCTTCGGGCGAGTCCGTGACCCGGGTGTCGTCCGGACGGGCCATCCGCAGGGTGCTGTCGAGGAGCCTGACCGCGTCATTCATGAGAAGAATATCCAGGTCCAGCAGACGGGCGTTCAGCATACCGAGGGTGTGCCGGGACGTCACGACGGCGCCTGTCCAACTGTCCGCGGGCAGCAGGGTCCTGGCCTGCTCGTGGGTGGCCGCGTTGTCGATCACCACGAGGATGCGCGGCCCTCCTTCGCGTACGAGGCGAGGATCGAGGTGTACAGCCGCTGCCGGTCCTGCACGCCGTGCGGGATGTGCTCGCCGGGCACGCCCAGCGCCCTCAGGAATCCCTCCAGCGCCTGTGCGGGCTCGACGCGGCGTGCGTCGTCGTAGCCGAACATGTCGACGAACAGCACGCCGCCGGGGAACCAGCCTCTGTCCCGGGCGGTGCGGGCCGACTGGAGGGCGAGTTCGGTCTTGCCGACGCCGGCCAGGCCGCCGACCGCGGTGACGATCACGACCGGTCCGCCCGCACCGGCGGCCGATGCTCCGGCGGCCGGGTCCAACCGGCCCAGCAGGACGTCGAGATGGGCGTCCCGGCCGACGAACACGGGGGACGCGGGCGGGAGTCCGTGCAGCGCCGGCGACACCTGTGGCGGTAACTCGATCTTGATGTGGCGGCCTTGGACGACGACGGAGAAGAACACTCCGCCGGATATGTCGTTGCTGATTCCGGCCACGCTCATCGTGCATACCGCCCTTGCGGATTCCGATGGTGCTGTCGCTCGCGCTTCGTGCCTGCCGTCGATCGCGGCCAGGCAGCGCCTCTCCCCCGCTTGCGTGAGGGTGCCGTGTTCCACGTGATGCCCAAGGCTGAGAATGCCCTCTGAGGTGTGGCCGGAACCGTACGGGGCTCGTCCGATGCGCGAGCCGTCGTTGCCGGGACGGCGCCCGTGAGGCGGCGCCGTGCGTCCGTACCGCGTGAACCGATCGGTCCCGGGTAGGAAACCGGCTCGGGCATGACCGGACGAACGGTCGCGCCTTGCACGAACGAAGGGACGGTTGGGACATGGCGTTGGAGCAGGCCGCCGAGGACGCGGTGGACGCGGTCGTCGTGAACGACGGACGTGTGCTGCTGGTGGACGTGCAGGGCGGTTGGAGTCTGCCGTCCGGTGTCCCCGAGGAGGCCGAGACGGCACAGGCCACTGCCGCGCGGGGGGTGTACGAACTCACCGGCTTCCTCGTGGACGGCACAAGCCTTCTGGAGTCCGAGTCCGGAGGCGGGCCGGCCGTGGTGTGCCAACTACTCAGCGACGACCCTTCGGGAGAGGCTCAACTCACCGCGGGGCAACTGCGCTGGGCGTCGTTCGCGGAAGCCATCGCCGCGGGGCTGTCCGCCCCCGTGCGCACCTACCTGGAGGGGCATACGCCCGTGTAGGAAACACCGGCTCCCACGCGTGGTACCACTGGTACCGTGGACGTCATGCCGAACACGCCGAAAGCCATGAACCTCCGCTTCCGAGACCCCCGGCAGCGCGCGGCCATCGAGGCCGCCGCCAAGCAGGCCGGGGTCAGCCTCCAGGAGTACATCCTCTCGGCCGCCTACGCCCGCGCGACGGCCGTCGAGGAGCGGTTCCTCGACGGCTTCAAGGAGTCGATGGCGCGCAGCGGCGCGGCGTTCGCGACCGAGCCCGGCAGCGCGGATCGCAGCGCCGAGCAGCGGGCGGCCGAGGCGGACGCCCTCCGTGAACTCGAGCGCCAGGAGCAGGGACACGCCGCGTGACCCAGCCCGAACCCCCGCACGCGCTCGACGTCACCTTCCTGCTGCACGCCGCCGAACTGCTCGACCGGGATCCCCAGGTCGACGACTACGGCCCGCTCTACGCCGCTGCCGCGCGGGTCGGCGCCCGCGCGATGGAGCGCGACATCTACGGCTCCCTCCACCTCAAGGCAGCCGCGCTCCTACAGACCCTGGCGAAGCTGCCCTGCCTGGAGCACTCCAACGAGGCCTTCGCCTGGCACGCCACCGAGGCCTATCTGATCCTCAACGACCGCCGCCTCGATTACCCGCCCAAGGCAGCCGTGGCACTCGTCCGCGACGCGGCCTCCGGGGAGCTGGGCCTCGCCCGGATCGCCCGCCAGCTGCGCGACTGGACCACCGCCTGAAGCACGGGTGAGGCCCGCCGGTCTCAGGCCGTCGCCTTCCGGATGCGTGCGAGCAGGGTCCGCAGTTGCGCCCGGTCCTCCGTGTCCAGCTCCGCCGTCGCCTCCGCGAGCGCGAGGCCGTCGATCTCCTCCGCCTCGCGGTGGCACTCCCGGCCCTTGTCGGTGAGGCGCAGCAGGAACGCGCGGCGGTCGTGCGGATGGCGTACGCGTTCCACCAGTCCGTCGCGTTCCAGGCTGTCGACGATGCTGGTCGTGGTCCGTGCCGCGACGCCGGTCATCTCGCTCAAGTCCCGCATGCGGAGCGGCTGTTCGGCATGCGCGAGCATCCGCAGAGCGCGCAGTCGGGCGACCGAGGCCCCGTTGGCGCGCAGCCGGGTCTCGACGAACTGGCGCAGCCGGTGCGTCGTCTCGTAGAGCTCGTCGACCAGGACGTCGCTGCTGCCGTGCACTGCCATGGCGTTCCCCGTTCCGTGGTGAGGGCCGATTGTACGAGGCTCGGGCGGCGGCAATGAGCACTCACATAGTGAGTATGCTCAACATGTGCTGCCGTTCCGACGCCCTCCCGTCCCCCTCGCCCCTCCCCTTCGCCCACGAGACCCCCAAGACCGACGAGTTCTCCGCCGCCTCCGCGATCTCCGCCCCGGCCAGCGTCTCGTCGTCCCCGTCATGTGTGTCTGCGTGACGTTCATAGCCATCGTCGACGGAGCGATCACGACCGTGGCGCTCCCGTCGATCGCCCGCCAGTTCCAGCTGACGACGGCCGCCCTGGACGGGGTGGTCGTGGTCTACCCGGTCTGCCTGGCCATGGCCATCCCCGCTTCCGCCTGGCTGGTCGAACGGTTCGGCGCCAAGCGGGTGTTGCTCACCGCCCTCGCCGCCTTCCTCACCTCGTCACTGCTGTGCGGCGCGGCGGCCGGCCTCGGTCAGCTCGTCGCCTCCCGCGCGGTGCAGGGCCTGTCCGCCGGATTGCTCTTCCCGGCCGCGTCCTCGCTGCTCTTCAGCACCTTCAACTCCTGGGAGCAGGTGCGGATCTCGCGGTACATGATCATCCCGCAGCAGATAGCCCCGGCGGCGGCCCCGATGCTCGGCGGACTGCTGGTGGACCACCTGTCGTGGCGCTGGGTGTTCTACGTCAACCTGCCGCTGGGCCTGCCCGCCGTCGCGTTCGGGGCACTCTTCCTCGCCGGGCACCGCGGGCACCGGCCCGGCCGGTTCGACCTCACCGGGCTGCTGCTGAGCGCGGCGGCTCTGGGCAGCGTGATGTTCGGCGTCTCCGAGGGGCCCAACCGCGGCTGGTCCTCCCCCTCCGTCGTCACCGCGCTCGTGCTCGGCGCGGTCCTGCTCACCGCCGCCATCGTCTTCGAACTCCGTGTCGCCCAGCCGCTGTTGAAGCTCCGCCTCTTCGCGGACCGGCTCTTCCGGGACACCAACCTGATCAATCTGGTGGGCCTGGTGCCGATCCTCGGCGCGATGTACCTCGGCCCGCTCTTCCTCCAGCAGGGGCAGGGCCGTTCCGCCCTGGAGTCCGGCACGAGCACCTTCCCCGAGGCCTTCGGTGTGCTGCTGACCGTCCAGGTCGCCGGGATCCTCTACTCCAGGGTCGGCCCCCGCATCATCATCGGCTCGGGCCTGGCCATGGTGAGCGCGGTCCTGCTGCTCCTCGCCACCTGCGACCAGGACACCGGCCTGTGGACCTTCCGCGGCTACATGTTCCTGCTCGGCATCGGCATGGGCGGTGTCTTCATGCCGACCACGGTGGCCTCGCTGGCGACCCTCTCCCGCAAGGACCTGGCCCAGGCGTCCACGCTCAACACGGTCGTCCGGCAGACCGGCGGCGCCTTCGCGCCCGCCGCGGTGACCACGGCCCTGGTCCTGAGCACGCCCACGGCAGCCGCGGCGAATCCGCCCATCTCCGCCTACCAGCACGCCTACTTGGCCCTGGCCGCCCTCGCGGCGGCGACCGCCGTCTTCGCCTTCACGATCCCCGACGGCCCGGCCCGCGCCGCCGCGCGCGGCACCACCGCGTCGGGCGGCGGGAACGCTCCGGCCCGGCTACGGCCTCGGCATGAGGAGGCGCGCTGAAACCCGCCCCACCACGACGCCCAGGGGCCACCGAACACTCAGGGCGCCACCGACCCTCAGGGCATCGCCGGTGAAACCGACCAGGAATCCCTGGAGTTGAGCACGGCGGTCGTGCACCCGGCGAGCCGCTTGTACCCCTGCGACACAGCCGTCGCACGCTCGGCGGGCACCGGGCCGCCGATCTCCTCGGCCAGGGCGATGATCTTCTCCGGGCCCAACTCGCGGTTGGCCAGAACCAGTTGGTTCAGCGGTTCCCGGCGCGTGTTCTCGTACCGCTCCAGAGCCCGTACGGGATCGTCGTGCTGCGAGAGGGTCCAGGCCAGGACACGCGCGTCGACGATCGACTGGGAGCCGCCGTTCATGCCCATGGGGTACATGGGGTGGGCGGCGTCGCCGACCAGCGTCACCCGGCCGAAACTCCAGCGCGGCAGGGGGTCCCGGTCCACCATCGGGTACTCGTAGATGTCGGTGGAGCCACGGATCAGTTCGGGCAGGTCGACCCAGGGCAGATCCCACCCGGACAGCCCGGCCAGCGCCTCCTCCGTCGGGATCGGACGGTTGGAGCGGTCCGGTCCTTCGCCGGACTCCGGCCTGCGGATCTCCAGCACCCAGTTCATCAGCGTGGGTCCGCCCTCGACCGCCGGGTCGGCGACGGGGTAGGCGACGAACTTGTCCCCGGGGCGACCGCCGGCCACCACGATCGCCCGCCCGCCGAGGATGTGCGGGTACCGGCTCATGCCCCGCCACATCTGCACGCCGTTCCCGCGCGGTGGCCCCTCGCCGGGGTGGAGTTGGGCCCGCAGCCGGGAGTCGATGCCGTCGGCGCCGACGAGGACATCGGCCTCGATCACGACAGGCGCGCCGGTGTGCCGGTCCACGAAGTGCGCTGCCACGCCCGGCCCTTGATGCTCGAAGCGCTCGAAGGCCATGCCGGTGCGGACCGCGTCGGGACCGATGCGGGTGCGGACGGCGTCCAGCAACAGCATCTGCAACTCGCCCCGGTGGACGGAGTACTGGGGCCACCGGTAGCCGGCCGCCAGACCGAGGGACTCCTCCCAGATCCGGCGTCCTCGACGGTCGCAGTAGACCAGCCGTTCCGGCGGCAGCGCGATGGCGTCCAGCGCGTCGCCGAGCCCGAGTTCGGCGAGTTCGCGCACGGCGTGGGGAAGCAGGTTGATGCCGACTCCGACGGCGCGCAATTCGCGGGCGGACTCGCAGACGAGCGGAGTCGTTCCCGCGGCGTGCAGGCTCAGAGCGGTGACGAGACCGGCGACGCCGCCGCCCACCACGACGATCTTCACGTGTTCTCCCTTGTGTTCAGGGTCTGACGGCTGGCTGTGTCACGCGCCGGACGACCGGCTGCGCTCGGGTTCCGACGGCCGCCGGAACGCCGTCGCGAGCCGCACGGCCGCCTGGCCGGAGTGCCGGCTGGGCCGCCGTCCCCGGCAGACGCACCACACTCCGCCACACCAACTCGACCTGGACACATGCCAGTTCGGCCGACGCGGCAAGAACGGCTCCCGGCACGGACGCCGACGCCAGCTTATCCGGAGGAATCATCTCCAGGTAAGATGATGTTGTTGCGCGGCGGCTTGATCCCGCTCGGAGCAGCACCGCCCTTTGCGGATCGGCCGCCAGAGAAAGAAGCCCCGATGACTCACCGGAACAGCCAGGATCACTTACCGCGGACTGCCGCCCAGGCCGTCACCGAGGCCCGACTCGTCCATGTGGCACGGTCTGTGGCACCGCTCGTCTCGGCGCACGTCGAACAGACCGAGCAGCAGCGGACGTTGGCCGAACCGAGCGCGAAGGCCCTGCGCGAGGCAGGGCTGTTCACGCTCGGCACACCGCGCCGCTACGGCGGCCATGGCGCCGGTGTGCGCACGGCGGTCGACGTGTGTGCCGAGCTGGCCGCGGGGTGCGCGTCGAGTTCGTGGCTCGTCGGCATCGCGTACGGGGCCGCGCTGTTCGCCTCTCAACTGCCGGACGCGGTCCGCACCGCGGTCTGGGAGTCGGATCCCGACGCGCTGCTCTGCGGGGCCGCCAATCCGTCCGGTTCGGTCACGGCGGTACCCGGCGGACTCGAACTCAGCGGGCGGTGGCCGTGGATATCCGGCATCGACCACGCGGCCTGGGTGCTGTTGGGCATCGTCCGGGAGGACCGCGGCCGGCCGGAACGCGGGCTGACCCTCGTCCCCGCGTCCGAACTGACCGTGGCGGACACCTGGCACATGGCCGGCATGCGCGGCACCGGCAGCCGGACGGCCACGACGCGCCAACTCTTCGTCCCGGACGAGCGGTTCGTGTCGTTCGCCGAGATCGCCGAGGGGATCGGCATCCGGCGTCATCCGGGCGAGGCGCGGGTCGTCTTCCCGCTGTCCATCAATCTGCCGCTGGTCGGCACGGGCGTAGGCATCGCACGCGGCGCCCTCGAACTGGTCGTCCGGGACCTCGCGGGAGGCAAGCGGTCCGTCTCACCCCTGCACTCCCACACGGCGGAAGCGGCACCCCACCAGCTGAACGTCGCCCAGGCCGCCACGCTGATCGACACGGCCAGCCTGCACGTACGGCGCGCGGCCGACGAGATCGACGAGGCCGCACGCGAGGGACGGCGCCCCGACCTGGAGACCCGGGCACGGCTGAGGATGGACGGCAGCCACGCGATGCGCTGCGCCCGCGACGCGGTCAGCCTCCTGCTCGACACGGCCGGCGCGAGCAGCTTCGCCGACGACTCACCGCTGCAACGCGCCTGGCGCGACATCGGGACGGCCTCCCGCCACGCGGCCCTGAGCGTCGAGACCAGCCGGGAGCTCTACGGCCGCGTCCTGCTCGGCCAGCCCCTCCCCCACACCGACGTCGTCTGATCCCCGAACCGACCTACCGATCTACCGACGTACCGACATGTCGATGCCGTCCGATCCCGGCAGCGAAAGCGAAGGAGACCCGAACCGGTGGGTGCACACCGACCCTCAGCAGACTCGACCCGCCCGTCGGCGGACCGCAAGGTCGCGCTGGTCACCGGCGCCGCCCGCGGCATCGGTGCCGCGATCGCCGGTGAACTGCACCGACGCGGCCTGCGCGTGGCGCTGCTGGACCAGGACGACGCCGGCGCGCAGGCGATGGCCAATTCCCTTGATCCTGACGGGGATTCGGCCATGGCGGTGCACGCCGACGTCAGCGACCCCGAGGGGACGCAGCGCGCGGTGCGGGCGGTGTCCTCGGCGTGGAGCGGCCCCGACGTGCTGGTCAACAACGCGGCGCGTACGGCACCCGGCTCGGTGTGGGACGTCGATCTCGACGAGTGGGACACCCTGATGGCCACCAACCTGCGCAGCGTCCTCGTCCTCACCCGCCTCTGCGCACCGGCGATGCGGGAGCGCGGCTGGGGCCGTGTCATCAACCTCGCGTCGCTGGCGGGGCAGCAGGGAGGACTGGTCGCCGGCCCGCACTACGCGGCGGCGAAAGCGGGCGTACTGGTGCTGACGAAGGTCTTCGCCCAGGAACTCGCCCCCTACGGCGTCACCGTCAACGCCGTGGCACCCGCGGCCATACAGACGCCCGTGATGGACGATCTCCCGGCCGAGGCGCTGCGGCGTGCCGCCGACCGTATCCCCGTGGGCAGGTTCGGGCGGCCGGAGGAGGTGGCCGCACTCGTGGGACACCTGGCGGGGGAAGACACCGGGTACATCACGGGCGCAACGCTCGACGTCAACGGCGGCTTGTTCATGCGATGAAAAGGGGGGCCCGGCGTAAAGTCCGAGGCCGGAAGGGAGACGCGCATGGATGGGGACGGGGACGGGTCTTCGCTGTCGGGTCCGGCCGAGATGCTCATCGGCCGCGATCACGACCTCGGGCTGGTCCGGGGATTCGTCGACGAGGCGATGGTCTCCGGCGGGGCGCTGCTGCTGTCCGGGGACGCCGGTGTCGGCAAGACGGTGTTGCTGGACGCCGCGGCCGGTCAGGCCCGTGTCACGGGCGCGCGGGTCGTGCGCGCCGCCGGTGTGGAGTTCGAGAGCGCGATCAGTTTCGCGGGTCTCCACCAGGTCCTTCAGCCGCTGCTGGCCGGTCTCGACCGCTTGACGGACCCGTACCGCACCGCCTTGAGCGTCGCGCTGGGCCTGGACCGGGGCGCACCCTCCGATCAGCTGCTGGTGTCGAACGCGGCGCTGACCCTGCTCGTCCAGGCCGCCGCGGAGCGCCCGCTGCTGGTGCTCGTCGACGATCTCCCGTGGCTGGACCGTGCCAGCGCCGTGGTGCTCGGCTTCGTCGCGCGCCGCCTCGGTGGCAGCCAGGTCGGTTTCCTCGGCGCCTACCGTTCGGGGGAGGGAAGCTTCTTCGAACGCGGCGGAGTGCCCCATCACAACGTACAGCCTCTCGACACGACGGCTGCGGCGGCGTTGATCCAGGCTCGTAGCCCGTCCCTGGCCCCGCGCGTACGCGAGCGGCTGCTGACGGAGGCGCAGGGCAACCCACTCGCCCTGCTGGAACTGCCTGTCGCGCTCACCGCACCGCAGCGCTCCGGTGCCGCGGTGCCCGAACTGCTGCCGTTGAGCCGGCGTCTCCAGGCCGTGTTCGCGTCCCGCGTCGAGACGCTGCCCGCGTCGACCCGGCTGCTTCTCCTGTACGCGGTCCTGGACGGCACCGGTGATCTGCGTGTCCTCACGTCGGCCACGTCCGAGCGGGTCGGCATGGAGGACCTGGCGCCCGCGGAGCGGGCCGGACTCGTGGACGCGACCACCGGCCGGCTGACGTTCCGCCATCCCCTCACGCGCTCCGCCGTCGTGGAACTCTCCACCAGCGAGCAGCGTCGCGAGGTGCACCGCGCCCTGGCGGAGTACTGGTCGGACCGCCCCGAGCGACGCGCCTGGCACCTCGCCCACGCCACGGTCGAGCCGATCGAGGAAGTCGCGAGTCTGCTGGAGGAAGTGGCGCGCGACAACGTGCGGCGCGGTGACGCGGGCGGCGCCATCGCCGCGCTGCTGCGCGCCGCGGAGCTGAGCCCGCGCGGCTTTGAGCGCAGTCGCCGGATCGCCGAGGCGGCCTATCTCGGCGCGGATCTGACCGGCGATCTGCGCGATGTGCCCCGGCTCCTCGAAGAGGCCCGCCTGGCCGACGGCGGACGGGCGGGACCGTTGATCGCCGCGGTCGCCGCCGCACACCACATCCTCCTCAGCGGTGAGGGCGACCTCGACACCGCCCACCGGCTGCTCGTCGGCGCGATCGACATGCAGCACCAGCCGTACGACGCCGCCGATCCCACCATGATCGACGCGCTGTACACCCTCGCCTGGCTGTGCCAGAGCAGTCAGCGCACGGAGCTGTGGAAGCCGCTGCACCGGGCGCTCGGCCTGCTGAAACCGGAGGTCCCGGACCAACTCGCCCTGACCCTCAGCACGATGGCCGACCCGGCCCGGACCGCACCGCCCGCGCTCGGGATGCTCGACGAGGCCATCGCCTCCCTCGACCAGGAGGCCGACCCGGTCCGGGTCATCCGCCTCGCCATGACCTCCCTCTACGTGGACCGGTTGCCGGCGTGCAGAACGGCGCTGCGGCGTGTGCTCCGCGACGGGCGGGACAACAGCTCACTCACCGTGGAGATCCAGGGGCTGGTGTACCTGGGCCGGGATCATTTCGCGGCCGGTGAATGGGACGAGCTGGAGGCGCAGGCCACGCAGGGCCGGGATCTGGGCGAAGCGCACAGCTACCAGCTGCTGTCGACGGAGTTCCTGTACCAGCGTGCGCTGGTCGCCGCCGCCCGAGGCGACGGGACCGCCACCAAAACCCTCACGGACGAGATGACCCTGTGGGCGACACCGCGCGGTGTCGGCTCGTACCTGTCGTGCGCCTCGCATGCGCGGGCACTCGCCGCGCTCGGCCAGGGCCGGTTCGAGGACGCCTACCGGCACGCGTGCGCCATCAGCCGCGCGGGGGAACTCGCCTCGCACGTCCCGCCGGCCCTGTTCGTCGTCATGGATCTCGTCGAGGCCGCGGTCAGAACGGGCCGGGCCTCGGAGGCAATGGCCCACGCAGCGGCGGCACATGAGGTCGGCATCGCCGCGATCTCGCCACGGCTGGCCCTGCTCGTGAAGGCGTCGGCGGCGATCGCGGCCGTGGACCACGAAGCGCTCGACCTCTTCGAGGAGGCGCTCGCCGTACCCGGCACCGACCGCTGGCCCTTCGAGCTGGCCCGGGTCCGGCTCGCCTACGGCGAACGCCTCCGCCGGGTGAAGTCCACGACGGAGGCGCGCGTCCAACTCGCCGACGCCATCGACACGTTCGAGCGGCTCGGCGCCCGCCCCTGGACGGCCCGGGCGGGCAACGAGCTGCGGGCGACCGGCCTGTCCGTCACAACCGCCGGGGCCACCGGAACGGCATCACTGACGCCCCAGCAACGCGAGATCGCCCTCCTCGCGGCGGCCGGCCTCACCAACAAGCAGATCGCCGAACGCCTCTTCCTCTCCCCTCGCACCGTCGCCGCCCACCTGCGCCAGCTCTTCCCCAAGCTCGGCGTGGCCTCCCGCGCCGCGCTGCGCGACGCACTGGCGGACCTGCCGCCCGGCTAGAAGGGCATCGGCGTTCAGAAGATGCCCTGCCCCGGCACAAGGATCCCCTTCGGGTCGTACGTCTTCCTCGCCTCGGCGAACCGGTTCCAGACCGGCCCGAAGTGCCGCTCCCAGTCCGCGTGTCGGAAGGGGATCGAGCCGACCGGGTACTGGGTGCCCCCGGCCGCCTGGACCGTCTCGTACGCGGACCGGTTGGCGCTCAGCAGTCGCTGTACGGTCGCGGTGTCCTCGGGCGGCGCGGCGCGCAGGACCGCGAACAGGTAGGGCATCGGGTCGTCGGGCATGCGCAGCAGCGGTGTGTGGAGGTGCTCGCGCAGCAGCGGGTACAGGAGGACGACACCGGGTCCCAGGTCGGCCGGGGTGAGCGCCTCCAGCAGAGCGCCGGCCACGTCCGCGGTGCTACGGCCCGGGATGACCACGTTGAGCCAGGGGTGGGCGTAGGCCCACAGTCCCGCTTCCTTCAGCGCGGCGACGGAGGCGGCGAGCCGGTCGAGGAAGTCGTAGTAGCCGAGGTCGGTGATCTGGGCGCCGGACGCGACGTGGCGCAGACCGCGCAGGAGCACGGTGTCGTCAGGGGCGTCCCCCACCGGCGGCCCGTAGGCGACGGCCTCGATGGCGAACTGGTTGAAGGCCCCGGCGGTGTCCGCGCCGACCTGACCCTCCAGGTAGGCGAACCGCCCCTCGGTGGCGAGGAGTTGCTGGTCGTCGAGGAAGGTCTGGAGGTCGTCGTACGGCAGGAGGTAGTGCCGTACGGTCTCCGGGGCCGGGACGAGGCGCAGGGTGGCGCCGACGATCACCGCGCACTGGCCCAGACCGGCGAGCACGGCGTGGAAGAGGTCGCGGTGGCGGGTCGGGGAACAGCGGAGCAACTCCCCTGCTCCGGTGACGACTTCGAGTTCCAGGACGTTGTCGACCTGGGCGCCCTGCTGGTGGCTCTGGCCGCCGAGCCCGCCGACGGACAGGGTGCCGCCGACGGAGAGTTCGAGGTAGTCGGTGAAGACGGGTGGCGTCAGACCCTGGGCGATGGCCGCCTTGGCGACGTCGCTCCACTTGGCGCCCGCGCCGACCGTGACGCGTGAACTCCCCGCCCGTACAGGGCCGATGGAGGCGAGCGGTTCGGTCTCGATGATCAGGCCGCCCTCGACCTGCGCCTGTCCGTTCGTACCGTGGCCCTGTCCGCGCGGGGCCACTCGGAGCCCGTGCCGATTGCAGAACCGCACCATCGCGACGACGTCCCGCACGGAACCGGGCCGCAGCACCGCGGCCGGACGCCGGTGCACGATGTGCCCGAAGTCGTCGGCGTCGGCGGTCAGCGAAGCGTCGTCGGTGTGGAGCGTGCCGTCCAGGTGCGGGACGCCGGTGAGCGGTCGGCCGGTGTCGGTCACCGCCCAGCCGCGCGTGAAGGGATCAAAGCCGATCACCACGGCTGAGCCTGCGACCAGGCCGCGCAGAGCGGTGCGTCGAGACGGGGTGCGGGGCATGTGGTCCTCCTGAGACCGTCCGTGAAACGATCAACGACGGCTCAGTCTAGGCACGTTGGGGCACGGGCAAGGGTTCCGTCCCGGCGAGTTCCCCGACCGGTTCGGCACGTGCCGCGGCGACCCGATCCTGCTAGTCGTCGCCCTGGCTGCTCGAGTTCTGGCCCCACCGCCGCTTCTTGTCGGAGCTGCGCAGGAGTTCGCTCGCGGTGAGGGTCACGGTCGCCACGACACGGGCCCAGCGGGGCCCGCCGCGCTCGGCCCAGAACACACATGCGCACCCGCCGATGAGGAGCGCCAGGACGCCGAGCAGCAGTACAACGATCATGTTTCCCACCTCTGTTGCGTACGTACGGTCCGCTGACGCGCACGTTTCTGGTGATCTTCTCAGGCCCGGACGGGTCGGCCCGGGTCACCCCTCCCGCATCCACGCTCGCGTACCGAACGAGGCGCAGGCCCGTGAGGCCACGACGGCTGCCGCCCGCAGCGCCTCGGCGAAGCCCTCCGATGTCGGACGGCTCCCCACGAGGTGATGTGCGAGGGCCCCGTGCAGAACGTCGCCCGCGCCCAGCGTGTCCGCCACCCGCACCGCGGGTACGGCCACCGTGCCGTCGCCACCCGGCCCCGCCCACCGAATGGGGTCCGCTCCCCCGGTGACCGCCGACCAGGCGACCCCGTGTTCCCGCAGGAAACGGAGCGTGTCCGTCGGGGTGCTCGTGCCGGGCGGGTGGAAGTCGGCCGAGCAGACGGCCACGTCGATCAGCGGCAGCAGATCCTGTGTGCCGGGCTTCCAACTGCCGCCGTCGAAAAGGGCCTTACGGCCCAGGGCGCGCGCGGAGCGGGCCGCGGCGACGGCCAGTTCCATGTGGTGGCCGTCGAACTCGACGACGTCGCAGGCCGCCACCAGCGCGTCGAGGTCGTCGGGCGGGGCGAGCCGATGTGCCGTCGCGTTGGTCGAGGCGACGGCGCGTTCCCCGGTGGACGCGGTCACCAGGACGGAGGAGACGGCGGGCGGTTCCGCCGAGTCGGCGGCCAGGTCGGAGACGGTTACGCCCAGCGCGCGCAGGTCGGCCGACACCCCAACTCCCAACGGGTGGGCGCCGATTGCCGTCAGGAGCGTGGCCGCGCCGCCCAGGTGGCTGAAGGCGACGGCCGCGTTCGCCGCCGGACCGCCCGCGGCGACCGCCTGGTCCCGGGCGGTGAGTTTCTCGTTCGGGCCCGGCGCGTGGTCCACCAGCTGGATGACGTCCAGGGTGCACAGCCCGACGAACAGCCCCGCGGGGCGTCCTCTCTCCACCAGCAGCCTCCTCGCGCCGTTTACTAACAATTGGTTGAGCAGTTCAGGCTGATAAATCTACTGTTAGTAACCATGAAGGTGGACGGTACGAACGACACCACCCGTCTCGCGTCCGAGCTGCGGCTCGCGGTGGGCCGGGTGACGCGGCGCCTGCGTCAGGCGCATGCCGTGGGAGACGTGTCACTCTCCGGAGTCTCGGTCCTGGCCCGGCTCGCCCGCGACGGTTCCGAATCACCGACAGCCCTCGCCGAGGCGGAGCGGGTCCGACCACAGGCGATGGCCAGCACACTCGCGCTGCTCGAACAGCGCGGGCTGGTCCGCCGTAGCCCCGACGCGGCGGACGGGCGGCGGAGCATCGTGACGATCACGGACGAGGGACGCGCCATGCTGGCGGAGCGGCGCTCCGAGTCCGTCCACCGGCTCGGGGCCGTGCTCGACGAGTTCACCGCGGAAGAACGCGCGACCCTCGCCTCCGCCCTGCCCCTTCTCGACCGACTCGCGGAGCGACTGTGAACGAGCGCACGCACATACCCGGCGACGGACAGGGGAACGGGGGCGGCCGGCCGTCGCTGCTGGGCGCCGTGCGCTCGGGGCGTCGTAAGGACACTCCCGTCGGGCCGAACTACAAGTGGGTCGCGCTGTCGAACACCACGCTCGGCGTGCTGATCGCCACGATGGACGCCTCGATCGTGATCATCTCGCTGCCGGCGATCTTCCGCGGTATCGGCCTCGATCCGCTCGCGCCGGGCAACATCGGCTATCTGCTGTGGATGATCCTGGGCTATCTGCTGGTCTCGGCGGTGCTGGTCGTCGTGCTCGGCCGGCTCGGTGACATGTTCGGCCGGGTGAAGATCTACAACATCGGCTTCCTGATCTTCGCGTGCGCGTCCGTCGCGCTGTCGCTGGACCCGTTCCGCGCGGGAGCGGGGGCCATGTGGCTGATCCTGTGGCGCGTCGTGCAGGCCTTCGGCGGTTCCATGCTCACCGCCAACTCGGCCGCGATCCTCACCGACGCCTTCCCCGCCCGGCAGCGCGGAATGGCGCTCGGCATCAACCAGATCACCGCGCTCGCCGGCCAGTTCCTCGGCCTGCTCGCCGGTGGTCTGCTGGCCGTCGTCGACTGGCGCGCGGTGTTCTGGGTGAGCGTGCCGATCAGCATCACCGGCACGATCTGGTCGTACCTGAGCCTGCGCGAGACCTCGGCGGGCCGCCCCGGCCGCATCGACTGGCTGGGCAACCTCACCTTCGCGGCCGGCGCCGGCATCCTCCTCGCGGGCATCACCTACGGCATCCAGCCCTACGGCGGCAGCGCCACCGGCTGGGGAAACCCGTGGGTGCTCAGCGGCCTGATCGGCGGCGTCGTCCTGCTGCTGGTGTTCTGCTACGTCGAGACGCACATCGCCGAACCGATGTTCAACCTGGCCCTGTTCAAGGTGCGGGCCTTCGCCGCGGGCAACCTGGCCGCGCTGCTGACCGCGATCGCGCGGGGCGGGCTTCAGTTCATGCTGATCATCTGGTTGCAGGGCATCTGGCTGCCGTTGCACGGCTACGACTACGAGGACACCCCGCTGTGGGCGGGCATCTTCATGCTGCCGCTGACCCTCGGTTTCCTCATCGCCGGGCCGCTGTCCGGCTA
>Ga0307510_10002887_pt1 | contig 19776 bp, 21 predicted proteins | sample 12_EM_MG_FD_207224 | JGI IMG/M metagenome (GOLD analysis project Ga0307510, IMG submission 207224) | Populus trichocarpa ectomycorrhiza microbial communities from riparian zone in the Pacific Northwest, United States - 12_EM | ecosystem: Host-associated > Plants > Roots > Unclassified | place...
CTGTTGTGTGCTGCCGCACACACACTCTGCCGATTTTCGCTACTGTCACGCGAGCTGCCACCCCGTAGCTACTGTCCAGCAATGCTTTTCGTCAGCCTATGCCTTGACGGATTTTAACCCTGTGACAGGTATCCTTTATACCTCAATTCATGAGAACAAATTATTCCTTTCATAAAAAAAAAAAAAAACATAATATGTATTCAAGGATGGGAACTTTTCAATATATGCTATTGTTATATTCTATAACAACTCATTAAATATGATGCAATAGATATGATGATGTATTCATTAATGGTTTTGCTTAATTATGTGTTTTGAAATAAACGAGTTAGATTTCTGAAGGGTTAATAATTCAATTTCTTTTTTATATATAATGAGGTATTTTTCCAATTTGTTTTTATATATTTAATTAAGCTAATTTTATCTTTGAATATATATTAAGTTTCTAAAGAACCTTTGGGTGAGATTTTTAGGCTAGCTTATCAAAATCAATCATGTAATTTGAACGTGTTAATGAGTTTATACTTAGATATATGTTAAGTTTTCAAGTCATGTACTTTTTAGTATAAATTATGATAGTGTTTGGTATTGTGGTAACAGTTGTTTTTCAAAGTGTTTTTCGCTTGAAAATGCATCAAAATAATATTTTATTATTATTTTTTAAAACTCATTTTTAACATCAGCACGCAAGAAAAATCTAAAAACACCAAAAAAATTATTTTAAAAAAAAAAATCAGATTTTTTTAAAAGCACTGTGCCATTGCAAAAACAATCATTGCTTATATGACTCATTTCGATAAACTGACTTAAAAATCTAGCTAAAAGCACGGTGCCACTGCAAAAAAAAAACTATCATTTCCAAGAGTATGATATCTTCAATCGAAGAGATTGAACAGTATAATGATATTTTTGTTCCTTTTATAGAAAAAAATATAAGTTATTGGGGTTATTAAGATCATTTCACATAGTGAATTATTTTCAATTTAATCAGGGATAATTATATTTTTTTTCATTTCAAAAGCACAATCTGAAATGCTTTTAAAAGCAAAAATTTCAATAATGATATTAAAGGGTAATTTGGTACTTTCAAAATGATTTTTTATTATTATCATGTAAGATAAGAGGTAATTTCATATTTGAATATATATATATATATATATATATATATATATATATTAAAACAACCAAAATGCTCTTAAAAGGAAAAAAAAAAAAAAACAGCCTCAATGAGCTTTTTTGTCCTCTCACAAAAGTTTTTTCAATAATAATTTGTCAAATTAGATGTAATTTCTTACTTCAATATTTGATTGATTGGAAATTAGACTTTATAGTTTTTTCAGATTGAGTGCTTCTAATCAAATAACTCTGTAACAGGTTTGAAACGTTAACACAAGTTTTTTTTTTAAAAAAAAAAACTTTGTAATCCTATTTATTTTTTTATCAGGTTATTCTAATCTCATGATATGCGTTGGATTTGACAGGATACCTCAAGTTGGCTCATCCCTGATTATCGTGGTTATAGATTCATCATCATCATACTAACTCAAGTTGACCTAGATTAATTTTATATTTTTTTTTTTACCCCATTTCATTGTAAATTGAGATACATCATTTATTATCTTTTGAAAAAATAATTTTTTCCCAAGTTATGATAATCATTTTTCTTTTTAATTCATCTGCTATCATTTTTTTACCTTAAAAAAAATCAATTTATTCATTTATTTACGTCTATGACTTAAGTTTGAACATTTAATTTTAAAAAATATTTGTAAGACCTGAACATTGTTTTTACATAAAATAATAATAATAATAAAAATTCAACCGCACTTGACTGCGCGGACACGAGACTATTCACCTAATCACCTAACGAATTAAAGCCATATGTCGTAGACCTGAAAATGAGAGCACCTAATTTGAACTCGAGGGTTTCTACTATCAAATCCATCCATTGTGAAAAGCATATGCATCTGTCTCCGTCTTCCGCCATTGACGAGACACTTAACATATTGCATGCTTCTCCTTCAACAACAGCACTTAAGAATTCAAGGAAATTACTGTGAGAAAATAACGAGCCTAAGCACATTCGACATCGACGATTGCAATAGGATTGAGCACAGCATTCACTCTGAGCGAAAGCAGTGTGTGATTTAATTTAACTTATTGAAACAATAATCAAACAGATATTTTAACTATATAAATCTTCAGATAGCATCTTCTGTGGTATGAAAGAAACTTACTGTACAACTACATAAACTCTCTCTATGTCAACAGATGTAAAAATAAGACATTAGACACATTAGCAAGCACAAGACACGAGGTTAAAAAGGTCGTTCTCTACAGTTCCTAGATAGTTTACAAAACCATCAGTAAGAACACATTTTAATGCAGTACAGAACGCAAAAGTGTCTACAAACTAAAGACAAGTAAAGAATCAACCAGCAGTTCAGTTAACATGGCAACAACGTAATTGTACAATAAAATGGATGCAAAATCAACTAAATTCCCATTTGCACTATAAAATTTACAGATTTGACGAGCATGGGAATAAAGTGAGAGTTGTTTTAAGAAATTCACTCAAAAATTTAAAAGAAAAAACTGGCACCAGTATAGTCTCTGCTTGACATGGCAACTTAAACCATCTGATACCATCTTATGTCACGGCAGGAAACCAACTTCCCGCCATCAGAATTACCCAGACAAGATTGCAGTTGAATATGCATACCACCTAAATCATGTATTGGATCCTACGCAGCTGGCCTTTACATGCTCGCAATGGAATATTTTATTTCTTTCAATTCCAAGTCAGTCTCCTCCTATAAATGCATTAGGTCCTCTGAAACCCTACATATCTGAGCTGATTAAAAAAAATTCCATTTTTTAGGATTCTCCCATGTAAAATCCCACTCCCTGAACTGTTGTCTTCATCGATTATGTCACAAGACAAAATTCAAGCGCTAAGACATTTCTCAACAGGCCATAAAATGATCAAGAAGGCTGTAAATGTATCTTCCAACAAGCCACTTCCAAAAAAAGCAGAAAATGATCGCTACTCTCTATCACAGGCAAATATGGTATTCTTTCTTGATCCTCTTAAAAATTTCAGGGGGAGCTTCCTGCAGAGGGTGAAGGGTCGGAAGCTTCTGCAAGAGCTTCGAGCATGTTTATGACATCAGTTGTGTCATCCAAATAATACTTGGCTTTGCTTGGTTTCTGACCAACAGTGCAAGCGAAGACAGATTTGCTTGAGGTTAGGATACCGTTCGCTATTGCATTATCAATGCTTTCAAACATATCCTCATCTGATCTGTCATCCCCAATACACAATACAAAATCAGCCTGTCTTCCACTTTCAGCCATTGATGTAAAGATCTTTTCTGCCACAGAACCTTTACTAATTCCCTGAATGCCACAAGAATATTAGTGTCAAGCTTTATGGTTAAATTATAGTCAAGACAATAAAACACTTGACTGGGAAACATTCTCACAGGTTATCCCCAGTAAAAAATTAAGAACAAAGGTAGGTTAGTTACAACAGTTCACCCTGAGCATTTGCATGGTTCATTGCCAACAAATACATCAAGGTCCATTCAATTAGTGATGATATGACATCCATGATCAACGAGCTTTAATATTTTCTGCTCCTGATGCATTAATAATGAACATTCAAAGTGGCCAATTATTGAACAATACTGACCTTAATAAGAAGAAACCATGCAACTTTTATGGCATCATAATCACCATAATTGCTTCAGCGTGAGAAGTAATGACAACTGATAAGGCTAAAATCATGCATTCTACCAACACTAAATTTATTTCTTCTATGGTATTGAAAAATGAATTAGTGGGGATCCTCAGATCAGCAATTGACAGGAAAAGTCATTAAGGTAGAAAGACGGTTACTTGGAGTTGAAGCAGAATATTTACCTGGGGCTTAACTTCCACAATGCATTGACCACTTTTGACTGCAACAGGCTCATTTGCAAGCACGCTCTCAAGATGGTCCAACAATTCCTTGGCCTGAGCAGCTCCAAAACCTGGATCTGCATCTCTGTGGTGCCAAACCAAAGCGCTCTCTTTCGTCTCGATGGAAGATCCATCAGTGGCTTCTGTGTACAGATTCATAACAGGTTCAGCTATTTGAGTCCATCCAAAATCACTACTCTGCCCGCAGTTCTCCCAGTCCTCATCCACAGACCACCTGAAACATCAGTGTTAGACAGAAGCAGAAAGGTAAGAATAGTGGCAAACAAAAGCAATAAAGACCAACATACCTCATGAAGTACCCATGCTCAGCAGCAATTCCAAGTTTCTTGCAATGAGCAAACCACTTCCCTAAACTATCCCTTCCCCTTCCACTGACAACAAAGACGGTGTTCTTGACATCACTACAAAGAGTATTTATGATTGAAATGACCTCTTGGTTTGGGGTCTTATTGATGGTGGTTTGAGGCATTACAGTTCCATCATAGTCCAAGAGTATAGCTCTGTTTTTGGACTTTATATATGCAGATTCAATTTGATCTATATTTAATTTTTTGAAATTAGGATCAAGCGCCACAACTCTGAAACCAAAGCTCAAGCCAATTCCCCAGCAGCGCCTTCTGAAATGGTCTTTGCAAGTCCGCTCCATATCTTGATAGAAACTCCTTGACCAATATGCCACATCATGCGTGCTGACATACCTGTAGTGCTTTTCATGGCGCAATTGTTTCTCGGAATCTGCCATTGAAATTGCCTCATTCATTGCTTCTGCGGTTGCTTCAATGTTCCATGGATTGACTCGAATTGCACCACTGAGTGAAGGGGAACATCCAATGAACTCTGATACAACCAGCATGCTCTTCTTGGGGCCACTTGATCCTGAGCTAGACTCTGACCCAGAAACTCCCTGTCTGCACACAATATACTCATAAGGAGTGAGATTCATCCCATCTCTCACAGCTGCCACAACAACACACTCAGCAATGGTGAAATATGCAGATCTTTCACTGAGAGATACTGGTCGATCAATAAAGACAACTGGTTCATAGCCAGGTCGACCAAAAGTCTCATTAATTCTCCTGCAGCTTTCCTGTATTTCAGCTTGCACTTCCTCAAGATCTCTCCCTCGTCCCCTGGCAGGATTAGTTATCTGCACCAAAACAGCCCTTCGTTGCCACTTTGGGTGCTGTTTCAGCAGCTGCTCCATTGCCAAAAGCTTCAAATTAACACCTTTAAAGATGTCCATATCATCAACCCCAAGTAAAACCGTCTTTCCTTCAAACTGTTGTTTGAGCTCTTCTACCCTCCAATCCTTATCCGCAAGTTTCAAGACAGACTGAATCTGCCCCATATGTATCCCAACTGGCATGATCTTTATTCCAACAGTCCTGCCATAATACTCTAACCCAATGTAACCCCTCTTTGACTGATACTCCAACCCCAACATCCGACTGCAACAAGATAGAAAATGTCGGGCATAATCAAAAGTGTGAAAACCAATGAGGTCCGAATTCAACAGTGCCTTAAGGATCTCTTCCCTAACAGGCAAAGTCCTATATATCTCAGATGAAGGAAATGGACTGTGAAGAAAGAATCCCATTCTCAATCTATTGAACCTTCTCCTCAAGAATGTAGGCAGCACCATCAAATGATAGTCATGAATCCAAACATAGTCATCCTCTGGATTTATAACTTCAATCACCCTTTGCGAGAAGATCTTATTTGCTGCCACATATGCCTCCCACAAAGACCGATCAAATCGCCCACCATGATTACCCGAAATAGGAAGCATGTAATGAAAAAGTGGCCACAAATACTGTTTACAAAACCCATGATAAAACTTGGACAAAATATCAGGAGGCAGAAATGCTGGTACACACTTGAACCTGTCCAACAAGATCTGTGAGACATCCTCTTGTTCACTCAAATCAATATCTGCCCGCAAAGAACCGACATATAAAACCTCCATTTCTTCAGGCAAGCCATCTTTTAACTGCAATAACAACGAATCCTCATCCCAACTAAAGCTCCATCCTTTATTATCCGGTCTGCGCTTTGCTTTTACCGGCAACTGATTCCCTACAATGATTATCCGGTCCTGAACTACCGATGAAGGTACATCTGAGGTCACACTATTAGCCACATCATCATCAAGCTCAGAAATAACCCCCGGAACTGTCATTACACGAGGCAACCGCTTTCTCTCCCGAGGTTGACCCATTGCCGGAAAGTTACCAGAAGCTAGATCTAATAGATTGGTATATGATCTAGACATCATCTTGACCCTCTTTCTTTAACAAACCTGAACTACAACCACTCGTACTGCTACTCAAAACAATCCACCACAAGATCTCAAAGCTTATTTTTAAACCAAGCCCCAAATATTGATTTCCCTTTGAAATCACTATAACTTGACAGGATCTGAAAAGGGTATAAAGTAAACATCATCATTATTAAAACCACAGTAATTAAGAATCTTAATTCAAATATAATCAATGAGTACAATCCAATAAAACAATTAAATGAGATCCAAATATAGCAAATGATCTAAAACAAATGAATCAAAACAAAGACTCAAAATTTACATTCAAATTCAACAAAGAAAAACAATCCCTAGATTAATAAATTTTCTTGTATGACATTAAATTCAAAAAAAAAAAAACTAACTAATAATTCAAAAACTAACCTTTGAAAGGCAAGAAAGTTCGCACCTTAGAATCTTTGGATCTGAAATGAGATATAATTAAAAAATAAATAAAAATTTGTAATCCTTCACAAGTAAGAAAGAAATCTAGGGTTTGGCTTTGTTTTGTTTTCGGTTACCTCTCTGTTATCTCAAGTCACATTAACGCACGCACTCTCTCTCTCTCTCTCTCTCTCTCTCTCTCTTCCTTATTTTCTATGTAAACAAAATGCTACAATGTCTCTTTCTTTTGTTTTATTGTTTTTTTTTTAAAGAAAAAATAAATTATATATAAAAGAGAAGAGGATAAGATCGGCCAGTAGACTACCCAGTAACGCCAGCTGGCAAAGTGGAGTTCTTGGGGTCACGCGCTCTCACTCCGTATTGCAAAGGTAGATGTACTCGTGTCAGGTTCTGAAAATAGCCACGTGGGTTAGAACAAGGTACAGCCTTTCACCACGCGTCGTTGGTTTCTGTAGAAACAAAGGAAAGTATCTCGTTATCATTTATAGGCTAATTGCATTTACTGCTGCTAACCAATGCATGTTCATTTCTTTTCCCAATTTCAAACCATCTATCTATATTTTTCGTTTTCCATCATGAATCAAGGGAGTATTTGTTTTTTTTGGTTGTATTTAAAAAAAATAATTTAAAAAATTTATATTGATATTTTTAAGTATTTTTTATTGTTTCGATATTAAAAATAAATAAAAAATTAAAACAAATGTTATTTTAATACATTTTCAATTAAAAAATACAATATACAGCATTACTAAACATACACTAAGTAACCGTATAGTATTGTGGTAATTTTTGTTTTTTAAGGTTTTTATCTAAAAATATATTAAATTAATATTTTTTAGGTGTTTTTTATAGTCTTAATGTACTAATGTTAAAACTTAAAAAAACAATCTAAAAATATATGACTTTAGTATATTTTTAAATAAAAAAATATTTTTACAAATATTGCATTATATTACCAAATAAAACAAATTTAAGGAAGACAACTATCCATTAAACCAATTTATACTTATAGCATACATTTGCCACAGGGTTAGATTTTTCACCATAAAATTCAGTCATATGTGGTAGTCTAGTTTATACTAGACTAAGCATTGCCTTTTTTTTCTACTTGTGTTTACCTACAACTATGTGTTTTCCTCATCCAAGGAGGTTCCTACAATTGGCTTGTCATAAGTAAAGAACCAACACAATTAAATAAACTAAAAGGCACACATCATAAACAGGAAAATCTTTCAACATTTATTAATCTCTTAAACAAAAGATTTGCACAAATACAAGTTTGTGTGATGTGCATAAAGATTGCATGCTACATAGTCAAGGATTCCCAACCCATTTATAAACAAAGATATATGAATTACAAGGCAAAACTATCATCTCTATTTTTCGGGACATAGTGGGACATTTTCTCCTCTATGTTTTCCTTAAACTTAGTGGCCTATTTTTTCAGCAAGTGTTGAACGGTTTCTCTCCTATATGTCCTATGACCTTAATGGCTTGTATAGCAATCTCAGTCATGCCCCACGTTTAGCTACCTATCCCTCATGATTTGGATGTCTATAACTGCCACAACGAACCCACAATCTTGTTATAACTATAACCCACAACCTGTATGTCTAACTGTCAGCCCCTATTAGTAGTTTTGTTTTGTGTTTGCTGCTAGCTTTAAAGGTCCATGATCTAAGCCTCACATCGTCAATAACCTAATAACCCCTACAAACCATTACATGATGCATGTTGAATTCATTATTGTCTATGCAAGGTTGTCATTGTCCATCGCTGCTGAATTCTAGGTAGAATGCATTCATTGGCACATCCTAATGTCTAGGCCTCTAACAAACCACACTCACTAGAAGAGTCTAATGTCATTGTCGGAATAGAGGTGAGGTATTCATGTACTTTGTCTTCGAATTGCCATAAATCCATGCACTATCTATCAACTCCAACCAATTTCACTATGTGTCTGTCATGTAACACCTTGAGTACTCTTTAAGCAATGCATTGATTCTTTTTGTCTGTTCATCAGTTTAGGGATGATTGGTAGTGGAGAACTTCAAACTCGTCCCCATCATGTTGAACAATGTTGTCCAAACCTGCCCATAAATCACTTATCGTGATCACTCATAATGTCTGAAGGCAACCCAAAATACTTTACCACACTACGGTAGAACAACCAAGTGGCAACTTTAGTTGTACATATCATTGGGTTAGCAATAACATTGTGTACTTGGTGAATATATCGACAATAATCATCACGGTGTCCATGTTATTAACCTTCAGAAACCCAACAATGAAGTCTATTGAAACTCACACCCAATGTTTGTTTGGAATCGGTAACGACTATAACAAGCATATCTCTCGTTGTCGTAAGGTCTTGTTTTGCGAGCACACTGGATAAGTCTTGACGTAAAGTTTTACATCATCATCCATCTTCGGCCAGTAATAAGTATGGGATAAAATAGCAAGTATCCTCTCCCTACCTAGGTGTCCAGCCCATTGCGAGTCATGAGTCTCTTTTAAGGGTGAGCAAAAAAACCAAATAACCGATTAAACCGAGAAAATCGAGAAAAAAACCGAAAAAACCAAATAAAAAAAACCGAATTAACCGATTAGAAAATCACAAAAAAATTTCGGTTCGGTTCGGTTTCTAAAGTCTGAAACTGATTAAACCGAACAGGTTCAACCAGACCAGCACTTAAAAAAAAAGTATAAATAATATGTTTTTCTAACCCTAAACCTAAATGCATTCTCAGTCGCCCCCTCTCCCTGCTCTGTCTCTCATCTCTCAAATCTGTCTTCTTCTCCTCCATGCATTCTCAGTCCTGTGTCAATTTAGGTCTCTCCTTCTTCTCTAAAGGACGGGTAATGGATTCTTCTGGGTTTCTTGAATTTTGCTGATTCTTGTCCAATCTCTCTGAGTATTCCACTTCTGATCTGAGTTACTTGAATGAATTTTCTCATTTATTTTACACGGAAAGATGCAATAAACGATTTTAAAGATGTGGGTCACAACGATGATGCTAGAGAGATGATAGAAAAGTATGTCATTGGTGAGGTAGATGTAACAATAGTCCCAACGAAACTCCTCTACGTAGCACCAGGTTTGGGAGGAACAAACCCTAAAGACGAGAAGCCTGGGTTTCTGATTAAGATCTTGCAGCTACTCGTGCCACTCCTGATTTTGGGCTTGGCTCTTGCAATCCGAACCTACACCAAGAAAGAGTAGAGGCTATGATTTATCAGGATCTACCCTTTTGAGGGGTTAGATGGGGATTCAATCAGTTTAATTCTAAAAACACTCTTTTGTTTTGTTCCTCCCTTGTATTGTGTTTGTGCCGAAGATGCTTTAGTTCAATTTGAAAAATAAAATAAAAAGCCTAGAAAAGCTCAATCGGAATAATTTTGGTTTGAACTGGTTTGGAAGGGGAAAAAAACCGAACCGAACCGAAATTAATCAGTTTGAATCGGTTTTCAGTTCGGCTCGGTTCAAAAACTTAAAAAAAAAATTTGGTTTGGTTGTTTATTTTGGTCTAAAACCGGCCCGAACCGAAAATATTCAACCCTAATCTCTATCATCAAATACTTTTGTAGCTCTACCTTTGGTATAAAGATTCAACCCCTTTTTTGTATAATGTAGGCCATGTTCCAACCAATATTCTGAATTTTCCCCTCTCATGTAAGATTAACTAATTTTTTATACGCTGCATCTTTCTCAATAACTTAGCGAAGTTAATCTAGCATGTTTGACTCCACTTGAACAATAGCAAAAATAGTAACAATTACCTCGCATCTGCTTAGTGCATCCGTAATCTGATTATCCCTCCCTAGTTTGTCCTCTTATACAAAGCCATACTCGACCAAGAATTCTTACCACCGAGCTTGCTGTTGTGACAACTTTTTTTGTGTCTTGAAGAAGGTGTTAGCAATGTTTTCGGTCTTGACAACGAACCTTAGTCCCAACAGATATACTTTCCATATGTCAAGGCAGTGCACTACTACCATCAATTTCTTCTTATGAGTCAAGTATTTATATTCAACATCATTCAACTTCTAACTCTCGAAAGCAATCAAATGTTCCTCTTGTACCAGTACTCTTTTAATGGCTCTATCCGAATCATCGATATACACTTTGAATGGCTTTTCAAAATTAGGCAACCCCAAGACTAGAGTCAATGCTACTATTGTCTTTAGCTTATCAAAGGTCCGTTAGAAATCAATTGATCATTTATATCTCTGATTCTTTTTTAGAAGATCTAAAAAATAAGTTGTTTTCTTGTTGTAGCCCTCAATAAGTCATCTATAATGATTTGTAAACCCCAAAAAGGTTCTTGACTCTGGGACTGTCTTCGGTGCTGATCATTCAATGATGGCTTGAATATTTCGTTTGAATCTTTCATGGATCTATCTTCACATGTCCCTCCCTAATTCAATGGTCTAAAAACATAATCTCAAACTTCGCAAACTCATATTTTTCTCCATTTACAAACAATTCATGTTCCCTCAATCTATTCAAAACTTTCAAAAAATAAATTACATGATCTCTCATCCCCTTACTATAGATTATAATATCATTTTAATAGACAATAACAAAACTATCTAAGAAATCATATAAGACATCATTCATAAGATTATAAAATATTGTTGGATAATTTGTTAAGCCAAATGGCATCATCAAGAATTCGTATGCACTAAACCTTGTTACACACGTCGTTTTGTGCTTATCCCCTTTAGCAATCATGACTTTCCAATACTTGGATCACAAGTCTAGCTTCATAAAGATAGAAGCCCCATAAAATTTGTCCATCAAGTCTTAAATAAAAGGAATATTATATTTATTTTTAATTGTTATCTTTTTTAGTGCTTTATATTCAACACACATGCGAAAACTCTAATCCATCTTTTTCTGAACAAAATCAGATCACATAGAAAGCCTTGAAATGATGGATATATCCAGCGTCAATCAACACTCCCAACTGTTTCCTCAATTCCACCAACTTTATAGGTGACATTTGGTAGGGGGTTGAGATGGTGGCTTTGTTGCTGGAACCATAGTTTTGAAACCCGATCTGGTCGTCGACCCGGTCTAATGATCGGGTCACGGATCAGATGGGTTGACCCGGGTCAACCTAAAAAAAAACCAATACAACACCTATAGAAAACACATAACTAGTTACAATGCAACACTTATATAAACCAAATTTAAATTTTAAACCAACAACATAAATTTAATTCAATATCTAAAACACAAACCAAATATAAATTCTAAAATATTTAAAACAAAACATCCAACAACATAAATTCTAAATCAACAACACATTCACTTTTATTGAATGAACACATTAAGTTCTTTTGTGTCCATAGGAGCAAAATTTGAATCAAATATCGATGGAATTGATCCAATCTCGTCAACACCTAATAAATCATCAGCATGCTCCTTTGAAACTTCATCGTCATAATCATCTTCAATCTCATTAATATTTATGACATCTACATTTCAAACACAATTAACAAATAAATATTATGTGTTAAACAATATTTTATTTTAAATAATATTTATCACTAAATAATCAATCATTAATTACCATCATCTAAAGTATCTTATATGGTCATAGTTGATAGAGCTTGGTGAAAACTCTCTACTTCTTCACTTGTCAAAATTGACGGGTCATCTTCTACTACCCAATTTTCAATGTCACAAATTGTCTCAACATTAATTGGATCATAATTTCATCATTTCCAATAATTCCTATATATTAAAAGTGAAGGTAAACACAATATAAGTATTAATAATGCTACTAAATAAGATAAAATAATATTTAAGGAATTAGAGAAAAGAAAAATATTTTTTTTTCAATCTTAGATTGCAGTGGACGTAAATAAGGTCATTAAGCCTTTGGTACTCCAATCTATTTCTCTTCTTGGAGTGAATATATTCAAACATACTCCAATTTCTCTCGCATCCCGAAGAACAAAAAGTTTGACTTAACACTCGTATAGCCAAATGTTGTAGATTTGGAGCACTAGTTCCATATGTCATCCATCCACTATTCATCTATACAAAAAAAAAAATAAGTAAGAGTATAAGACTATGTCCTCAACATTTCTTCTTTTGCATGATGAATATCATCATACAAATATCTCATCGAAGGTCTATCATCACCATCAACCATTCATAGAACTCGAACTAAAGGTTCACTTATTCGCACAATTATTGCACATTCTTCCCAAAACAAAGAGTCTAGCACACTCATAACAAACTTTTTTCCTTTGCTATCTTTAGCATAAGTAGATAAGACCCATTCTCTAGATGTCACCATAGCTCTCAACTCATCTTTATGAGCTAAAATGTTTTGCAATGCAATGAAATTGGTAGCAAAACAAGTAGGAGCTGGACGAAGTATTTGTTTTCCTGTAGTGAACTTCCTCATCAAATACAATGGATAACAATTATTATAAATGTACTTTGTGATACCAGAAGCATGCTCAACAACAGAACAAACTAACTGCAATTTACCAATGTCTTGGATATGAAGTTGATGCAATGAGCAGCACAAGGAGACCAAAATATTGAAGGAAATTCTTCCATCAATAACTTGCCAGCAACAATATAATTTGTAGCATTATCATTCACCATATACACAATGGTTTCTACCCTAACATACAAAACAAACTTTCTAAATAACTGATGCAACAATTTAGTAGTCTTTGAGACATCTAATACATCCACAGTTTTAAAAAAAAACTGTTCCTTTAGGACAATATACTAAGAAGTTAATTAAAGTCCTCCTCTTCTGATCTGTCCATCCATCAGCCATTAATGTGCAACCAGTCTTCTTCCAAATCTCTTGATAACTCTCAACATAAATCTTCACTTCATCAACCGCTTTTGTCATGTAATAACCACAAATAGCATGCAAGTTTGGTCCTTTATAACCAAGACCCATGGCTGTTACAACATCTATGGCATGTGATAATACACAGAGTTAACATCATTAAATGGCACACATGCATTAATCATCCACTTCGCTAAAGCAATATCACATCGTTCAACTGCTTCCTTTCTTTGCCAGCAATTTTGAAAAGACTTTTGAGCACCAGGAGTTGTTCTCAGCATGAAATATGTCCCCAATGTTGCAGATTTCTTCTACTTTCCATAACTTGTAGTCGATTGTTTTACAGTGCTGGTGCTTTGAATCTTTTTCTTTTTTACAACCTTTGGTGATAACATATGTTTTTTAGTATTTACATCACCATCATCATCATCTTTTAATTGCCTAATCATCATCTCTTCATGCTCCTTTTATTATGCATTAAATGGATTGAAATCTGCTTGCATTTCTTTAACTTTTTTTTTTGTTTCAGCATTTCCTTTAAGATTCAAAAGCATTTGATGTCGAACATCAGGAGGATATTTGCGACATTGTTCAACTTCTTCTTTAGCTCCAGTTAAATGTTGCTTAAATTGATTAATGCCATAACCCGCAAATACTTTAGCACAATATGAACATACTAATTTAGTTTTTTTACATCCAACACTAAGTTCAGGAGCTTCTCTATAATGACCCCATGTCAAATATGTTCTTCCTCTACTACCACTTGACATGGAAATTGAAGGTTGAGATGATTGGGCCGTTGAAGGATCACTACCTGGAGTACTACCATCATGTGAAGACATTTTAAGGACCTGACATAATTTATAAGAGGGAATATAATTTCAAGCCAAATCATATACTTTTATTATATATTCAGACTGAGCAGCAAAGCACTTTGCAATCCATTCATTTGATTAACAATGACTAATGAATAAAGACGTGCATGTAAAAACAGAGCCAAGTCTTTATTTAAGGCTCATACACAAATTATACCCCTAAAAAAACCCACTAAAAGAGCAGCTACCCAACATCTAGAATCACAGCCCCATGTAGAATTAATGACATTCTCATATACTACTCCTAGTTTAGTTTCAATCACACACAACAGAAAAAGATTATGCTTCCCAGTAAATTTTGTCAAAGCTATTTTCTTATCACTATTCCCAATCCCACGCACATTCTTATGCATTAATACTAACCATAAGAAAGTCAGAGCACCCATACCTCAGAGGAAAGCTTTACTGAAACTCCCCTCTAACATCTTAATCTCTCTCTCCTTGTAAATGAATTTGCTTAGGGTATTCACTACCTGGTTTACTTCTTCGATAGGTTTAAAGATTACTTTTCCAATCTCCCTAAGAAATTATAGCCTCCTGTCTCCTATTATTTGATGATTTCTCCATACATGGTTGGCAAGGAGTAGAATAATCATCATCACAATCCATAACAGAAAGAGGATAGATAACTCTGTTCTTATGAAAAGATCAGTAATTTCAAGTGCAGATTCCTTTGACTTTTTATTCCTAATCAACATAATTTTTCTTAAGAGCATAACTATTTCCATCATGGTCCTAAAAATCATTCATCAAGACCATTGACATCATAATTATCCACTAGATCATTCTTGATATAGAAATTTTCATCTCCAGATGCCTTGGCAGTATTGACCTCCATCCTCTGGCTATAACAGTTATTATAAAAAACTGGGTCCTTAGAGAAGGAGGATTAACTCACATTACTAGCCCAAACATCAATAGCTTTCTGTTCTCAATCAACATTATAGATGATCCTAGCTAGTTCCAGAAGCAAATGCATCAATAAAGACAAAAGAGTTGCATCAACACTTCTTAATCCATTTTCTACACTTTCTAATAGCAAAGGCTTTATTAAGTTGCAGAAAAGAAAAGAACAGAGAAATATACTTGTAGGTATGAATTGCGAATGAATCGATGCAAAGATCAAGAACTGCGAATCGATGCCAGAACTGCAAGTTCAAAAAAGGTAAAGAATAAAGAAAAGAGAGAGTGAAAAAAGGAGATATGTGAAGAGAAACAAGAGTCTAACCTTATTCGCAGATTTGAAACAGTGATCAAAACGTCTTCTGCTCCTCTACTCCCCAGCGATTGAAATTGCTTTAGAAAAGAGAGAGTGAAAGAAGGAGATCTGTGAAGAAAAACAAAAGTCTAACCTTATTTGTAGATTTGAAACAATGATCAAGACGTCTTCTGCTCCTCTGCTCCTTAGCGACTGAAATTGCTTTTTCGTTAATTAGGTTTTCTCTCTTTCCCCAATTCTGCATCGTTGATCTTCATCATTTTGGCCTTTTAAAAGGCCAAAACGACGTCGTTTCACGTCGATCAGGTTTCACCGGGCTAACTTCTCAGCTGGTTTTTACTTAGACCCAGACCGGTCCCAGGCCCGGGTCGACCCGCCGGGCCGGTCCGAGTTTCAAAACTATGGCTGGAACCAACTCAATGTGATGATCTATAACCCTTCTTAATGGGAGTTTCTTTGATAGTTGAGGTGGCATCACATCCTCAAATTGCTGCACACATTAGCAATTTCTTTCGGCACCTCAACACAACAGTTTGTTTTCTCATCTGCTACTATTACAAGAAACATTTCCCCATCTTTTTATTATGCTTTCTCAATAGTAATAGTCATGATCAAGCACCCTTCGTGGCATTCATCGATGTGATATTACAATAGGGGATAAAACATGGGCAACCCTCACTTGTAATCATAACTCCATTCAAATATGGCATCAAAGCAATCTTGGCTTTTCTCAATAAATCAAGACCAAGAATGATATTTTAATCATTTAAATTCACAACCAACACATCTTGGTTACCTCTCAATCGATCTAACATAATCGACACATCATAGGACATACCTGTAATCTTATATGCCTTAGAATCAACTACTTCCATGAAGATGTGACTACTGCTCAATCTCAAACCAAGATCTTTCACCAATTGATCAACCAAAAATGTGTGGGTCTCACCCAAATCTAGCATGGTATTATTTGGTTGCTCATTTACACTAATTTATACATATATCAAATCTTCTGCCACCGACTTCCCTTTTCACAACACATCAATCCTCGTAAAGTCTTGATCAACAAGGTTGGTTTCAACACCCGCGTCCACTGATTTAGTTTAACACACATATAATATTTACATGCGTAATTACCCCCTCATCCTCATTGCTATCTCCAACCCGAATATCATTTAGTTTCTTCCTCTTTAGACCCTGGATTTTCTAGCTTAAAGCTTTACGAAATCACAAGAACAAAGAATAATATGATTCAGAGAGATAACCTGGTCTTTAGACACTCGCCCTAATTCTAAGGATAGATAGAAAAGGTTGGGTGATTCTTTAATTGAGAATTAAGTCACCATCTTCTGATCACCATCTGCTTTATATAAGGCATCTATAGGACCTGTTTTCATATGATGAGTATCAGTTCTGGGAAGGGGAGGTGCTACGCGCCTTCAATGAAATATTATCCACTGGTACATTCATTCAAACTAGGCTAGGGGCCTTCTCTTTATACATAGCACTAAGAGAAAAGAGACTAGAAAGATATAACTATAACCGGTTTGATCAAAAGCATTTTATTGAACTGGATTGCAAGAACTTAATATATCCTATGGTGAAGTGAAAGATCTTTCACTTTAGTGGGAAGAAGACAGGTGGGAGCGAGCAGAGCGAGAACAAAGCAAGCTCTAGTAGTGGGGTGTTTTCCTGGTCCCATTTCAATCTTTTTCTTCTCTTCAATCAAATGAACCAGAGCTAGCCACAAAGGCTTAACCACCAACGGATGCGAATTAGCCCTAGCAAAGTGAGGACCATCACAAATGAAGCAAGCATATGCACTTATTAACTTAGTCTTGCCTTTATCCATCGAACTTCTTCTTCTTCTCTTTCTTGTCATTTACCTTAGAATTGAAGGAGGCTAACACATAGCCTTATCTAGTAGTCGATTTAAAATTAACCAAGTTGTTTGCAACAACGATAGCAAAGGACAATTTTTTTACTTTTTGTCTCTCAGTTCTTATTGTGCCGGTTGAAGTCCAGACATGAAGTTGAATAACTTTTCCTCCTCAGACATATCCTCGATGTCAAGAATCAAATAACTGAAAGATTTGACATACTCACGAACTGACCTATCATGTTTTAGCTTTTTTAAATCCTTTCGCGCAATCCAAGACATGCTGTTCGAAAGGAATTGCTCTTTCAATTCTTATTTTAGATGATCCCTCGTCTTAATCTCAGGACGTCTAGCACTTAAATCCTATTTGTTCCTCGTCCTCCACCAAAGTTTAGCATCATCCATGAGATATATCACAATGAGATTTACTTGTTTAGCCACGCCGATCTTTACAACACTAAAGTATTGCTTTATATCCCACAAGAAATTTTCAAGTTCCTTGGAATTTTTTTCCCCACTGAAAGATTTTGGTTCAAGCACTTTAGGTTTAAATGTACTTGCCCCACTAGAAGTGTTTCTTACTTCCCGTTTCAGAATGACAATAGTTTCTTCGGCAGCTTCCAATCGTTCACTCGATTTTACTGTAAGAGAAATGTACAAACTTCCAGTCCTTTCAATGCTTTTGTTCCCTCAATCAATCAATGATAGAGCATTCTTCACCCTCTTCACCAACCATTCTTGAATAGCTTTCATGACCTTGGGTTATACGATCTTAGAATCAATTGTGCTTTGGTACTGCTTGTCACAAGGTTAAATTTTTCACCTGAAAATTCAGCCATGTGCGATAGTCTAGTCCCTATTAGACTAAGTCTTGCCTCACCCTTTCACTCATGTTTGCCTACAACTATGTGTTTCGTTCACCCAAGAAAGTTCCCATAGTTGGCTTGTCGTAAGCAAAGAACCAACACAAGTAAATAAACTGAAAAACACACAGCATATATATGAAAATCTCTCAACCTTTATTAATCTCATAAACAAAGGATTTACACAATATAAGTGTGTGCATTATATACAAAGATTACGTGCTACACAACCAAGGCTTCCCAACTTATTTATAGAAAAAGATATGTGAATTACAAGGCACAACTATCATCCCTATTTTTAGGACATAGTGGGGTACTTTCTCCCATATGTTCTCCATGAACTTAATGACCTATTTTCCAGCAAGCGTTGGACGACTTCTCCCCTATGTTCCCATGATCTTAGTGGCTTGTAGAGTAATCTCAGCTATGCCCTATGTTCAACCACCTTTCCCTCATAATTTGGATGCTCATAACTGTTATAACTAACTCATAATCCTGTTATAACTGTAACACACAACCTGCATGTCTAACTGTCAGGCCTTATTACTAGTTTCTGATGTGTTTACTGCTAGTTTAGAAGGTCCATGATCCATGCCCCATGTCCATGCCAAGTTAAGAACTCAATAACTGGCACGAATCATTGCACGCTGTTTACTGAATTCATTACTCCCTATACAAGGCTGCCATTTTATCGCTGTTGAATTATAGGCAAAGTGTATTCACACCTAGGCAGCTTACAACATTAACTATTTATCATATTTATATCTATCTATTTTCATATATTACGCTTAATATAATAGTAAATTTTACATGGAATCTTAATTTATAACTTTTTTAGTTTTAGAAAAAAACATAAAATATATCTATAATTTTTAACAATACATGGATACCAAGACTATACGTATAGAAGATATAAATTATAAGACATGTATTTAACACATATCTTCAGATGTAAATTTCTTTTTTTGTAAAATAACATTTTTCTTTAAGCAAAAAATGTTTTTCCCCTTGAATTCCGGTACTTGAGGAACTTAGGATCTATTCCTCAAAGTTGTGGCGAAAACGAGCAACAACAAGAAGGTGAGTTTGCTTTAAACGTGGGAAGCTCGTGTTGATCGGAAAAAAAATAAAAAAAATCATGGATTTCTCTTGTTATGTGACCTGACGAATTGCACATTAAATCAAAAATGATAAATGATGTTTTATCATTTGATTTTTAATCAATTTTTTTTTATTAGTTTTAAATTTTTTTTCCTCCAAGATTGTGGATTCATGCTTATTAACCTTCCAAGTCGTCATTTTAAGGCATGATAATATTTATTATAGAAATAAATATATGCAATTTTATCTCTTCACAAACAGATTCATAAATAAGTATATATATTTAATTTAATAATTTCCTGTTATCTAGAGTTTGGTAAT
>Ga0307510_10002888_pt1 | contig 19765 bp, 23 predicted proteins | sample 12_EM_MG_FD_207224 | JGI IMG/M metagenome (GOLD analysis project Ga0307510, IMG submission 207224) | Populus trichocarpa ectomycorrhiza microbial communities from riparian zone in the Pacific Northwest, United States - 12_EM | ecosystem: Host-associated > Plants > Roots > Unclassified | place...
CTGCACAACGTGCTGGAAACAACAGACAACGTGTGTTTTGAGCCCCACACAACCCCAAATACGGGGCGTGCGTAAAAGCATTTTCACCTCACCCCGGACCCCGGTCCGGCTATAGCGTGACTACAGTAGGGCTGACCTCGGGCTCCCGCCACTTATCATTTATTATAGAAGACGAATAACTACGTAGTAGTAACTAACCCCTTCATAATAAACGCTTTCAAAAACAAAAAAAAAAGAAACATCGCTAGCTTTGATTACGTAAACAAAGCCAAGTCCGGCCCGGTGAGAGAGAAGTCCCCACGCCACTGGCACGCCAAGTCGCCAACCATAGTTCTTATCGATAATCCGTTCTAGTCACTAGTACTATCAGTACAACAGGCAGACAATAGCAGGCCGGTATCACGTCGCCAACCGTGTCTCCATTTCACAACTCAAAATCTACGCGACCTCTGATGATATCGGCACCTTGAGACGGACCACAGTCAGCCATCTGATCTAGCAAAAGAAGGCCGCAATAACTGGACAGCGGACACTTACCTAGCTCCCCAATCGCGTATGCAGTCGCTAATGAATAACAGAGCGATAAGCGCATGCCATGAAATAGGAACAGAAAAATATCGCTCACCCTGCGTGTGTGCTGCAAAGTGAAGGGGGATGATCGACATGTCCATGACACGGATATTTGTTGTCCCGTATACCTGCACGAGGTGTATCAGCAGATCATGATGGGGCCATAACCGTGTAACACCACAAAACTTACCTTGAGCTTATTGTCCACGACCCCCCCGTCCTCTCGGGGGAGCATCGAGCAGGACCCGGCAGTATCTAGAAAGCAGAATAAAGTAAATCAGCCCTTCAAGGTTGGATTGGTCGTGGACATACGGAAATTGGTATTGATTTGCTGCCTCAGGAAACCTGAGTGACGTTATTAATACGCATAGAGATGAACAAGAGAATTACGGAAGCGCACTAATGATCTCCTCGTCGGTTTGTGCCGACGGGCCAGGGAAACGCTCCTCCTCTAAAGTAGAAGAAGCGATAGTCAGTCCAGAAGGACATTACCAAACAAACCAAAGACATTCCTATGAAGATGCCCTTGAGGGGTTCCTGCTGCACAAGCCGCCGAATGAACTTTACGGTCTCCACAACGGAACGGAGGTCTTGCCGGTCAAAGAAAATGAAGGACGATCCATTCGTTCACACGAAAAGACTTACCGTACTCCTCTTCTAAGTAATGCGGATCGATTAACGGGTGCTCAAGAGGATTACTAGATTTAATGTGCTGTAACCGAGGTTGAACAATCGCCCCAAACAAATTGTTCTAGGGTTACGCACAATAGAGCCGCGGGACAAAGGATGGTTGTACATCGACAAGATTGTTGCATATTTCCCCTTGGGGTCGGGGGCTTTTGATGGCGGATGAGAGCTGATTGACTTATCAAGGGCTATCCCACTTACCCAACGAAAAGCCACTGGACTGAAGGAAAATGATTTCATGGCTCGGGATTTGCGCCTTGATATGCTCGAGTTGCAGCTTGTACTGTTTCCGCAAGCCAGATGGGCAGTCTTCGGCGTCGATGCGTGCTTGTATAGAAGCGAGATATTTCTCCTGTACGCCTTGCGCGTCCGGAGAGAGCGCAGGAAGCGGCACAAATGTCAACAAGGTGGCTTTCATGTCGAAAAGCGATTTTTCCCCGGCATGGCTTGGAACTCTCATTAAACACAGAGGAATCAGGGTGGAGATTTCGAACGATACACACTAGAGCTCTGTTTGTTTTCGGAGTTCGTCCGGATCGTTCAAGCAATCCAATGTCAGATAATGTGATTGGAGCTCTTCCTTCACTTCTGCTCGATGTTCTCAGCATCGTGGTGACAACGGAAAGTAAGACGAAATGACCGCACGATATGTTAGTCCCGCATGGAAGTGTTCTTGAACGTTATTCCCGACACCTTGTAAATCGACTACCATTTCAACTCCCGCTTTCCGAAGCACGTCTGGGTCACCAATGCCCGACAGCTCTAGGATCTGGTTTTATGAGGCGCGGTGTCCAGCAGGAGACATTGAATAGCTACCTGTGGCGAAGCCATTGTCCTGCAATAACCAGATGCAGGTCAGCGACTCGCTTGTGCTCGGAAATAAGTGACTTGCATACCCGGCAGACATGATGACCTCCTTCCTAACGAGTGCACGATACTCATTCCCTCCGTGAAGGAAACTGACACTTTCGGCTGTCGCATCTCCACTACCGACTTTTGACAGTGAGATTTTCGCAACATGAGCGGAGGTCAGGACAACCAGATTGCTTCGAGAAGCATGTGGTTCATAATACATCTTCGATCGGGGATATCAGTTCATCAGGGATCAGGGGAGATTGATGAACAGATCCTACTGACATTTGCTGAATAAGACCTTGTCCGCGTCCTGGGACTGATCGTAACGGGGCTAAACCACATCCCTGTAGTCTGAGAAGTACGGCATAAGACAGCGCGGGTTTCGTTTACGGCATTCTGCTTACGTCTCCGGAAAACTAACGAAACAGTCAGTGTATGCCTTAGCGCGAATGTGGAGTACGGAGTACATACCGGACCTGATGAGGGATTGATTCCAAACGTCTGCATGGCCTCGACGAAAGGCTTCTCAAGTCCTGACAGAAATGTGGAATATCCGACCTCTAAGGGGCCTGAAGGAAGTTCAGTTGTTATGGCTATATGCACGTTGAGGATGGCGTGCCTTCGTGTCCGTGTTCCCTTTCGTCAAACCACATCATATCGTCCTTAATCTCGGGGAGAACGAGTTTTTCCACCTTGTTATAATACTTCTTCAATGTCTCCCAATTCCAACCTTTACTCCCTAGCTTCTCAAATGCTTTAGAGCGAACAAATAAGTGAACGGGCTCCATCACCACATTATTCGACGACGCACCATCTATATCCGCGGCAGAAGGAAGATGAAACAAGAAGAGATTAAGAGCTGAGCTTCCTCCCAGACCCTTTCCCCTAAAGTGTTTGGTTTAAGGATCACAGTGGCACATCGTATGGGATGGGCGTACCGGCCCATATACAGGGACCTCCCATTAGCATTTGCTTGAGGCACCTGCAAAAATGAGAAGCGGAAGAACCGGGAGCAACGTGCTTACGGTGGAAAAACTCCAAGCATACTGCGCTTGACCCAAAGGATCTGAATTGTGGGCCGGGATTACTACGCAGGGCATGAGTGAGTACCACGAGGTCGAAGTGGATCATTAAGTACGGCTGATCGGTTCATTCAAGTTGGAAGTGCCGGCCTCGAGCACCAGGACGGATACGGAAGGGTCCTCGGATAAGCGCGTGGCGACGACGAGGCCTGTCGTCTTTAGTAAGGTATGAGTGAAAGAGCTAGCTAAGTCACGGATAGGTTATGATCGTACCCCTCCACCTGAAGCACTTGATTATTCACTCAAAGAACTACGTTGGGTAAATGTGACTCGTACCGATGATGATATAGTCAAAAGACTTGTCAGATACTTGGTCAACTGTAGCGAGCATGATGAGGACGAGGATGTGCTGGAGGCAACTGTCAGCAAGCTGACTATTTATGTTGTCTCGGAATCAGATAGCGGCGCTACGTATCGCGCCGCTGATATCAAGGGTAGGGGGTACGAAACTAAGCTAGTTTTGAGTAGGTCCGACAGATTTGGCTTGATCAATGCAAAAACAAAAGCTGCCTGCGACAAAGTGGTCACTTGGGGAAAATTGACGTTATTGTAAGAGTTCTGGCGCTGAGACAATGGACAATTGCGGTGAGCGTGGCATCAAATTTCCGTTATCGGAGCGATGAGATGTCCTTGTAATTTGAGGCGCCGAAGGTAGATGATGGCACTTGGGGGGTAGCTTGGGACCAAGTCCAAGCCATTATCGTCGCTCTCTCTCAGAGGGTAGCTAGAAAATGGCAGAAATCGCATGGAGGGGCCACCGCCCACTTATTGCCCCGGGGTGGCAAGGTCAAGTCACGTAAATGGTAAGGGCGGTGGGACTTCGAACGGGGTAAGGTGGGTAGGAGTCAAATGACCAGTCAGCCAACAGTGACCGGATCGTGCTCCCGAGTGAGTTGAGTAATTGTTAGTCTGTCAGATCGCCGTTTAGCTGCCGATGAAACATAATTTTTGGAAATATCGGAATGCCACTAGGTGATTTCAGGGAGTTGTAATACATACCGCACACAACACGGTATTGGCTGGTGGAAAACAAAAACGAAGGACTAACAACGTCGACTAACAGTCGTGAAACAGGAAGAGGCCGGCCAACAAAGCCCACGTGCGCTTTAAGGTTAATTAAACGTTAATTAACCTTAACCCGACATCCCTCTCCTTTGTGACAGGCATTTGCCCAACTCACTCAACGAACCGTCCAATTTTACTGAACATGCCCCCAAAGAAGCAGCAGAACCAGACCTCATCGTCTTCAAAGGTCAAAGTCGACAAGGTATGTGAGATCCATCCCTAACGCCTGTCTTACATGCCCACCACATATGCAGACCTTTGGTTTGAAGAATGTGCGTTCCACCTCTTGGCTACGGGATCCTCAACACCGTGGACTGACACGCCCTTAAAAGAAAAACAAATCGGCCAGGGTGCAGAAGCAGGTCGCACAGATCCAGGCGCAGGCTTCGACGGCCGGCAAGTCGCGCGAAACGCTCGCCAAGGAGAAGGAGAAGGAGCTGAGGGAAAAGGAGAAGGCCGATGAAGAGAAGCGTCGGAAGGAAGAGGCGGCGCTCTTCAAGCCCGTGCAGACGCAGAAGGTGCCCTTTGGTGTGGACCCAAAGACGGTACTCTGCGAGTTTTTCAAGGCGGGTCGCTGCGAGAAGGGCAGCAAGTGCAAGTTTAGCCATGATCGAGACGTGGGACGGAGAGTACAGAAGAGGAATTTGTATGAGGATAATCGGGAAGATAAGCTCGCAGGTGCGTCTTTGATTTGGATGATGGTCATGCCACACATGGTCCGACCATCACGCCTGTAATGCTACAGACACCATGGACAAATGGGACGAAGAAAAGCTACGGAGTGTTATCTTATCCAAGCATGGCAATCCACGGACTACCACAGATGTAAGTTCAGAGCTCCCGCTCCGTGTTTCTCCCGACCCCTCGCGACTTCTTTTCCTTCCAGATCGTATGCAAATTCTTCATCGAGGCCGTCGAGACACAAAAGTGAAGGGCACCCACTCATTTATATGAAGCGCTCGATGTCTCATACGCACTGTTCCAGGTTCGGATGGTTCTGGCAATGTCCCAACGAGGAATCGTGTCAATATCGACACGCTCTCCCACCAGGGTTCGTGCTCAAGTCCCAGAAGAAGGCAATGGAGGAGGCAGAGAAGGCCAACCAGATTAGCCTAGAGGAATTCTTAGAAGTAGAGGTGCGTCCCATTTTCATTCTGCCCAGGGCCATCCGTTCACAAGATATGATCCCACGCATTCCCTCCCAACCCTGTCCAAACGCAGCGTCACAAACTCGGATCTAACCTAACGCCCGTCACGCGTGAAAGTTTCGCTAAATGGAAACAGACGCGCATGAACAAGAAAGAGGCCGAGGCAGACGTGTTCCGCAAGGCGAAGGACGCCCAGGCAGCGGCGGGAAAGAGCAGCGGTATGAGCGGGCGCGACTTGTTCCAGTACAACCCGGGGTGGTTCCAGGATGTGGACGACGACGAAGAGGACTGGGATCTGTCTAAGTACCGCCGCCAGAAGGAAGACGAGGATCGAGCGGCGGAGGCCGAGCGGATTCGCCTGCTCTCTATCACAGATGGATGATAATTCGCATTGAACATACAGTTTTGTTGTACAGGACGCATATAGATAGTGGGACGGACTGATGGAGCCCCATACTAACCTCATTCATCATTGTTTCCTGGGATGATATCCAGCACAAAAAATGATTCAGAGAAGTTGCAGAAACAGACAAAAACGTCTAGTCCTCATTGTCACTCCCATAATCGCCGAGTCCCAAGCCTGCAACAGGTCGCTGAATCTTGGCTGCAGGGGCTGGTAAAGGCGCGGGTGCGGCGCCGTTCTGCCGTCGTAGCTCAGAGAAATAACGGAGACTCTCCAGCGTCCCTGCACTCAGCAATCCCTGTGATCTCTCCTGACCCTGCTCCTGCGGTTCAGACGGCTGCTCGTCCTCCATTCCTTCGAGCTCCTCTGTCCCAGGCCTTTCGATCCGTCTCCGCTTCCCCTCGGGCTCATCCACCTCCGCCTCCGCCTCCTCATCCACAATATCATCATCCGCGTGGTAATCGCGTCCCTCTTCGAGCGCGCGAACAGCCTGCATGGCGTCGACCACGCGCGGGTCCATCCTGGCACGGATGGCAGCCTGACCAATCGCCTCGAGGCGGCGTTTTTCTGCCACCTTTGAAGTGGGATTCGGGTCTTCCGTTGCCCAACGGACGTTGAGGATCTCGTCATTGTCCAAGGACTGGCAGGCCATCGCTTCCTTGGCGAACTGTGCGTGGTGCTCCGAGACGTAGGTGACGAATGCCACGGAGCGATACTGGAGGACACGTACTGCGTTTAGAGAAAGAGAAAAAAAAAAGACGTCAGTTAGGAATGATTGTCCCACGTTCGCAGAGAGAATGTACGTGTAATTGAGACAAAGAAAGTGGGAGACGTACTGTGTTCAATCTCGCCCCACTCCTTAAAATGACGTTTCACAACCTCTTCAGTTTCGGGCCCTGCACCTGTCTCTTTGATACGGCCAACGTAAAGCGTGCGGTTTTGTCGCGTGAAAGTGCCGACGCCACCCATGTCATCTCGATAATCAGAAAACTTGTCGCGCGCGAAGCAGTCCTTGCTCGAATCGGGCAACGCGCGTTCAGGATCCGGGAGCGAGTGCAAGTATTCGCACTCCCAGCCGTAGGGGCAGCACCCGCGAGCAAAGAAGAGACAGCAGTAACGTATGCCTGTCGTGTTTGCGCGCGTTAAACCGGCGTCTTTCTTGATATTACAACGCGTCTGAGATTTTGTCTTGCTGCAGTGGACAATTTAGCACACACAACGCCAATACAAGAACCAACACTGGCGTAATACGTACTTGGAGTAGTTATCCTCCCTGTCACCTCCGGCCCACTTGTTATACCATATATCTAGCGTTGAGTGAGCACACGCCGACCGACATAGGACTGGATGTGACACGCACTGTACTCTTTCCCGGTTTGTGGGGCAGTTTCTTTGTCGACCTCACCTGGTTGTACCTGCTTCCGCGCAGGTTTGAGTTTCTTTTTCTTTGGAACGACTGCTGTTGGAGCTGGAGCCTCGACCTGGATTTCCGTGTTGCTGCTGCTCATTGTGTGGTTGGTTGTTGAAAGCAAGAAGCTTTATTAGCTTGCTTAGAAATCATCTTTTGGGACGTTACCCCTAACCCTGTTTTGGGGTCGAGGGCTGACTCTCTCTCGCCAGGCTGCCGATTAACGCAGCAAAGGATGTCTCTCCTGACCATAGCGCGCTCTCGCATCCCCCGACAGTCCCTACGTCTCAATGTGCTCACTGCTTCCGTCATTAATCGTCCTGGTCCCAGGCATACACGTTCTGTCAAGACAGAACCAGCATATCCAGAGCACATTCCCTTGAACTGGTTCGAGAATGCCTTTATGGCCGTTGGGTCAGCATTTATGTCCCTCGCGGACCCTCGCAGAGGAGGTAAGCAGCATAATTTCAATGATTTTTGAGTTAATACTACAACTGGCACCCTGTAGACATGGTAGCGGCTGTGGGAGAGACCACCGCCGCTGGGCCCGTCCTTCCGCGTTTGCTCGATCATATGCTTGAGAGCGAGGAAGGACGCCGCATCCTGAAAGAACGTCCACGAATCAATACCAACTCTATAGACATGGCGGCGCTCGCGCGTCTGCCCGAGAACACGTTCGGGCGCGCGTACGTGACGTGGCTCGAGCGCTGCGGCGTCACCCCCGACACGCGGGAACCGGTACGTCCGCCGCACATTCATCCTCATAACCTCGCCACTGCATTTTCCGATCACGCTGATCACGCCAGGTGCACTACATCGATGATCCCGAGCTCGCCTACGTCATGCAGCGATACCGCGAGTGCCACGACTTTTACCATGCGCTGTGCGGTATGCCCGTCTCGGTCGAGTACGAGCTCGCGCTCAAGGTGTTCGAGTTTGCGAACCTTGGCCTGCCGTCCGCGGCACTGTCCACCGCCGCCGTCGTTCGCCTGAATGCCGCCAAGCGCGCACGTTTCTTCTCAGAGTACGTGCCTTGGGCGCTGCGGTGTGGGAGTGCAGCTCGGAGCATGATCACGGTGTACTGGGAAGAGCGCTGGGCGCAGGACCTCGGGGAACTCAAGAAGGAATTGGGTGTGTGGGACCCACCTCCACCCAAGTGGAGGAAGCCCCTTTCAGAAGCAAAGGAAGCTGCCGCACGGAAGGTGAAAGCGGCGGAGCTGGGTAGTCAGATGAGTTGAGTTGACTTCTGTATGTCTATTATTGTTGTGACCATCAATCCACTGCCTTTTACGTGAGTGCCTCTACCATGGTGAGTTTGAACCCTTGACAATTAGGTATCCGATTCATGTCGTCAACTGTCAACAGGGTATCCGGGATGAGGAGATGCTCTATGCCGGCTGCTCCAAAGCCCACTGAAAGCCGCTCGATAAGCACAGCCTACAACCCGATTGCAAAGACCAGAGTGAGCACTCCGGATAATCTGGGAAAGGGCTCTGTCAAATCACCCGCTACCTCGATAATGAATCGAAGCCCCATGGTTGACGGCATCTCTATGACCGAACGGAGCTTTCGCCAATGGTTCTATCACCGATCTGTAGTCCACATGTGCGTAATTTCGACCTTGAAGGCTGAAGTGGCGCAACTTATCTTGGTCGCCTCTCCTGAACTGCTCCCGTACTTCCATGGTAACGCGCCTTGGCAAATCTATCGATGGCATTTCAACTTTCACCAACAATTATGCACTCCACGAGCCAAGCCGCCCGGAGTTCCCACTTCTTAATGGTCCCTCACCCCGCCAGTCTATCACAACATACAGTCAGTCCATCTTCCTTTCTGTCGTTACGGAGCACCATACTTGGCTTACCTATGCGTTGGCGCATCCACAATCGCTCCCGTTTTCAGGAATTGAGAGTATCTCGAAACATCACCCGAAACTTTTCTGTTGCCAAATGCGTCTTTTCGGCTCTTATATATTCTGTCCATCTTGTCTCAACGAGAACATGAAACCTTACAGCATAGCCTTTAACAACTTTGACTGGTGTGGTTTGTGCACGGCCCACTGCCGATGCGCGTGTTGGACGCGATCCTGTGCCCTAGGCCCGACATCCACGGGAAAGCAGCCGTCTACCCTAGTTCTACCCTGTGGCATGGGGCTGAACCGTCGCCCACCTACTCCAGCGTCGAAATGGCCGCGAGAACATCATCGCAAGGGGCTGGGCCCTCGAACTACGGCATTGTACCACCAAACGCATCATATCACGTGACGCAACACGCCTCTAGCTCGTGGCCGCCGGCGGAGTGAATTTCAGAATTAGGTCGACGCCTACTGCACCACCCACGCCATGCGGCTTTGCGCCTTGAACACAACCCGCATATCAGGCGAAGTTTATCACCCGGCGCATGCCTGCAAGGTTCGAGGCCCCACTTCCAGATCGAGGCGTTGACAACAGGCAGCGTGTCTCCCGTGTCCAATCGACCCTCGGTGTAGTCTTCATCTGATCTGACCACACTCTTCACCTCATAAAACGCCCACGCACTTTGCTGGATCCCACCCCCTCCCCAAGGCTCTCTGCCTTTTCCGTGCCTTCCTTCCATCCTTCCATCCCTCCATCCCTCCTCCACATTTCCTCTCCCCTCCTTTGTTCCCTCCCCTCCTTCCATTCATCTACACACCTGCTAGCCAGCCCACTGGAAACACTCTGGAAACCCACAGATAACGATGAGCCTGGAGCGCCGAAAGCCGTTTGCCCACCTCCAACCAAATGCAAAATCGGTCGAGGCTGCAGCCGCGCACCCTCCCATCAGCCGCCCGCGTCGGCAGATGCCCGCATACCATTATCACTACCAGCTACAGCAGAACCCGCACAAGCGCTACGCGACGATGCTCCCCGGAAGCAGCCGAAGCAGCGCGACCTCGTCCGCGGAGTCCGTCTACAGCATCACTAGCGGCTCGATACAACCGCGCCGTCGCAAGCTCAGCGCCGCAGAGGACGTGGCGGCGCGCGTACGCGCAAGGTGGGCAGCGCTCGAAGCGCTCGAGAGGGCGAGCGCCTCGGCGTTGGCGTCGACGCAACCCACAGAGGCGCTTTCCGGAATCGCCACCGCCACTAGCGTTATCCGCACCGGCGCTAGAATGGACCCGCGTGTCCCCGGGCAGCAACTGCGTTACTTGGTCCTAGCGCCGCCGGATCGCGAGTTGGGAAGGGAAAATGAGAAGGAGAAGGAGAATGTGGCGCTGTCGATGCAGATGCAGGTGGACGGTCACTTCTCTGGCGAAAAGCCGCTCCCACCGCGGCCCGCCGCGCTCGGACTGCATATAAATCCGGGCTCGGAGCCCGCTCATGCACCCGCGTCCGCTGCGACGACGATGGTCGTACCGATGGCGGTCGATATGCACAATAACGGCGATGATGCTACGCCGCGCAACGATGAGAGTGTCCCCACGAGCGATTCAACGCTCCGCACCACGCCGACGAGTTTGACATGTTTCGAGAAGGAAAGCCTACGGCCGGTCCTGCAGCGGCGTCCCACGCGGGCGCGGGCGCTGACGCCACCGCAAGTCCGACGGCGGCCGTCCATCACGGATGAACTCGAAGAGGCAGTGCGTTCTCCCCATTTTCTTCCCTTCCGCACACGTATTCAACGAAACCTACCCTCTGTGTGACGCATGATTGCTTTTCTCTGAAACATCGACGCGATCGCAGAGAGAGGAGGCTACGCTGGCGATGCTGCAAACTTCGCGTACGGATGGGCTGCTGCGATGTCCGCGATGGGGGTGCAACGAGTTGCTCAGCGGCGTGCGCGCGCTCACGTTCCACTTGCACATCCACGCCGTGAGCGCAGGGGCAGCATATACGTGCGTGCGGTGCGGTGGTGCGTTTGAGAACGCACGGGATCTCACCCGACACGCGTGTGCACGGCGTCGAGCAAGGGGTGCGTTTTTTTTTTCTCCTTTTTTTTCCGCTCTTATTCCGTGTCATCGCCCTGGCTGATGATCGACTCGGCCCCTTTTTTCTGCCTTTTCTTTTTTTGGTTCGTAGAGCGCTTGCGTAGTGTTGTCCGTGCTTGGACATGCCTATCTTCCACAAGCCAGAGTCTCGGAAAACAACAGCAAGAGAAACCTCAACAGTCGCTCCAATCACCAAAACACTACAAACGGACCGGGAAGGATGATAATAGCTATTATTGACCCTCCCTCACTTTCGCTCACTTTCCACAACACCCTCACCCCCTCAAAACACCAATGCCCCACCTGCTCACGCGAGAATAGTTAACGAAACCTATTCTAATGCTTTCGGATCTGCAAATGGCCAGCTGTGAGTCAAAAGCCATCTCTTTTAACTTTCACGATACGCACGTCCGCTCGTATAGCACTATTTATAATCCTTACCAATATCGCTATCTGTGTTTAGTTGTCACACCCACGCCGTACTCCCTCCCATAGCCCTGCCTTGCTGCGTCTGCTATTTTGTCGCCGCATTGTATAATTACATAAAAGGTTAAATGTTGAGCGAGCTGACTCCCTGTTTGTATACGTCTCACGGAAATATACATCCCGGCCGATCTCTCCTAATCTGTGAGGTCTTGGAAAATACTCGAGTGGACAAGTCTCCGTGAGCTCCACAAGTGGTGTGTCTCACACAACAAAGAGGCGCCATACATGCCGCCACTATCACACCCGGCAAGAATCGAACCGGAGGCCTTTCTGATTTGCGCCTGTAAGAAGGGTGGTATGCATGGAAGCATACAAACATGCTTATCACGAAGTCCAACATCATGTTTTCGGCGTGGCAGCATAACGACGGACATGGCCAGGCATATGCATGTATGAATATGTGTAAGCATCAGTACTATGCATTGGTAGAGCGCATATCCCCATCGAATGACAATTACGGCTTTATCAAACAGCGAGATCAGGGAGCGAAGAGCGTAGACAGGAAGGCTTTCGATGCAGCATGCCCTTTCTTCTTCGGCTTTTTCTCCTTGTTCTTCTTGATGCGCTCCTGACGCACTACAGACGATAACCCATCAGCACTGCGGAAGCAAAACGACATAGGTCAGACAGGCCACGCACGCAGTTCCTGCCGGCGCAGGGTCTTGGCATAAGGGTTTAGGCGGAAGAGTACGGCCTTGTTGCGTAGAGGGTTCTTGTGCTGCGTCCATGGGCGCTTTTGGGTTTTGGCATTAGCGGCGCGAACAACCGACTGGATCTCCGAGCTGTTGATCAAGCGGGTGACATCTGGGTTCGAAATCTTTGCAGTGGGCAGGCTGCACGACAAGAATTAGTGGACATGATCCGAGGGTAACGATTAGAAACGAACATATAGTCCTTCTTGTGTACTGCGGCTTTGTCAAAGGTACCGAAGACCGAATCAAGAAGAGCAAACGCGCCCTCGGTCCAGATGATAAAGCGGCCGATGTGACCACCAGGGGCAAGCTGAAGAAGGTTGAGGCGATGGACGTTGACGACTTCAACACCAGGTAAGTTACGGAATGCTTTGACGATGCCACCGTCCTCGTTGTAGACGACAAGGGGACCGCGACGCTGGCGGTGACGGCGGTTGCGCATCTTGCCCTTACCCGCTCGAAGCTTGCGCGAGTTGGACACCTTTACAACGTCACGGTACGCGCGGAGGGACTTGAGAAGCGCAACAGCCTCCTTCGTCTTGTGGAAGGACTCGACGGCATTGCAAACAACAAGGGGAACTTCTTCAATCTCCTCAACGCGGTGACCGCGGGCCAGGACGAGAGAGGGAAGTGCAGACGCGGCGAGGGCAGAAACGGTAGCAAAACGGCGCTGATTCTGGTTCACTTTGACATGCCATCTACGCCAGGTCTTCGTGGGCGCAAACATCCGACCACCCCGGCACATGTTACCAAACGCGGCCTGACCCGAGCGGTGGGTACCCCCACCGCCGACGCGGGGAATACGAGCAACGGCACGACCAGTACCCCACGACTCGGCGGAGGTCTGATGGCCGGCTTTTTCGCTGACAGCATAAGCCTGACGCTTGTTCTTAGCAATGCTCTCTAACAAGCCCTTAAGCGTACGCCAAAGTTAGTTTAAGGATTGGACGCACTGTGAACCTGCTGCACGACATCAAGACGAATTGGGGCGGTCAAAACCGCAGGGAGTGGGAGAGACGAGGAGGCCTCTAAATGACGGGTGAGTTGGGAGTAATACATCAGAAATGAACAAATTACCGCCTGATGTTGAGCGGACGTTAACCGTAGGACGAGAGGCCATCTTGAGTGTCTGTTGTGTGCTCTTGATGATGTTGTCTGTCGTACGTCTGAAATCAGAGTTTGTCAGTTCTAAGCCTCAATACAAATAAGCACAAGCATCTGTATCCACGTGACACACAGTCCCCGTCTTCCCGACCCCGACGACGTCGTTCCGTCCATCGTCCGCACGGAAGGGCCACCGTTCGTGATCATTGCACTCCCAGCCTCGAGGCTTCCTGGAAATCTTCTGGAAACATGACCTGCCTTGATGCAGAACCCTTGATAATGCTTTGATAGCGACTTGGGACTGAAATAATTGACAGCCTGGGTGATGAATATGTGCTCCCTCCCCAAACTCTCCGCACTCCTGTCTTCTTCCCGCACCGCTTTGGTTCTTCACTAGCTTCACTTCCAATGTCCAATCTTGTCTTCGTTTCCTTGACCCCTGACATACTAACTTCTATGCGCCTGAATGCGGGTATTTTGTATAATAAAGGTATACGACAAAACACCTCTTATCCGTCGCTCTTGTCTATACATGCTGCGCCATCTCTGCCCCTGCTCGAAACCTCTTGTCACTGGCTGTTCTTTCACAGCGCTCTTGTGAGTCTTGTCACTGCATCTCCATTTCTGTCAAATTGTATAATGGCGTATAGATGTCATCAGGCATTCGTCGGTACGCTCTCTGAGTGAGGCCAGAGGAATAACTGTCTGACCAATGGAAGTTGACACTGGTGCCAGCATTGGATGCCTCCTTACGTAGGCTCAATGCGAGTTTGTCGCCCACTAGTAGAAGTACAGAAGTTTGTTGGCATAAATAAAAGGAAGCTTGGGAGTACTCACGGCTGCTTGAAAGGTATATATAGTACCCAGAACAGTAGTGTGTTTCATGCATGACAAACTTGTCCTTGAGAATAGGGAGCTGGAGAGCTGCCTTGAAAAATGAGTTTGGGACATATTTTGTTCGGATCCCGTGCATCACCAACAGCACACCACTCTTGTTGTAGAATTCCCACTTGCCTTGGATAACTATATTTTGACTACAAGGACTGTGTCTGAGTCTCTAATGGTGGCAGGGCTGGAGGAATGCTTAAGTGACTTGCCCAGGGACAGCTGTCACTGCAGGCAATTCCAGAGCTACTCCCCCAACTTGGTGTGCATGTGACATAGTCGAAAATGATTCAACTTCCGATCCCTGAAATACTGGATGACAGCTGGTGATTCCTGAGGTATCGTTGTGGGTATAAATGTTAGCCTTGACAATAAATTTCCCAGCCTTGTTGAAGGCACCGAAGTCCCCAGCCTGAATAGAAGGAGACTGTCAATTGCAGTAACAGACCAGATGTGACACCCACATATACAACATTGGATAGATCCCAGTTTGCATATTTTGAACATGATGTTTTGATAAGGTTGATGTAGAGTAGCTCAGAATCAGGATAAGGATCCTTACATCTCCTGAAGACACTCATCGGGAGATGTGCAAGTAGATGGTATTGCAAACCACAGGTTGATGGGGAGATAGGGATCACACCCAGGTCTCTCTAGATGGTGCCCTGCAGCCATCTAGGGCCCATAACCAGTTGTGGTAGCCTGAAGATATTTGGCCAGACTGGGGATTGAACCCAGGCTTCCTGAATATATACCAGGTGCTCTACTAACTGAGCTACCTAGCCATGGGGTTCAATGTAAATTGTATATTATTTTGGTGGCATGTCTCTCATGTAAGGTATGAGTAGATTGTACCTCCAACAGATGGAGTGGTGGTATCAGTTGGCAGTGGAATGTGAGAAAGGGAGGTTGACTTTTTTTTCTGGATTAAATGATAAATGTATGTGGCAACACCATGATGTAGTCGTGACGTGCATCATAGTACTAGTGTTTGGATGAACTTGAATATTAAGCTTGAATAAGCTTGAATACTGGTGTAACGATGGTATACATGCTGACCTTGGAAATGAGCCACACACACTGATCAACCATTTCTGAGCATTCACCCATACTCCTAATTGTGTGTGCCCTACTGTGTCATACTGATTTGACTCACATGATTGCCATGACCACCACTTGTACATGTCACCTGCTCATCCCAATGCTCGTCCTCACTTGGTTTTAACTTCGCACGCCATGCCACGCCTCCTTCTCACCTATTTTCCTATCGCCACCATCAATCAACCTCTTTCCCCCTCAATATTCTTCTTCTTCAAGTCCCCATCGTCACCCTCCAATCCCAGCCTCCAAGCCCAAGCAGATCACCCAACAACTCATCAGCCAGCACCACTAATGCTTGCTGCCCTGAAAATCATCAAAGCAATGCCTCGTGTACTGCAAGCTTGACACCTCACTGTCAGAGCTGTTGGACTGAAACATATCTTCGGCCATGGACAAAAATCGTTATAGGACTAAATTCATCTCTTTTTGTATGCCCTCTTGTTATTGCTTTGATCTTAGACCTGCTGCCTTTATATCAGATCTCCATTTTTCCTCCTCCACCTCATATTTGACCTGTACCCACTGTCACGCTTCAAGTACCTTACCTCTCCCTGTGTTTTCACTGGTTCCCTCAACCTCTTTCCCTTACGACGCTGCATGGTGTGTTGCTGGCAAGTGATATGATTCGTCAACTCCCTTTTTCTTGGTTTTGATTCCATAGTTTACCACCTTGTCCATCCATCCTCATGCCTCTTGCCGCTCTCTATTTAAAGTTGCCTGCTTGCCTTTGCTGAAAGGCAGGCAATTCCAGCCCCACTTCTGACTCTGCACATATGTGCCACTAGCTTCTTGTCTTCTGAACCAATCTCCAACTCTGTGCAATTCAACTGCCTCATAAACCATACACTTCCCATTTCTCACTTTATTCTGCTTGCTCCCATAGAGCAGCCTTGTCTGTCTTTGCGCACCTACCATTTGCGCCTTACAGAGCACTGCTTGGTTGATCACCACCCTCTCTTATGCCCTTATGGAGCTCCTTGTGCTCCTCTCCCACATCTCTGTCATGCTCTTATGGAGTGTCCTGAGTTTTTCCCTCTGCATTCCCTTCTGTGCTCTTATGGAGCATTTCATCTTGTGTGTTACCCCTTTTTCATGCTCGATTCCAAGTGTATAACATCAGAGGACCCCTTGTCTTTTGCCGGTTAACTTTACACCCCTTTTACTCCATCGCACACTCTCGGACTTTCTGGAATGCGACACTAGTTTTATTCCTTTTTTTTGTTATTGAACTCACACATGGACTTCATGTCTGCATTATATACTAGTGCCCCTTGAAAGCTTCTTGAACCACAGCTGGCCAACACCAGGCCAGTTTTTCCACAAAACAGCCAGGGCAGAGAAGTGGCAAGGAATCAGAACCCACATTGACTGAATAGCAAATAGAACCAATTCTAAAAGTGTCCTGCATAGTGTTGCAGTGGCTCTGGCTAATCATTGGCTAGAGCCGGAGCCAGAGCCGGCTCCAATTCAAGCCGAGCCAAGCTGCATTTGGTCAAGCCACCATTTTAGCCAGCTCCCACTGAGCTGGCTTATGGCCTGCTGAGCCACCATTTTTTTGTTCCTGTCCCATCCTCCCCTTCATCTTGGTCATCCCATCCCTCTCATGCCCAGCCTATTCTCTCGTTCCTGCACAACTTCCTCTCCTCTCAAGTCACAGAAGCCTTCCACAACCTTCAGATGAGTTTGGCCATGTTTCCAGCTGAAATTCTACCTGTGGTGCAGTCACTGTTCCCATCCCCCCATCGTAGATACCCTTACTAACAATGAGCATCACAGGTCACTGCCAGTGGGAGCAAGAATACTGTTATCTCTCCTATTTTCACCACGTCGTCCTTGGCCTCAATGAGGTCAACTGCCTAGTCCACACTGTCACTGAGGAGCTTGGCACACATGGTCTCACAACTGCTTTCCCTTTCTCCAGTCATACCCTCAATGTCAACTCTTCTGGAGTTTGTTGCCTCATCCAAGCTTTCATCATACGACTTTGGTGACCATGTAGTCGAGGCCCAGTGCAAAGTATGCAGGTCAACCCAGCGACCAAGCTGTTGATTTCACCAACTAGGTAGGATATCACCCTGGATGTGAGATCTGAAGACTGGGTGTTCGCCTGCATCTAGTACACACCTTGCATGTATCGGGCATGAACGGGAATCAAACCAAAAAAGGATGGGGTCACGCACCCTGATGATGGAGTACTGCTATGACAAGCACGCACAGGATGACTCACTCACCAAAGACCCTTATGCCCACCAATGGTAATGTAGATCCTGCAGCCTCATATTCGATGATCTCACATGCAAATTCCTTGGGTGAAGTGCAACAGTACGACTGTGTCACTGTGACTTCTGGCAGCCAGGAGCTTGAGACACAAATACAGCCACCATGTCATCCTCCAGGGGTTGTTACAGACCCTGGGGTTATCCATTCTTCCCCCCCATGCCATGCCCTCGATCCATTCTCACAGTCAAAGCATATGCCAGTGAGTTGCCCAGTGACAAAGGAAGAATGAGAATTCGGCAGCTTCCAACACCCGAATGGACGTTGGGGTGTAACCCAATGGTCGCTGATTCATCTGGACTTCCAAACCACAGGTCCTCTACCTCTTGGGAGATGGAGATCCACTCTGGTTCAGCATTGGAAAGGGTTCAGGTGAACTGATTCCAACAGGTATGTTTGCCAATTCCTATCGAGATCCTTGCATCCCTCATTTTTTTTTACGCCTGTTCATCGCTTGCTGGTGCTGATATGGCCGCGATGGTTGAATCGACGTCCTCCAGTATACATGCTTTGGAAACATCCCACACTACTTCCAGTCCTCACTACTCCCACCCCTGTCATCCTCATCCTCATTGGCAGTGTGGACCTTATGGTACCTGGCAGTGTGCACGAGATTGCCTAGCAAAGCTGCCCAATGTTGATTGGCAGACTGGATTTGAGTCCGCACTGTACTATTACACTTGAAGCACCACCAGCAGTGCTCTTTGAAGAGGTATGAGTTAGTTCCGAGAGCCTGCCAGCGTTGTTTCCCTCCTGCACTTACTCATCTTCCAAAGATTCACTGCCCAGCACGTCTGACTGTTCCATTGAGGAAGAGTCAGCTGCACCCTTGATGCTTGTACTGAATAAATGTACACGCGACACCATGATTCTTGCGCTTGGCGATCTGGTTGGCTTTGTTGCCACGTCCTTGTGTGTTCTCTTCTGTTCCTCCTCTCCCTTGTTCGTTTGTTGTGCATGTGGGCTCACTGACATTGATCAATTGATCGACGTGGGCAGCATGCACAGCATGCGTTTCATGCAGATCCTGATGACTCTGCTCGCAATGGTCGACTCAAGCATGGGTGGAAAGACCACGATTGACATGCCACATGGCAAGAACCTTATCAGCACGTTCTGGCAGCCCGAGTACATCTTCATCGATGCCGCGTTCCTCAAGACCCTCCCTGTGCGTGAATTCTCGAATGGCATGGCAGAGGTCGTCAAGGTGCATTTGTTTACTTTCACTTTTCATTCATTTTTAAAAAACAAAAACAAAAAAAAAGACTGTGGCCATCTGGAATGAGTCTGACTTTGTGTCCCCTTGAGTCACGACCGGCAGAGATCATTGCCGCCATCAAGACACCCAGCATGAACTACTTGGGATGTACAAAGGCAATGCACTCCATGGCACAGGAGCTGCTCCTCTCCATCATTGTGGGCTCGATCTCTGTTAAAGCACACATCGTGACCAACGATGAGTGTGAGACGACCAGGCTGTGCAACCTTGTCAACTTTGACCACACGATTGGGCACACGATCGAAGCTGTGCTGATGCCCAGCATCCTGCACAGTGAGTGCATCAGTGTCGGGATGATCATTGAGGGCAAGGTGTCCTGCCAGCTTGGACACCTTGGACAAGTCAGCGTCAGCCACCTGATGCGCTGCCTCACACACAGCAACTCTTCCTGGCACTTAGGGATTGTCACGGGTCGGGTAAACCTGCCGGGTTGCGGGTAGGGTAGTGGACGGGTACGGGTCTGGGTAGATATTTTCTACCCCACCACAAACCCGTACCCGTATTGCAGGTATTGCGGGTATCGGTTAGTCTGGTGTCAGTATCGGTTGGTTGGGAGTAGAGACCAGAACTCACCAGAGGCAGCATTGGTGAGTGCTGTGAGCACTCACATGGTCCTCCTTAAGCCCTTGCAATGATCGTTGACATGGTCTTACCCTCGACGCGATCTAGCATCTGCAACTCCATACCATCTTGATCCTAACCTTCATTGAAATGGTCTCACCCTTGACGTGATCTCGCCCCCACTCACAGATTGACATTATCAGACAGCCACTA
>Ga0307510_10002889_pt1 | contig 19762 bp, 17 predicted proteins | sample 12_EM_MG_FD_207224 | JGI IMG/M metagenome (GOLD analysis project Ga0307510, IMG submission 207224) | Populus trichocarpa ectomycorrhiza microbial communities from riparian zone in the Pacific Northwest, United States - 12_EM | ecosystem: Host-associated > Plants > Roots > Unclassified | place...
TTATATTTATATAGATGATTATCAATTTATTTAATTAGATATATGAATAAGTTTTTTAATTTATATTTTTAATTTTTTTATATAAAAAATATAAAAAAATATTTTATATATTCAATTACTTTTTTTAAAAAAATTGACCACTCATTAAATAGCTAGATTAGGGAGACAACACAATACCCGTTACTCCCATGAAAATACAACGCAAGACGGCGAGAGGACTGGACCCTCGACAACGTTGATCCATCGTGTCAATCGAAGGAGAGAGCAAGATTACACGTGTAACTTAAATGTTTGATCACGACTGTCCTAATGAAGGGTGCTTTCGTCTTTCACCGTCCCCAGTCCAAGGGACTCGTCGTTCCCACTACCACACCAAACGGCATGTAGCTAGACAAGAAAGAAAAATCGCGGGAGGCAACGGACCAACTTGGCGCGAATATGACGTGGCAAAGCTCCACCTCAGCAACTCCCGCCAAAAAAAACCCCTAATTACCAAGAACCAGCCCTCCTCCGCCTCTTCCAAACCAGCAAATCTCCTTTTGATCTCAAAATCAACAAGAAGAAGCACAGAAGCAATGAACTCCTCCTCCCTACACTCTCCAATCCCTTCTTCGAAATCTAAAAGACCCAAACCAGATTCTGAATCAACTGCTGCAACCCCAAAATCTAAACCTTCTTCAAACCCAACCATCGCCACTCAAACCCCAACTCAGCCATCCCAAGTCCCTCCCCGCCTCCGCAGCCGCCGCGTCGCTCTCTCCCTAAAAGAAGTCCGTCAGATCGCCTCTCAAGACCTTGGAACCAGCCAATCCAAGTCCGCCCGAAGACAGATCGCGTCTTGGCCTGAAGATTCCACCACCACCACCAGTAAACTACACAAGCCCAGGAAGAATCAGACTCGTAACGGGCTCACTAAAATCCCCGATAAGTAAGTACTCGGGGTCAATTTTTTTATGAATTTCTTTTACAAAATCTCAGTGATTTATGCTAATTTATATGTCTTGATTTTGAAAAGGTATGAAATGCTGGGTGAGCTTTTTGATAACTTGGATAGCTCGATACGGTTGCTGCGTATGAAGGGCTCAATGTCTACTTTCTCTAATATTTCTCCCAAAATCGAGTCTTTAACTGACAGGTACTGCTGATCATTGTACTGTTTTGAATTTTTCATTTGATTTTAAAATTATATTGTTTTAATTTTAATTGTGTTTTTGTAGGAGGTTTACGCATAAGCATTTGGCTCAATTGAAATATATTATGCCGGAGGCAATTGAGATAAAGCGGGTGCTTCGGTTTAACGAGCAAACCAGTTGTATGAAGCCGGAACTTCATGTTACTGTCAATGCTGATGCAATTGAATGTGATGATGGAAAGTTGAAATCTGAAAGTAAGAACATATATTTACGCAAGGTTTTTCGCTCGAGGCTTGCAGATTTTTACAGAGACCATCCTCAGGTACTGTGCTTCTGTTTATGTTATTAGTGCTTAAAATGGATGCTATCAATTATCTATACATTGGTTTGAATTTAAGATTAATGTATTTATGATTATGTTGTTATAAAGTATGATTTTGCAGTTTGGGAAGCGGCATTTGATTAGGTTCTGTTATTCCTGTGTGCTCAACCATTGCAATATAGTGTGATTAAATGTACTAAGGAAACCACAGATTAGAATTTTAGTGACAACCTTTATTATTTGACACTAGCTAAGAGTTGCTTTGAGTTTGATGAAAATGAATTTGTAGGTTACTTTTTTGCTTCTTTACAAAACACTTATTTGATTCAATGTGCTTCTGTTTCTAAATTCTTCTTAAAGGGTGTTTGGTAGTGGTTATTTTTTAAATTGCTTTTCTCCTTTGAAAATCAGCATATCAATGATAAAAAAACATATTATAAGAAAAAAAACTCAAATTTTTAGGAAACTTGCTTTCAACCGCGTTCCCAAACAGGGTCTAAATGTGTTAGTAATACGTTGCAATGGCTTCAGGGTGATGACATTCCAGAGGAAATGCTCCCGGAGCCTTTCAATCGCCTGTCATTGCTGAAAGAAACCACAGCAGTTGAAGAAGAGCAACCAATAGTGGCATCTCTTTTACCCCAAAGTTTCCAGAGGCGCTTCTCCCAGAAAGGTACAAAAGTTGAAGCGGAAAACGCCCTCCAAAAACCAGTTTCCTCAGCTTTCGAGCCATGCCCCAACAAAATCTCCTTAAATGAGGAAATTAGTTGTTCTGCTCCATCCCCAGCCGAAGTGTCTTTGAAACCAACCTGTGACCAAAATTTTTCATCTGCAACTCCAAGCAAAGAGAAAGATTCCATGAATGAAGTATTTGACTCTCCCATAAAGATGGCTAGTGTCCAGTCAACTCCTGCAAAACTTGCTTCAACTCCAGCTACATTGATATCTACCACACCTGCTTTGCATCCACATAAAAGATGTATGAGCTCATGTGATGATGATTCTTTCAGCTCACCAGACAAGCTTGTCAGGCGTCCGCCCAGCAGGTCACTGATATTTGAAACTCCGGTGAAGCATGCTAAGGATGAACAAAAAGAGGATGTATCAGATGATGATAATATCTTGAAAATTCTTCCCGAGAGTCTTCTGCAATCGGTAGGCTCATCCTTAATTCTCATTTACTTTCACTTTGTTGGTCTGTGAATGTTACAAGTCATTGATACATCTTAACTGTTATCTTTGATTGATTGTATAAATTAGTTCTGCTATTCAAATTGATCTCTTCTGTTTCTGTTTTCTTGGACTCAATACTTGTGCCTTCAATTCATTTATAAAATGTTATACTTAGTTATGTGGCATTTTATCACCTCTTGCACCACCAGGGTGGCATACACCTGTCACAACATAGTAGTGTCCTGCATGAGCAATATGCTTTTATAAGATTTCTCAAGCTTCAAAAATTGAACATGGAAAACTTCATCAGACAAAATATGATGTATTAAAAATTGTCCCCTTTCAATCATCATGTTATCTTAACACAAAGGGCGGCTGAAGATGTCACATCAGGTGGCTTAGTCTTGGTGATTTTTTGCTTTTGTCATGCCATTGTCAGCTCAGTTCTATAATGACCTTTTTGGCATCTAATTGTACTATCCAAATGACCAGGGAATCTAATACTGGGAGAATACAATATGTTGGAAATAAATAAAACAGGCAGGTAGCATAACAACTAACAACCAGTAACTTCATTTATCCAAAAACAAAGCCATGATAGCAGATCTGCGTTTCAATTGAGATATATAATGCTGTGATTGGTTTGTAATCATTTTTCCTTCTGCAGATACGAGAGAAAGAGCAGAAGGCTAAAGAAGAGCGAGATCCTGCAATCTCACAAGCAAAGAGGCGGAGACAAATGATTGCCTGTCTTCCTAAGCTCTTCAACAAGATTCATTTCTTGTTTCAGTCAATAAAACAATCAGTTCTCACAAAAGAAGAGCTTATACACAAGATAATTGCAAGCCACTCTGATATTGCTGACAGAAGTAAGCAAGTGGTTTCCTGTCAAAAACCATCACATATATTTCAGAACTCTATGTTAAGCTAAATCATTCTGACTTTTGTTTGCAGGAGAAGTTGAAGAGCAGCTAAACTTGTTGCTTGAACTCGTTCCTGAATGGATTTCTGAGAAGTTGGCATCTAGTGGGGACTTGCTCTTTCGGTAAGCCCTCATGAACAGCTTATGCTTTCTCTGTTTTGAGAAATTTCCAATGGCAGTTGAAATTTCATTGAAATTCAATTATTGGTTTTTAAAGAAAATGAGCATGATAAAACATTGTTAAAACTGAAGCTTTTCAAGCTGCTAATGTCGCAATCTAATCTTATGTTTGCAGCATCAACAAACTGTATAGTCCAGAAACTGTACGTGCACAACTTGAAGAAGCCAACTGAGAAAGAGAATGCTAATTCTTTTGAAATTATAGTTAGGAACTTATCGAGTGCGCTGTGTAAATTCTACCTCTTTTGTTGGCTATTCCTGGATGTCTTAATTTATGATACGCTAGCCAATTTTTGTAAAGAAGTGCAGGTATTTTAGATGTCCGTGAATGATTAATTTCCTGACCAAATAGCAAGATAATGAAAAGCCCCTTTTTTTGCAACTGCAATGTTCTCTCTACTAGCTGCAAGTGTAATATACCTTTTGCAGCTCATCTATTTAACAAAGTACTACGGAGACGACTTCAGTGACAATTGTAGAACTCCATTGCAGTAAGGAACTGCAGAAGTTAACCGATTAAGAACAGATGGAGAATTTGGCATCTACCAAGGATTTGCTTTTCTAGCTGTTTGGGGATATCAAAGCTCACTTGGAAATATTGAAAAACTTGTTAGCTAATTGCTGCAGAAAATGATTACAATGAATAACCTGTATGTTCAGGATTGTATGCATGTTAAAATTGCTTCAGAATCCAGACTGTAATATCAGGTGGTGAGTCCATATATGGAAGCTATGTGAGAAAATTAGGTCAAAACAGTTTGTAGTTTAACCAAACGTTTATTATGCTTGCTCCATAAAGTTAAAAGCAGGGTAAGACTCCTTTAGTTATTTTTTGCCCCCTTGCTTCCTTTACAAAAGCAATACGAAACTAATTCTTCACAAGCGCTTAATATATGAGCTTTGATTTAGTTGCTATGCCATTCATTTCCAATATCATGATCTGAGAAATGTAGGATGCATTGATGCCGGTCCCACTTCTTGATTTATTTCTCAAGTCCTGTTTCATTGTCTCTTCCTGCTGAACTTTCCACTGCTAAGTGGCTTAACTTTTCCTCGTCATTAGTGGAAAGAGATTGTTTTTGGGACTTGTTTCGATCTCCATCCTTTTCTTTTCCCCACAGCAGCATGTAAAGTCCGATAATAACAACAGCTCCTCCCAATATGCTGATTTAGTCAGATAAATTAGGAACAATATCCACCCTTGCCTTTTGTCGTTCTTTTTTGGGTTATATTACTGACTAATAACTGCGAAATGAAATTTCATTTTACCTGCCTGCGTGCAACTCTTCACCAAAAAGAAAGTAAGCCAGGATGGCGACCATTACAGTTGCAAGGGGACTAAACATGGTCACAAAGACTGGCCCTTTTTGTTCTGTGCACCATAGTTGAATGGAGACTGTCAAGCCACAACTAATGACTCCCTGCAATTGATTGTCAATAATATGATTTCTGACAAACCAGTTTAATTTTCTGTAGCGCTGTTCATGGATGTACTTACAGCATATATAATGGACCAGAATACGATGCTGGATCCGATGGACCATGCTGCTGGTTTATGTTGCATGAACACAGTGAAGACAGCTGATTGTGCTGCCGCGAAGCCGTTTATCCATGCAGACAGTGATAATTGTGCAGGATACCTTTTCAACGTGTATGCCTACAAGGTACACAATCTCTGATCTTATTAAAGAAAACCTATAAAGCAGGTGAAAATTCAGCATCCATTTACATGCACATGCACTGATAGATTCTAGCATCTCTGAAGGCAAAGATACTTTAGCGTAGAGAATCAGCCTCATGTTAAAAGGTAAGTCCAAAGGAAATATCAGGTTGGGGAATTCTATACCTGCATGATGAACCAGAGAGACCATGTTATGCAACTCACAACGAGCAGAATAGTTCCCTTCACCCAGTTCTGTTGAGAAGCATTACTTTTGATATGGATTGGAGCACCCTGCAAGCTTTGCACCTCAGGTCCTTTGTATAAAGTGATGGTCAAGACCCCAGCCAGTGATAATAAGGTTCCGACAATTTTAGCTATTCCACGAGGGTTCCTTAAATTGACAATCTCCAACCTACATGAAATAGATGCAGTCTTAGTCTCAAAATTAAAACAAAGAAGATTTCTGTTCTTCAGGTTTTGAAGTCCCACCTGAGCATAATTGCAATTATAAAAGTCATGGAGGGAACGGTATTGGTCATTGATGTAATGTAGGTAGGAGAAGTGTATCTCAAGCTTGCAAAGTAAATGTTAACAGTTAAGCTGGCCCTGGCTTTCATCAAAAGAGAAAACTGGTGAGTTTTCTATTCTCAAAAAACAATTGTTTTTACTCTATGTTGAAGCATAAGGATTGTCCTACACACCCTAGAAGAGAAAGCACAAATATCTCCAGAAACAACACAAGTGTTAGCTTTGGCCTCACTTTTCTGCAAGCAAAAAAGAAAATAATATCAGGCAAAATGCGTTTGGTAGCATAATTTCATACAATAGATCAGTTGGTATCCACTGTATAGCTAATAGCTTTGCAATACATTTTTTTGGTGAATGTTTACACATGTGTATAATGTACCTCTCAAGAAAATATGCAAGCGGAAACATCACTAAGCCGCCTACAATATATCGATAAGTAACAAAGACATGAGGGCTCATCCCATGACTGAAGGCAGCTTCTGCAAGAAAGTAGAGAAACGAATAGCCAATTTGGACCAAAATCATGAGAAGATGTGGGATAAATCTCGAGTAAGCATATAAAATTGCCATAGCTCTTGAGTATAGAACCACATATTTTGCCTTGTTTCCTTGTTTATATTTGTAGCACAAAATGCATCTATACTCGTGTATGTGAATGGAATAATACCGCTTTTGCTTGCACATTTTTTAAGAATTATTTACTTTATGAAATTCCAACTCTGAAAACTGACAACAATGAAGTGGGATTGAGAAAATAAGATAATATCCTTGTTCTGCGTTTAAGACACGAATTAATTATTCTACAGGTGCTCGTTACAGTAATAACAAGTGGGTCCTGAAATTTCTGAGTCCGAAGCTACATGTGCTCAATGAATTCGTCAATGAAAGCAGCTTCTCATTTCTGATGTGGACAAACATGAACTTCCTATGTACCAGAGCCAGCTATCTTTGGTTACTTTCAGAATAGTTCGAATTAATCTTTTTAGATCAGATTCTAAGCTCAGAATTGAACAGATTAAGCTAACGTGCATTCAATTCCTAATTTTTTTCACAAGACACATGTGGATGCTCTTGAAAGGTAACAATCTAATTAAAGATGTGCTTTGCACTTTTTGAGATAGACATAGAATATGCTTGAGCCTGAAATAAACTTGTATAGCATATCAGCAAGTTGGAGGTATGTTTGGCACATATCAGCAAGTCGAGACACCTCCAAATATTCCTTTGTTTCTTGTTTTTTGGATATTTATTTTTTGATTAGTTCTTCTGAACTTTCCTTGCTGTAATGAAGACTTGTTAGAGAAAAGGCTTGATAAATGCATGGTATCGTTTTGTTTTTTTTGTGGGATTAAAACTAAATCCATGCTTGAAATCCAAGTCCTGGTATGTGTATAGCTGCGGTCAATTTGTTTTGCTCTTGAAACACTATCAGAAAATAATAGAAATGGCCTGTCAAATAAACAGATACCAACAGATCATAGAATAAAGAAGAGCAAACAACTAGGATTCTCAAGTTAGCTTTAAAGAAGAGCTGACAACTAGGAGTCTAAAATTAGCTTTTCTGATTTAATTTTGTTGGCCTATGAACATCTTTTGTCAATTGAAAATGGTCTGAATATGTTTGCATCGACAACTTCTTGTAGCAGCCGTCTCCTTAATTTTGTCAACTTCTCTCTGGCCTACTAAAGACCTAAGTTACCATCCCCGCCCTTCTTCCTTATGACTCTTAGCGTGAAGGAGTATGGCTAATAGACAATGGTAATAATTAGTTATAGCCCTTTTGTGCTGAAGTGTGTACTGAATTCTATCAGATTGCAGGAGATGAGTGCTTGTAGTGAAAAATAAAAGGCTGTCTAGGGCGTAATTCATATGGCGAGCCGGTGTGTTAGTACAAGGGTGATATGGACATCCTTACAATGCTACCCACCTATCACTCTCACCTGTTAATTGTTTAAAATGAGTATTACAATGAAGCTTTACAACTTCAAGGAAGAATCCGATTAATGCTTGGGGGTTTTCTCCCCTATAAATCTACAAGAACCAGATACCAAAGATACCACTGCAAAGAACAGAAAGATAGTAAAAGTGAGATTAGTGAGAGCAGGGATGAGGCAGAGAGAAGCATTAAACTTTAGAACACCTCAACACCCTTCTTTGGGTTCCAAAAACTGGGGTGGTGCTTCTCCTTTGTTAGCAAGGAACATACCGAAGGAATCACTTGAGCAAAAATACTTCAGGATCGACAGCATTCGCACTCGTGACGAGATCTTTCCGGCTAATGACGACTTCAACTACTTGCCTCAGACTTACACTCCTAAGTATGAAGTCCCCCAAACACCAAGTCGCAGACATAAGGGAATTCTGTTGAAGTTTTTGTTTCCTGAGGAGGAGAATATTATTACCTTGGGTTCAAATTCAAATTCAAATTCAAAGAGAAAGAGATGGTTTCCTAGATGGGATCCTAAAAATAGATGGCCTCAAGGTTGGTGTTAAGTTAATCTTATGATTTGTGATGCTGGCAGTGACTGCATGATGGTAAACAACATGCTGATCATTTCATTATAGAGGAAGATTCAGTCTTAAAGGTACAGAGATAATTGGTCCAGTCAGTTAGTGATGAACGATGGGGGCACATCTTAAGAACAGTTACAAAATTTCAGATACACCCAACTGGAAGCTTTTAGCCTTTTCTCTTCTGGTGTTGAAATGTGTACGGATGACTTCTTGTTTCACAATGTTTGCGTCAATACTAAATTCATATCTTGCTTTGTAGTTGTTGTTGTGGATGCCATGTGAAATGTGGTAAAGCAATATATTTTGCTCAGTGACAGCCAAAGGGTTTTGCTGGTTCGCTTGTAAGCAAACCAAGAACTTCTCATCAAAATACAAAAATCCAACTTAATTCTCCCATATGTTTTTGAATTATTTCAGATTTTTCTCCCCAAGTCGTAACAATTTACTCATGGCTAAGATTCTCCACATCTCGCATCAGATTATAGACCTGCAAATTTCTTTTCAAGTCTAGAAATAATGGAGACAAGGGGGGAAAAGACAACATGCTACTGAATGGTGGCAAATGAATGGTAATTGAAAGAGGAAACTCGTAGGCCATGCACAAAGCAATGTGATGCCCAAAGTACAAGTAATTAAAACTACGACAAGGTATCCTCCATGCCAGCCTTTCCACAGTCAATCAAGCTATGTACGATAGTTATATGCTCATAGATAATACCGTCGTGAACAAAGAGAGGATCTCATCCGGCTATTTATGGCCTACTGAGTGAGTCAGGTTCTGCTCTGCTATATTCCCGTTGTCTTTTAGCTTAAAAATAAACGTAAAGGTTTAACCAAAATGCATATAGGTTTGCAAAAATGACAGCTTTGCTGGAATTTTGCATTACTAGGCAGTAAAACACAAGTTGGAAGATGTTCCATGACTGTTCTTATCTTTCGAATCCTACACCTAACTCTTGAAAGTGACTTGGCCGAGAATTACAGAACAAATTAATGTACAAAACACTATTAGCCACTATGTGAACAGTACTGTTGAGATAGGTTCAAAATTTAAATATTCAGCAGCCTATAATTTTACCTAATAATTTCTCATTGAATGAATATTTCAATGTAGGTTAGCTTGCTCTTATAAGGTAATGTTTGATACTGTGATATTGATTGCTTTTAAAATTGTTTTTTCTCGGAAATATATTAAAATAATATATATTTTTTTTAAATTTATTTTTAATATTAGCATATCAATACAATTTAAGAATATAAAAAAATATTTTAAATTTTTATCAAATAATGTTTATTCCGTGTTCTAAATTAATGCATTTGGCATTGTTATTTATGTTGTGCTTAATACTATAAGATTTGGATTACAATACAAACTTTAATGGGGAATCCTAAATACATGCTAAGATCAGTAGCCTCTTCACTAGATGTACCGAATACAGGTTGAGCTTTTTGAGTCAACTGCCGAGGATAAGGGCAGCTTCCTCTCCCAGGACATTAGTTGTGCCTATAATATATGTTCGATTGCATGGTTTTCTATGCATTAAAGTTTAAGATCCTAATACCGTAAGCCTATGTGGCATCAAATTGTATGTATATTATATAGAGTAGCACCGACAGGCGATCAGTACAGCATTAATTGTCAACAGCTGATTACGTTTTGTTTAGGAAGTGGTTGGCTTTGAGGTTTGCATTTTGTTTTTTTGACCTTCCTATTTCATTATGCTGGACTAGTTTGAGGAAATGGAGAAGCTCACTTCAGGTTGGTGAGACAGCATTAAATCTGTTCCCGAGTCTAATATTTTGCCACCGGAATCATACCTGGCAATGGTGTGGTTCCTTGATGTGACACCATTCCGTTAATCGATCTTGGAGGAGATCTTCTCACTAATTGTGATCGATTTAAAGTCATTCATCAAATCGTGAAGGCTAGTCAAGAACATGGATTCTTTCAGGTTTTGATCTTTACTCCTTTCCTTTTTTCTTTGCTTCACCTGAATTACATGTTTAGAACTTTACATGCACCAAGATTACAAGAACAGTTTCTTAATTTGAGTCCATGATAAAACAGAAAATCCTAATAGTACATATAGTTTTTCTGACAAATGATATACTTTCGAACTAAAAAAATGAAAATACGGTTGATTAATCATGGGATCTCGGAGAAGATAATGCATGATGTCTCAGAGGTGGTGAATGAGTTCTTTCAACTGCCTGCCAACGAAAAAGAAAGGTTCTGCTCTAATGACCCGAAACAAAGTTGCAGACTATCCACAAGCATCGACTATTTTCAGGAAAAGATACAATACTGGAGAGACAACTTGCGACACCAATGCCATCCTCTTGAGGAACACTTTCAGTGTTGGGCTGAAAAACCTTCGCAATAGCGGTAAGCATATAATTCTGTTCTTCCTAGGCCTTCGTTGTAAGCAAGAGTTTAAGGCGATTGCAATTGTCTTTCAAATCATCCTCCTCTTTCATCTTTTTGACCCTCCAATCATGCAGAGAAGTGGCTGGGACGTATTCGGTCGAGGTTAGGAAACTGAGCTTGTTGCTATTGGATCTAATCTGCGAAGGGTTAGGACTTGAAAGTAGATATTTTAATGGGAATGGCCTAAGCCAAGTCCAATTGATGAGCATTAATCACTATCCACCATCCTCAGATCCGAGTTTAACCTTGGGATTGCCTAAACATAGTGATGTTAAGTGTTAACCTCTTTACCATTTTGCTCCAAGCTGGAGAAGTGCCAGGGCTTCAAGTCCTCGAGGACGGAAAATGGCTTGCTGTTGATCCTCTTCCTACTGCATTTGTCATCACCATTGGCTATGTGTTTCAGGTACGGACATCCCCATTTCTGCTCTTTGCCAAAGCTTATTGCTTTTAGCTTCCATCAGAAAAGTATGTGGTATCCAGCATAAAACACCATGTATCACTAATCCGTATACAAATTAACTGATTTGTACACGAACCCTTAATTCAAATCTAAAATCAAGAATTTTCCGTTTTTAATGCAGGTTATAAGTAATGGGAAGCTGAAGAGTGTCGATCAAAGGGTGGTCACGAATTCAAAGGTTGCACGAACAACGGTTGGCATCTGCATCTTTCCTTCTTCTGATAGCCGTATCGAACCCGCAAAAGATCTGGTTGACAAGTGCCATCCTCCACTCTATAAAAGTTTCATATGCAAAGATTTTAGTGACACATATATCTCTGAGATCATCAATGGAATAACAACTGAGCGTTATAAACTCCATCTTTCTGAATAATTCACCTGGACAGGTTGATCCCAACTTTCTGAAGCAATATAAGCTTAAATTGCAAGACTCCTGTTGCTCTTGCTATACTTTCACTTTCAAAATTGAATGACAATGATGTTTATCAATTGGATGAAATTTAATGAACTTCCTTTTGCTTAAATGAATTGTCTTGTTAATTTGTATTTGTCTAATTCATATATAGAAAAAGGAATTACATGAATTTTTTTTTCCCTAGAAACAACAGGTTGCAATGGGCTTAAATGCATTAATTTGCCCAGATCGGAGTTTGACCTTGGGATTACCTAACCATAGTGATGTGATCCTCTCGACCATTTTGCTCCAAGGAGAGATTCTTCCTATTGCATTTGTAATCAACATTGCCCATATGTTGCAGGTACGTACGTACATTCCCATTTGTTTTTCTCTCTTTTCTTTCCTCTTTGTCAAAGATAATGAGTTGCAGCCCACTCTAGAACAGGTCGGAACTCTCTAGCCTCCCATCACTTATAATCTGCATTAACAATGGCAAAATTCATCTTCTTTATGTTAGATTTTGTGGACTAGTCACTGGTGTTTTATGCTGGCTATATAGTTCAACTGATGATCACCAATTCAAAGGTTGCAAGAACAGAAGTTGGCAGCTTTATCCATCCTTCCTTTGATAGCCATATTGAACCTGCAAAAGTGCTGGCTAGCAACTGCCATACTCAACTCCATAGAACTCTTGTGTACAAAGATTTTCTTCACACTTGTATTGAAGATACTAGGGATCCCCGCCCCTTGAGCGTTACAAGCACCTTTATTGAGTGCTTTATTTTCAAAATCGATTGATCTTCTTTTCTATGTATATCAGATTTAATTGAATAGACTTCTCTTCTGTATTACAAGTTTCATGCACCCATTTTATGAGTTAGCCCTCCCCTCAATTCAGAATGAAAAGAGCAGTACTTTATATATATATATATATATATAATTCATGGAGAGTTCACCAAACTTTTTTTTTCTCCTTCTTATAGTTATTTATTTTTAACGTAGGTGTTTGAACTAATTTACACGTACCTTGACTAATTTCATGAACTCTAAACTTTTAGTTACTTTTTATTCCCAAAGCCAATGAAATTTAGTTTCATTTCGTTTGTCTCGAGTCTTTTACAATTATAATTTAAATTATTTTCTTTTATTTGAAAAAAAAATGCATGTGAGAAAAAAACTAAGTACCAAACTTTTTTCCCGACACTACGAGAATCTGGCTTAAGCAAACTATAAAGTGTGTTCATGAATTAAACAAATATCAAAAGGATAAAATTAAAGGAAAAAAGTTTAACCCATCAAAAAAGGCTTTGTGGATTCGCTAAATAATCATTATGGTTCTATATGCATTTGAGTAAGAATCATTAAATAATCCAGTTTAAAAAAAAATTTAGTCTCAATACAAACAAAAATATTAGAAAATATTTCTATTATTAAAGTAGAAATAAAAAAATAAAAATTATATCATATTCAAACTCACTCATTAAGAAAAAAGGATTTAGAACCTTGAAAATAAATAAAAAATGACCTCATTTGTTCCATTAAAAGAAAAAATCAATAGAATTTAAACTATGATCATATTTATACAACTATGTTTTTGAAATTTTTTAATTTTTTTAGCTTTAAAATAATTTTTTTAGTGTTTTTAGCTTGTTTTGATATGTTGATATTAAAAATAAATTTAAAAAAATAAAAAAAATATTATTTTAATGTATTTAAAGAAAAAACACTTTAAAAAACAACATGAAAATAAATTTTTAAAAAATAATATTAAAAAAATATCATATGACCTCCCTTGATGCCAAATGTTTGAACCTGGAATGTTCTTCAGCTTGACAAGCTATCTCCTTACACAAGCACTTGTATACAGCATGTTTTGATTTGACATATACGGGAGAAAATAAAATCGATGGCATTATTTTTTCTATACTTAGGTGAGTACTAATGTACTATATGCTCCAAAAATGATGTTGGAAGTGGAAGGCACTTAAGTCTTCGACTAGACATTGTTCGATGATAATATTTTCCTACAAATACCATGGACATGCTTCTTTTTTATAGGAAAAGGGCCAAGAAGACAGAGAATAAACAAGAGTGAAACTTGCTGGATCATAGTGGCTAGCTACTAGCCAACTTTATGTAGTCTATTTTAATGACTAAGACCACTAAGCCCACCTTATCTTCCAAGTGTACAGATTGGATCAAGCAGCTAATCTCACCAGATTCTTACTTTGAGGCTACAAAACATTCTGTCATGTTCCTGCTTTCCTTGGTGGGTAGAGAGCACTTGTATTATGCAGACTTGTTCCTCGAAACAACTCTTAACTTTTGACTTTTTTCCTTGACAACTCTATCACTCGAGATCACATGCTGATTCGGTCAATAACTTAATTAGCATTGCATTGATTTCATGATCTTAACCTTCACTCAAAGATTAACCTTTTAATGACAGGAACCCACAAGGGCTTGGACTGGTATTAACCCATTAACTAATTACAATGATCGCATGAAACAAAAGCTAACGACATGCTACTTAACTTTTGGCTTGTACCTTTGGTTTTCTTTCTGTACTTCATATATATAACAAAAAAGTTAATGGCATTTTACCGCATATTAGAGCCATTAAAATGAGTATTAATTATGTACCGATCAATGTGCGATTATGGCCTGAACAAATCCAGAGATAGAAATCTAGTTTCGGCCGAGAAATCGTTTGTTGATCAGGCTCCGTCTTGATCGCATTTAATTCATCTTTCTTTAATCCTTTGCATTTGCTTGAGAAACTGCATGTGTTTTATAGTCATGAAAGACAAAGACACTGCTTGTTTGGGGGCATATTATTTTGATATCTTCATGTCAAAAATAAATATATTTTTAAGTAAAATACGACATCAACAACAATACCTTGCACGATCGAGGATGCTTTCCTAGCTAGAATTCCTTTTCATGCCAATGATCATTAGATTCCCTTCATTCGATTTTCTGGGGCCACCATTAGGTCATTAGTGAGCTGGGGTTAAAGAAGAAGGGGTGGCAAAATATTGAATCACCATAGTCGAGGCCAAGTTGACTATTGGTGAAAGTTAGCAGCTTTTCTTCTTTACAAATCTTATTTCCTAACAAGGGTGTGTATAGTTTATTCAGGTAGTGGCCACTAGCGTCACACATGCATTGTATGTAGGGAGAATGTACTTGAAAATGGGACTTCCATTTTCACGCCCATCTATATTGACTGAGGGATGCACAGTGAGAAAGAGATCAACCCACTGCTCATGAGTGTGGAGACTAACAAGCCATCGATCCTCCTGGATTACATGTTAGTGAAAAGCTAAGCTACAGAATCTACTCGGGATGATTTGGTTCCCAATCTTCATCTAAAAGAGTGTAAAGAGAAGAAAAGTATGAGGTGATGGGAAAGATAAAAGGTGGCCTTCAAGTTCAAATGCAAAAAAATCTGGTAACACCATTGCTTTACTTCATTAATTACTTAACTTCATTATGTGTGGTTTTTACACTTTGGTAGCTAGCTTTTCATGCCGCGGTTTAAAAATTTTAAATGATGCAAAACTATAATATATATATATATATATATATATATATATTAATTAACCATATATTCTACAAATATTTACTTTAAAGACCATGCAATGGGATTTACTCGAAATGAAATCGAATAATTTATTGAAATAGCTAGGGAAACAAATCATTCTTTTTTGCCCTCCTTCGGTATTTATGATGACCCTACTCATTTCTTTTACTATTCTACATCAATGGAAAATGAGATCAGCTATAACTCAGTTTATTCATGCAGAATTTTAAAGAGTTTTTGTAAATGTAGAAGCGATTGTTTTTAAAATATTTTTTATTTAGAAATATATTAAAATAAAATTTTTATTTTATTTTTTAAAATTTAATTTTGATATCAATATATCAAAATTATCTTAAAATCTTAAAAAAAATTTTTTTTTTAAATTAAATTTTTACAAACCTCCATTTAAACTGCAATTCCAAAAAAATAGATTAGCTGACTTTATTCTATGAACATCTACAAGAGAGAGAGAAAAAAAACCCTTTGCAGGCATACCGAAACCAGCACCGATGAAAACTTGTTAACCATCCAAAGCTTTTCATGAGCCTTTCTACCATGAAATTAGGAAAGAAAATGGTCAAAAACTGATATCATGATCCAGTATATAAGTTGAAGTTTTGAACCAGGTAGAAAAACTCAGGGAAGAAACGAGTGGAGAAGAGGGAGTCTTCTTCGATGGAATGGAAATCTCGAACCAAGTTGTTCACTGAACATTATTATTATTACTATTAATGTTCAAGAAATAAAATGAAGAATCCAAATCTTTGATCTATTCCATCCAAAAATGAATTCAAGAAATTAGTCAAACTACACGAATTCGATCTATGTAGTAGGGTTTTTCTAAAACCAATATTCTGCGATCGATGGTATAGTTTTTGCAAATTCAAATTTGAATGCATAAGATTTATCTTTCTTAGAATACTATGATAGCCATGGACTTTCTTTTAAGAGAAAGATAGACAATGAATGAAAAAATTAATCATATCCGAACCATTAAAAGTAAGAAAATATTTTTTTATTTTTTCTCTCTAATTCTCGTGTTTATTTTTCTTGTGGAGTAAATATTAATAATTACTCATGAAATATTTAAAAATCTCTCCATGTCCAACACTTCAATTATAAGTGTAGCTTTGATAATAGGGAGAAAATAAAGTATAGCTAGTGACAACTAACCACCAAGGATAAGAGATACACCATCGAGTAAGAAAATGATTATGCCTGTAAAACTTGCTAGTGAGCCAGGGCGAACACTCTTCATTTACTCCCGACAAATTGAATCTTTAAAGATCAAAGCAAAAAACAATGGTAGGAGATTGTTTTGGAGTATTGATCATGTGATGATTTCTTCATTTTTTCTTCTCTTTTTTTTTTTATTCGTTTTTGTACAGTTGTCCTTTGTGATCAACAAATGTATGGCCCCCAGCCCCAGTCCCTCATAACTACAAGGACGTGAAAAAAGAAATAAATAAATAAATAGAAGAGAATGATTAGAAATCAATGGCCATAATAATCACTCGTAGATCCCACTGTTAGAACACAAAATAATGCGATTTGGACAATGATGTCGAGCTGGTATGGTGCAGGAAACGTTACTTCATAAATGTGTCATGAGATCATAATACATCATTAAAATCAAAATGGAGACGTCTAGACAAAATTCCCATATGCTGCTTCAATCATCACTCTCAAATGCCACTCAATGAGCACTAATAGGGTTGCCGTGAAATAAAAAAGAAAAAAACACCCCTCAATTAACCTCGTAACCCAATTCCAACCCTTTTTTTAATTTTTTTATTAAATTTTAGCATCCGAGCTTGTTTAGTATTCTGGTATCGATTGTTTTTTTAACATATTTTTTACCTGTAAATACATCAAAATAATATTATTTTTTCAAAAAAAAATATATTTGACATTAGTATATTAAGACGATCTAAAAACACTAAGAATTTAGGTAAATATCGTTTTGGCTGCAAATGCGAAACCTCCATCGAGAAAAGAGATGTTGCTTTTGATATTTTAGCATCCGAGCTCCTTTGATATTCCAGTATCGATTGTATTTTAACATACTTTTCGCTTGTAAATACATCAAAATAATATATTTTTTTTAAAATATGTATTTGACATCAGTATATCAAGACGATTTTAAACACACTAACAATTTAGATAAATATCGTTTTGGCTGCAAATACGAAACCTCCATCGAGCAAAGAGATGTTGCTTTTGATATTTTAGCATCCGAGCTCCTTTGGTATTCCAGTATCGATTGTATTTTAACATACTTTTTGCTTGTAAATACATCAAGACGATTTTAAACACACTAACAATTTAGATAAATATCATTTTTGCTGCAAATATAAAACCTCTATAAAGAAAAGAGATGTTGCTTCTGATATTTTGAAAATGCGAATTCCATAAAAGAACATGGACGTGGACAATTTGCAATGGAAGGATGGTGGTGAGGGTGTGACAACCTTTGTAGCAATAAAATGATGGATGAAAAGGGTCATCCCCATGGGTAAGTTCATTGGGTTTAAAAAAGGTTCATTGAGAAATGTAGGGGAAGGAAAGAAAGACAAGACCCCTCTTCACAAAAAAGAGATTGCAGTAGAAAGACAAGAAGCATTTTCTTCACTTGGGCATCATTTTGTTGGCCATAACATAACACTACCTAGAAAGTGCACTCATAACACATTACCCTCTCTTTTTCTCCCTCTTTTTATCATCCATCCATCCATCCATAAATAATATCCCTCAAAAACCCTAGTCCCCCCCAACTGTGTGAAGAAAATGGAGGGAGCAAGAGAGAGGTTTAAAGTGCGCGCTATGATGCGCAGGGTAAGAGATGACGCACTCACACATAGCGCCAAGGTTTGAAACGACACCCGTATCTCACCGTTTTTGCCTTCATTTTCACGTCAGAAAAGCTAAAGTGAACAGAGTGCGCCAAATAGCGGCTGCTGTTACTTGCTCTATTGTATTTATATATTATAAAATAGTCTTGAACTCCGAAAAAGAGACTCGGAATTAAAAGCCATTGGATTTGAAGTCCTCTCTCTACTTTATCTCTCTAGAATTTGTAGAGGAGGAAACAGTGATTCAGTAAAGGAAGGGGGTAAGGAGAAAAAAAGCTTCTTTTCACTCTTTATATCTTTGCCAATGAAAAAGCATGGGTTTTCTTGACTTCAACCCTCACTTCTCTTAGCCAAAAAGACTCCAACTTTACTCCTTTCTCAAGAATCTAAAGCAAACCCTTGATTTCCCTGTTTCTTTTCTCTACAGTTAAGGGTTTATTGGAATCAAATTCTCTGTGTGAAAATTGCAAGATAATCTTCTGATTAATTGCATGATTTTTCACAATCACGGTCATTGTTTGAGTGTGATCCATGTCGTCCGATATTAGCTAGACCTGTATTGCAAAGTTCACATCTTCATCAGGCTTGATTTTTAGAGAGATTGAATTCAATTTTACTAAGATTCATGGCTAAATACAGTGAATGTTGCTCTTTTGAAATCTTGTTTTTTTATCTTGAAAGTTTGGAGTTTAGTGTTGTTTGAATTTGTGAGTTTTTTAGGTTTTTTTTTGTTGTTAAATTGGGTGTTAGTGAGTGAAAAGAGGGTGGTGTATGAGTGAGGGAATGGGTAGAGATCGCCTGCTTTTGGCTACAGTAGGACCACCGATAAAAGCAAGAGCTGGGTTAAGGAGAAAACAGGCAGGAAGAGGATCTTATAGAGGAAGCTAGCTTAGACGAAAGTAGGGTTTTTGTTTTGAGGGTGGGGTTTTTGTTTCACTGACAAAGTTGGGTTCTTGGTAGTGGAATTTGCACTGAGGAGCCTTTTGACTTCGGAATTTTGAGAGGGGAAGGGGAAGGACTGGGATGGGTGCTGACTTGCATAATACTTTGAGGAGCCTCTGCTTCAATACTGATTGGAACTATGCTGTTTTCTGGAAGCTTAAACATCGTGCTCGCATGTAAGTTACTTCAGATTTTACTTCAATATTGTTTCATCTTTAGTTACTTGTAGCAATTCTGATTATATGCAGTTAGTTTAAGTTTATAATTTAGTTATGTTTAACTTTTGGGTATGGTTGGTTATGAGTTGGAGGATATATATTGTTACTTCAAATTTATTCTTGTTTTTTTGTTTTAAATATTTAATAGGGTGCTAACTTGGGAAGATGGCTACTATGAAAATTGTGAGCAACATGATGCCTTTGAGAGCAAATGCTTCAGTCAGACACAAGAAAAATTGCATGGTGGGCATTATACTCGTGACCCGCTTGGATTGGCTGTGGCAAAGATGTCGTATCATGTATACTCTCTAGGCGAAGGGTATGAGTTATTCACTGATGGATTTTGATCCTTAAATTGTCAATAGCGTTAGGAAAGTGTTTTATTTGAGCATGCTTCACATCATTTCCTCCTCGTTTGAATTCTTCATGCTTTTCTTTCTT